>Ga0315277_10003048_pt1 | contig 22991 bp, 13 predicted proteins | sample YL17G05_15_MG_FD_203695 | JGI IMG/M metagenome (GOLD analysis project Ga0315277, IMG submission 203695) | Sediment microbial communities from Yellowstone Lake, YNP, Wyoming, USA - YL17G05_15 | ecosystem: Environmental > Aquatic > Freshwater > Lake > Sediment | place: USA: Wyoming | collected...
AGCGGCAGCAGACCCGAGTTCAGCATGATGCTCACCTGGGCCTGTAGGTCCTCCACCTCCAGGTGGGTATAGCGCTGGGTGGTGGTCACCCAGGCGTGGCCCAGCAGCTCCTGCACCGCCCGCAGATTGGGCCGGGCGCGCAGGGCGTGGGTGGCGAAACTATGGCGCAGTATATGCGGGCCGGAGCGATCGGTGATGCCAGCCGCCCGCAGATACCGGTTGACCAACAACGCTATGCCGCGTACGGAGAAACGGCCCCCGCTGCGGTTCAGGAAGAGCGCTGGCTCCGCATCCTTCCGGTCGGCGAGGTAGGCCAGCAGCGCGTCGGCGGCGGGACGGTTGACGGGAAGCCGGTGGAGTCGCCGCAACTCGCCTCACACGGTCAATGTCTATGCTCGCGACCTGAGGGAGTTCTGCGAACTCCAGGCAGCGCGCCCCCCGGCCGTCGAGGGCCCGGACCGGGTGCAGCGGCACGCGGTCGTGCAGTACGCCCTCAGCCTCAGGGTTACAGCGCCGCTCACGGTGCGCAGGTCTGGCTGACCAGTGGATATGGCATAGTATCCATAGGTCTACCGAGCCGGACCCATCTCATCGGCAGGTTCAACGAATATGGACAGCGGGGCGACGAAGACACTGGTGATGGCGGGGCTACTCATCGGCTCCGTGATTGGAGGCTATGTCCCCAGTCTGCTCGGGGCTGGCTTCCTCTCGATGTGGGGGGTGCTGGGCAGCGCCCTGGGGGCCGTCCTGGGCCTGTGGCTCGCCTACCGATTCGCCTCCGAGTAGGGCCCTTCCGATCCAACGTTGAGCCACCGCTCGGTTCACCGGGCTCGGACGCGCCAGCCTCCAGACGGTTCGCCTTATGCCCCTGCCCGATTCCCCGGCAGTCCTGCCACCTGTGCCTGTAGGTCCTCGGCTTCGAGGTGAGTGTAGCGCTGGGTGGTAGTCACCCAGGCGTGACCCAGCAGCTCCTGCACGGCGCGGATGTTCGGCCGGGTGCGGAGGGCGTGGGTGGCGAAGGTATGTCGAAGCAGGTGGGGGCCGGAGCGATCGGTGATGCCGGCCGCCCAGTACGTCGGGCCGTCAAGCGGGCCGATGCGGAATCCATCCGTTCCCTGAGAGGAAATGGCCCTTCCGACGCGCAACAAGAACCGCTGGATTCCGGCTCCTTGCGCTGCGTCCCCCAGCCACCGTGCACGCACCTCGGCTTACGCCGCCGAGATGGGGACCAAGATAGCTCACCCTCACTCGAGCCGGAGCCCGGGGAACCTATTCGGACCTTCTCCGCCTTGCGGCACAGCAACTATCGGCTCTTTTTCGCGGGACAGCTCGTCTCGCTGATCGGCACCTGGATGCAGCAGATGGCGCTGGCCTGGCTCGTCTACCAGTTGACGAACAGCGCCCTTCTGCTCGGCATCATCGGTGGCATCGGCTCCCTTCCGATGGCGCTCTTCTCCCTGCTGGGCGGGGTGGTGGCCGACCGCGTCAACAAGCGACGCATCCTGCTCGTCACTCAGTCCACGATGATGCTGCTCGCCTTCGTGCTCGCAGGTCTCACCGGAGCAGGGTGGGTCAGCACCTGGCAGGTGGCCGTGCTGGCGGCGCTCAGCGGGACGACGATGGCGTTCGACATGCCGGCGCGCCAGGCCTTCCTGGTGGAGATGGTCGGCCCGGAAGACCTGATGAACGCCATCGCTCTGAACTCCTCTATCTTCAACAGCGCCCGCATCATCGGGCCGGCCGTCGCCGGGATACTGGTGGCGCGGCTGGGTCCGGCCTGGTGCTTCTTCGTGAACGGGCTCTCCTTTCTGGCGGTAATCGTGGGACTGCTCCTGATGCGCTTCCAGCCGCGGCCGGCGAGAACGCGCGTTCGCGGGATAGTGGAGGACTCATTGGAGGGTCTGCGCTACGTACGGACCAACCGGACGGTGTTGGGGCTTCTGGCACTCCTCGCCGTCTTCTCGGTCTTCGGTTGGTCCTACAATGTGCTCATGCCAGTCTTCGCTCGCGACATCCTGCACGCCGGCGCGCAGGGCCTTGGCCTCCTCATGACCTCCAGCGGAGTCGGGGCCCTGGTGGGCGCCCTCCTGGTGGCCTCTCTGGGGGAGTATCCCCGCCGAGAACGCTTTCTCTTCGGGGGAGGCTTCCTGCTGTCGGCCGCCGCGGCAGGGTTCGCGTTCTCGCGCATGCTCCACCTCTCAATGGCGATACTGGCCATCGGGGGTCTAGGCGGCGTCGCCATGATGTCCGTCGCCAACACCCTGATTCAGACGTCCGTTCCGGATCACGTGCGCGGGCGCGTCATGGGGGTATGGGCACTGGTGTTCGCGGGCTCGGCTCCCTTGGGCAGCTTCCAGGCGGGAACCCTGGCCCAATACCTGACCGCTCCGGTGGCGGTCATGATCGGCGCGGCGATCACTCTGGCAGGGACCGCAGCCGCAGCCATCGGATGGAGGCGTCTCCGCCGCGACGAGCCACGCGCGCCGGCGTCGATGGTCTCAGACTGAGCATCACAAACGGTGTGACGGCAAGGCTTGCTCAGTGGCGTGACGGGCGAGGATGATAGGAGGTGTCGGCGACTAGGTTGGCCGGCAGATCAGCCACCTGCTCCTGTAGGTCCTCCACCTCTAAATGCGTGTAGCGTTGCGTCGTCGTCACCCAGGCGTGGCCGAGTAGCTCCTGCACGGCGCGGATATTAGGCCGGGCGCGCAGGGCGTGGGTCGCGAAGGTGTGGCGCAGGACGTGCGGGCCGGAGCGATCGGTGATGCCAGCCGCCCGCAGATACCGGTTCACCAACAGCGCAATGCCGCGCACGGAGAAGCGGCCCCCATTGCGATTGAGAAAAAGCGCGGGCTCATCGTCACTACGGTCGGCGAGATATGCCGACAGCGCGTCGGCCGCGGGGCGGTTGATGGGCAGCCGGTGTAGCCGCCTGCCTTTACCCACCACCTGGAGTGCGCCCCAGCCTTCGGCGGGCAGGTGCACGTCGTCTCGGCTCAGGACACACAATTCCCCCACCCGCAGGCCCGTGTTGTACAGCAGCATCAGGATGGCGTAGTCGCGGCGACCTGTGGGCGTGGTGGTATCAGGCTGGGAGAGCAGGCGCTGGACCTCGGCCACTGTGAGATGCTTGGGGGCCAGCGGTGGACCCAGGCGGATCGAGCGCAGCGCCTGCGCTGGGTTCGTCTCCAGTCGGCCCTCCTCGAAGAGGAAGCGATAGAACGAGCGCGTCGCCCCAATGGCGCGGTTGATACTGGAAGGCGATCGGCCGGCCTGCTGCTGGCGGCGAAAACACTCCCGCAGGTCTGCCGGCCGCACCTCGTCGAGCGGCCCAGGCAACGCTGCCAGCAATGCCTCCAGATCTCTACGATAGGCGCCTATTGAGTGGGCCGACCGCCCCTCCAACGTCATCGCCCCCAGGAACTCCTCCAGCATCTGCGTACCCGACTGCCGATCATCACGCCGCTTCCTCGCCATCTCGGCCTCCTTCTGGCTGTGCGCCCAAGTTCCTATAAGTCTATTGATCGGATGCACAAGGAAGTCAAGGCGACAGGCAGGCCCGGAACTGCGCCAGGGGCGCCCACAGCGCCGCTAATGCCGGCCGGACGAGCGACGATGCCAGCCTGCGGCCGCGAGCGTGGCACAGGCGCACGTGGCGCGGCGTTCGCGGCCCTGGCAGAGCCCGCGGGCCCGCTAAGGTCTGCCGCGACTTGCCAGGTCGGCCCCCGAGTCGTAGAATGCTACCGCCAGTCCCGCGGGGGATGGCATATCGGAGAGGGGCGCCGGAGGGGTCCCACTTATGGCACGCGAGCAGTCGCGGCCGTCGCCGCACAACGGAGCGAACCTGGGCTTCGAGCAGAAGCTCTGGCAGGCCGCGGACAAGCTGCGCAACAATATGGACGCGGCGGAGTACAAGCACGTCGTGCTCGGGCTGATCTTCTTGAAGTACATTTCCGATGCCTTCGAGGAGCGCCACAGTCACCTCCAGCGCGAGACTCAGAACCCCGAGAGCGATCTTTACGTTAAGGAGCCGGAGGCCCGCTACGGCATCGTCGAGGACCCGGATGAGTACCGCGCGGAGAGCGTGTTCTGGGTGCCGCAGGAGGCGCGATGGCCGCATCTGCTGGCGAGCGCGAAGCAACCCACCATCGGCCGGCTGGTGGATGATGCAATGGTCGCCATCGAGCGGGACAATCCGACGCTGAAGGGCGTGCTTCCCAAGACCTATGCGCGACCGGACCTCGACAAGCAGCGCTTGGGTGAGCTGGTAGACCTGATCAGCACCATCAGCCTGGGTGACAAAGAGAACCGCTCGAAGGACATCCTCGGTCGGGTTTACGAGTACTTCCTCGGGCAGTTCGCCTCGGCCGAGGGGAAGAAGGGCGGGCAGTTCTACACCCCACGTTGCGTAGTGCAATTGCTAGTGGAGATGCTCGCGCCCTATCGCGGCCGCGTGTACGATCCTTGCTGTGGATCGGGCGGCATGTTCGTGCAAAGCGAGCGGTTTGTGGAGGAGCATGGGGGCCGGATCGGCGCGATCAGCGTCTACGGTCAGGAGTCGAATCCTACCACCTGGCGGCTCGCCAAGATGAACCTGGCCATCCGGGGCATCGAGAACAACCTCGGCGCAGAACCGGCGGACTCGTTTCACAACGACTTGCACAAGGACCTGAAGGCCGACTACATCCTGGCGAATCCGCCCTTCAACATGAGCGATTGGGGCAGCGAAAGGCTGCAGGGAGATGTTCGCTGGAGGTTCGGGCTGACGCCTAGCAGCAACGCCAACTTCGCCTGGGTGCAGCACTTCATCCACCACCTCGCGCCGAACGGCACCGCCGGATTCGTCCTCGCCAACAGCTCCATGTCGGTTGGCGGTGCCGAGGGTGGCATCAGGACGGGGATCATTGACGCGGATCTGGTTGACTGCATGGTTGCGCTTCCCGGACACCTCTTTTACTCGATGTACAGCCAGGTCTGCCTCTGGTTCATCGCCCGGAACAAGGCCCTACCGAGTCATCGAGATCGCAGGGGGGAGACGCTCTTCATCGACGCACGGAACCTCGGCGTCATGGCCGAGCGGACGCATCGAGAGCTAGCCTCGGACGACATCGGGAGAATCGCAGACGCCTATCACGCCTGGCGCGGTGATGCGGGCGGTTCCCATCAGGACGTTCCTGGTTTCTGCAAGAGCGCAACGATCACCGAGATCCGCAGGAAGGGCTATGCCCTCACCCCAGGTCGGTACGTAGGCTCCGAGTACGGGAAGGACGACGTTGATCCCTCCAACGTCATGTTGGACGACCTCGCCGTCTCGTTGACCCAACTGGTCTCCGAAGCTAGGGAACGATATGCCAACACCCTCGAGAACCTACGCCTTCTCGGGTTCCAGCCTTCGAGAGATTCTGGTTCAGCAGCGCGATCAGGTCCGGGGTTCTCGGATGAGAGCCAGGTTGCGCTGAACCATCAGATCAGCGCAACCCTCGGACAGGTTCTGCATGCCGTCTTCCAGTCGTGGTTCGTCAACTTCGATCCCGTCCGGGCGAAGATGGAGTCGACTGACATCGGCTTCCCGCCGGCGATCGGGCGTCTATTCCCGGATGCCCTGGGAGACTCCGAACTCGGCGATATCCCTTGGGGCTGGGAAGTGGGAACATATGCCGACATTCTGGTTCCCTCAACCTCGCGGATAGGTGGCGCCGAAGCTCCAGAGTACTCTGCCACAACGACAGGTCTTCAGCTTCGGGATCTCCGCTTCAACAAGCAACTCGCCAGAGCGCAAGCAAAGAACAAGCGGATCGTGAAGGGCGACCTGGTGTTCGGGCTGAGTCGAAGGACCCTCAACTTCGGTCTGATGACAGACCCTGTTGGTTCTGTCAGTCCGGTGTACGAAGTCTTCGCTGTGAACACTGACAGATACGTCCCGGAGTTGCTTGAGTTCTACATCCGGCATCACATGGACATGCACATGGACATCCTGAGGCCGGGAGCGCGCGAAGGTCAGCCGATAGACCGACGCTACCTGCTATCCAAGAACGTGCTCATCCCGGACATGCGGGTGCAACGACTGTTTGGGCAGCTGCAGGCTGGCTTTCCCATGGAACCGTAGGATGAACGCCCGACTTGCCAGCGTACGCCGCAACCTAGGCACAGGCACTGCCGTGCGCGATGCGCTGCTGCCGAAGCTGATGTCGGGGGAGGTGCGGGTGGATCATCTGGTCGGATTAGGTCAGGGAGGGAATGCATGGTCGACATACACGAGTTAAGCGCTGCGGAGATCGAGTATGTCTTCGAGACTTTGGGCCTCACCGCCACTGATATCCGTGAGCGAATGGTTGCTCTGCAGCGTCTCGCTGAGGAGCCGCCACGAAGCTCTGTTGGTGGCACGTCTGCCGGTGGCACAGCGGTCATCCAAGAGCAAGGAGAGGATGCCAATGCCTGACTGGAACCAGCTGCTGAACGAGGTCACTGCTCTGGGTAGCCAGTTTGATGTTCTCCGGAGGAAGTACTTGGCACGGCTGCACCAGGCAACAGGGCGCAATGTGATCATCTACTATAGCGGATGGCTTCAGAAGCCACAGCTTGACTGGACAGCGATAAACGACGAGGACAAGAACGGCTTCATGTCAACGATTCATGAGATGGATCGCTCCAAAGGCCTTGATCTCGTTCTGCACACGCCAGGCGGTGACGTGGCCGCCACCGAATCAATCATTGACCACCTGCGCCAGATGTTCGGCACGGACATCAGGGCAGTTGTACCGCAACTCGCTATGTCGGGTGGTACGATGATGTGCCTCGCCTGCAAAGAGATACTTATGGGGGAGCAGTCAAGCCTTGGGCCGGTAGATCCGCAGTTCAACGGCATTCCAGCGCATGGTGTCATCGAGGAGTTCGATACCGCGCGTAAGGAGATCAAGGCAGACCCAGCCAGCATACCACTCTGGCAGCCCCTGATCGCAAAGTATCACCCAACCCTGATTGGCGAGTGCCAGAAGGTAGTAAAGTGGGCCGAAACGCTGACACGCGAATGGCTCTCGTCAGGCATGTTCAGGGACGATCCCGATAAGGACACGAAGATCCAGAAGGTATGGGACGAGCTGGGCAGTCATGCTCTGACTCTTTCGCACAATAGGCACATATCTGCGGACCGGTGCCACGGCCTCGGACTCAAAGTCATCATGCTTGAAGATAACCAGGAGCTGCAGGACGCGGTTCTGAGTGTCCATCACGCGACCATGCTGACCCTAGACAAGACCGGAGCCGCGAAGATCATCGAAAACCACATGGGAAGAGCGTATATCAAGCTGGCCCAGCAGATGATCGTGGCGCGTCCGGGTTAGCACCTTGATGAATCGGTGAGGCGATCGGTGTCCCCGACTGCCGAGGCTGATGTCGGGGGAGGTGCGGGTCGGAAAAGCCGAAGAAGCTGGAGGGGACTGAACCATGATTGAGATCCATCCGGGCCTCTATGTTGGGGATGAGCGCGACTACTACCAGGTAGAGCACGAGACCGGCTGGCGCGTTGTGCATGCCTGCAAAGAGCCATTTCACCGGCAGGCTCTCGGCTATGTGGGTCGTGCCGCGCCGCGAGAGCACCCTGAGTATCTGATTGCCCGGCGTGGCGACCGACTCATCCTCAATCTTGTAGACGCTCCTGATCCTGCTTACATTCCACGGGAGATCATAGATGCCGCCATAGAGTTCATCCGAGAGTCGTTAGCAGAAGGGCACCGGGTGCTGGTGCACTGCAACCAAGGGGAATCCCGGTCGCCGGGCATCGGACTGTTGTATCTTGTCGCGTGTACGGAACGGCTTCCCCGTGACACCCTGGAGCATGCGGAGACCTCGTATCGCGCCGTCTACCCGCTCTACAACCCTGGCCGAGGTGTGCGGGGCTTCATGGCGGCGAACTGGGAGTCGTACTCTGGTCGCAAGTAGGCTGCGCGTACGGTAGCGAAGTGAGACCTTCTGGCAGCCACGGGCTTGTCGGACAAATAGTATTCACCCAATAGGTGAAAGATTTCTCTTGACAGGGCGAGGGATCGGGTGTACATTGAGTTCAGGACGAGCAAGCTGGAGAGGTGCTACCTGGAGCGGCGAGACCGAGAGAAGGCCTGGGGGCGGGCTGTTGCTCGGAAGTACGTTCAAGCCATCGATGCACTCAAGGCGGTTCACCACCCGTCCCACCTCGGAACACTCCCTCAGTTAGACTATGAGCCGTTGACGCAAGACCGTAAGGGAGAGCACTCAGTCGAGCTCGGCCGTCGCGCCCACCTGATCTTCACGGTACACCAGGGCAGCGACGCATTGGTAGCCCGAATCGAGGAGGTAAACACGACCCATTATGGCCACTGATATGCTGGTTGGCCCATGGCCGGACGAGGCAATACCGCCTGGCGAACTGCTCGCGGATACGCTCGCGGCAAAAGGAATCAGCCAGACGGAGCTAGCGAAGCGAACGGAGCGCCCCATTCAGGCCCTCAACGAGATGATCAAGGGCAAGAAAGCCATCACCCCGGAAACCGCGCTGGAGTTGGAGCGGGTCTTGGGGACGCCCGCGTATATCTGGCTGAACCTGGAGCGCGACCACCAATATAACAAGGCGCGCCTAGAGGATTTGAGGCGGCTTAGCGCACAGGTCGAAGAGGCACGCAAGTACCCTTATGCCGAGATGGCGAAGCTCGGATGGGTACCGCAAGTGCGAGATTGGGTTGAAAGAGTACGTGCGCTGCTGTCATACTTTGGAGTTGCTTCGCTCGACGCGGTGCCCAAGATGCATGCGGTGGCGTACCGCAGGTCGCAGAGGCGAGATGCATCACCGCAAGCGCTTGCGGCCTGGCTTCGCAAGGGCGAGATCGAAGCCGCGGAGACCGAGACGAAGCCGTTCGATGCGCAAAAGCTGAAAGCCGCTCTTCCGCGCCTACGACAGATGACGCAACTGTCTCCAGAGAAGTTCCGGCGGCCGCTATATGATCTCTGCGCTGAGTGCGGCGTCGCCCTCGTGTTCGTGCCCCACCTGCCGAAGACTCATGCCAATGGCGCGGTACGCTGGCTGAACAAGAGCACGGTGCTGGTTCAGTTGAGCGTGCTGCATCGGTATGATGACATCTTCTGGTTTAGCCTCTTCCATGAGCTGGCCCACCCTCTGCTCCATGGGAAAAAGGATGTGTTTGTGGAGACCACAGGCGACCATAGGAGTGAGAAAGAACAGGAAGCCGACAAGTTCGCTGCCGACATACTCATTCCGCCGCATGAGTATACCAAGCTGGCAGCGATGCCCGTATATCCGCAGGCGGCGGTGATCGCCTTCGCTCGGCGGATTGGGGTTGCTCCGAGCATCGTGGTTGGTCGGTTGCAGCATGATGAATTGCTGCCACCTACTCACCTCAACGGACTACGCAACAAGTTTCAGATTGTAGGTTGCTAGGCTTCAGCATGGCACTACCCTCGGTCTTTACCGAATCCGAAGTCGAAGCCGCTGCCCTGGAGTGGTTCTGCCGCCTGGGCTACGCTGTTCTGTTCAGGCCGGATATCGCACCGGGCGAGCCGGCCGCGGAGCGGGAAAGCTACAATCAGGTGGTGCTCTCGGGGCGGCTGCAGGAGGCCATCGGCCGGCTCAACCCGCAGATCCCTGAGGAGGCGCGAGAAGCTGCGCGGCGCAAGGTCTTACACCCCGACTCACCGGTCCTGGTCGCGAACAACCGCGTCTTCCATCGCATGCTCATAGATGGCGTGGAGGTTGAGTATCGTGTGGATGACGGAATCAGGGGGGACGCTGTTCGGCTGGTGGACTTCGACGATCCAGAGCAGAACGACTGGCTGGTGGTGAACCAGTTCACCGTGGTGGAAGGGCAGATCAACCGGCGGCCGGATGTGGTCGTGTTCGTGAACGGCATTCCCCTCGCGATCATCGAACTGAAGAACGCGGCCGACGAGAACGCGACCGTCTGGACCGCGTGGAGCCAGTTCCAGACCTACAAGCACCAGATTCCTTCGCTCTTCACCTACAACGAAGCCCTCGTGATCTCGGACGGCGTCGAGGCGCGGGTGGGTACCCTCACGGGTGACAAAGAGTGGTTCATGCCGTGGCGGACCGTCGAAGGAAATGAGCTCGCGCCCGCGGCGATGCCGCAGCTCCAGGTGCTCATCCCTGGCATCTTTGAGAAGCGCCGCTTCCTCGAACTGGTACGCCACTTTGTCGTCTTCGACATCAACGGTGCCGAAGTCCAGAAGAAGATGGCCGGGTACCACCAGTTCCACGCCGTGCGCAAAGCCGTCGCGGCCACCATCAAGGCAAGCCGCCCCGAAGGTGACAAGCGGTGCGGCGTGGTGTGGCACACCCAGGGGTCTGGCAAGAGTCTGACGATGGCCTTCTATGCCGGCGAGATGGTGCTGCATCCGGCGATGGAGAACCCGACCATCGTGGTTCTCACCGACCGCAACGATCTGGACGACCAGCTCTTCGGCACCTTCTGCCGCTGTCAGGAGTTGCTGAGGCAGACTCCCGAGCAGGCCGAGAGCCGAACCCACCTGCGGAAGCTCCTGCGGGTGGCAGCTGGCGGCGTCGTGTTCACCACGATTCAGAAGTTCATGCCGGATGAGAGCGGCGACACGTTCCCGCTGCTCTCCGACCGGCGGAACATAGTGGTGATCGCCGACGAGGCCCACCGCAGCCAGTACGACTTCATCGACGGGCTGGCGAAGCATCTCCGAGATGCCTTACCGAAGGCCTCCTTCATCGGCTTCACCGGCACGCCCATCGAGGCCGCGGACCGAAACACGCCCGCGGTCTTCGGCGACTACATCGACATCTACGATATCGAACAGGCGGTCGAGGACGGCGCGACGGTCCCGGTCTACTATGAAGCGCGCCTGGCGAAGATCGGACTGAGCGAGGAAGAGCGCCCCAAGATAGACCCCGACTTTGAGGAGGTCACAGAAGGCGAGGAGATAGAGCAGAAGGACAAGATCAAGCGCAAGTGGGCGCAGCTCGAGGCGATGGTCGGCACCGAGAAGCGCGTGGGCCTGGTCGCCGAAGACGTCGTGAAGCACTTCGAGGCGCGTCTGGAGGCGATGGACGGCAAGGCGCTCATCGTCGGCATGAGCCGGCGCATCTGCGTTGACCTCTACAACGCGCTGGTGAAGCTCCGCCCGGAGTGGCATCACGAGGACGACGACAAGGGCGGTATCAAGGTTGTCATGACCGGCTCGGCCAGCGATCCGGTGGAGTGGCAGGAGCACATTCGGAACAAGCCGCGGCGAGCCGCACTCGCCGATCAGTTCAAGGACCCGAACGACCCGCTCAAGGTGGTCATCGTCCGGGACATGTGGCTCACCGGCTTCGATGTCCCGTGCCTGCACACCATGTATGTGGACAAGCCAATGCGCGGGCATGGCTTGATGCAGGCGATAGCGCGAGTGAACCGCGTCTTCGGGGACAAGCCAGGCGGACTCGTGGTGGATTACCTTGGCTTGGCGTACGAACTGAAGAAGGCGCTGAAGGACTACACAGAAGGGGGCGGGCGGGGCGACGGTGTGGTCGATCAGAACGAAGCCGTCGCGGTCATGCGCGAGAAGCACGAGGTGTGCGTCGGGATGTTCCACGGCTTCGACTACTCCGGCTTCGCCACCGGCACAGCCGCTCAACGGCTCTCTCTGCTTCCGCCAGCCCAGGAGCATATCCTCGCCCAGGAAGGTGGAAGGGAGCGGTACCTGAAGGCGGTCCGCGAGCTGTCCCTGGCCTTCGCTCTGGCCGTCCCGCGCGAAGAGGCGCTGGCGATACGAGACGATGTGGGCTTCTTCCAGGCCGTGCGCGCGGGCCTGATCAAGACGGGCGGCGGGGGTGGTCGGACCCAGGAAGAGATCGAGCACGCAGTCAAGCAGATCGTGTCGCGCGCCGTTGTCTCCGAAGGTGTGATAGACATCTACTCGGCGGCCGGTCTGAGGCGGCCGGACATCTCGATTCTGTCGGATGAGTTCCTGGCCGAAGTCCGTGAGATGCCGCAACGGAACCTGGCCATCGAGGTTCTGCGCAAGCTCCTGAACGACGAGTTGAGGGTGTACTCCCGTCGGAACCTGGTCCAGTCGCGGGCTTTCTCCGAGATGCTGGAGCAGGCCATCCGCTCGTACCAGAACCGCACCATCGAGGCGGTCGCGGTCATACAGGAACTCATCGAGATCGCCAAGCAGATGCGGGAGGCCCGCTCCCGGGGTGACCGGCTCGGCCTGACCGATGACGAAGTCGCGTTCTATGACGCGCTCGGCGTGAACGATAGCGCGGTCCAGGTCCTCGGCGATGAGACTCTGCGGAAGATCGCGGAGGAGCTGACTCGGCAGATACGCGCCAGCGTGACCATTGATTGGACCGTGAAGGAGAGCGTCCGCGCCGATATCCGCCGACGCGTCAAGCGCATCCTGCGCCGGTACGGCTATCCGCCTGACAAGCAAGAGCAGGCGACGCAGACCGTGCTGGAGCAGGCAGAGCTGCTGTGCGCGGACTGGGCGGGGTAAGATGCGGGGTCAGCAACCGCACATCCTGGAGGCTTATCCAAGCAGCATGTGTAGGCAATGCGCACTAGGTCAGGGATGAGAGAATAGCATGCCGTTGCCAGGCGGTCCGGCAGACAAGATCGGCAACCGATACGAGAATACGTGGACGGTGCTCCACATGACGTACGTCATGGCCGAGAAGGCCAGGAGCATCCGCATCGAGCCACCTGGGGAAGAGGGCGTCGCCTCGGAGTTCTGGTTAGAGACCGAGAAGGGGCGCGAGTACCATCAGGCCAAGCGGCAGGCTTCTGGGCGGGGGAAGTGGACGACCAGCAGTCTCGTTCAGGCTGGAGTCCTTCCAGGTTTCCTGCAGCACCTACGCGAGTCCGCCGATGCTACGTGTGTATTTGTGTCCACGCAAGCCGCACACCCCTTGGGCGAGCTGGCGGAACGCGCTCGTGCCGCGTCTGGTGCGGAGGAGTTCGAGGCCGAGTTCCTCTCCAAGGAACTGCGCGCTGATTTCCACGCTCTGTGCTCTTCCTGGGCATGTGACCCAAAGGTGGACGCCGATCGTGCGCAAGCATTCGCGTGGCTGCGTCGAGTATCGCTGAGAACAGTGGACGAGAGCACTCTCCGACAGATGGTGGAGACCAACCTTGACTATCTGATCGAGGGCGACACGCCCACGGCCCTCGACGTGCTGGCCCAGTTAGCGGTCAACTCGATCCAAGAAGAGCTGACTGCCTACGACATCTGGCAGCACCTTGAGAGCAGGCCAGGTCTCAGGCGGCGGCAGTGGGAGAGCGATCCCCGTCTTCTTCCTAAGGTCGAGGAGGTAACCCGGCGTTATCTCGATCTGATGGCCAGGACTGCCATCGCTGGCAGGAGCATTCCGCGAGCTGAAACGGAACGCGTTCTCGAGCTTCTCCGTAGCGGAGCCAGCACCCGTTGTGTTCTGGTGAGTGGGTCAGCTGGCTCTGGCAAGAGCAACGTCGTTGTCGAGGCGGTTCGGCAACTCCAGGGGGAAGGCTGGCCAGTGCTCGCGTTCCGCGTCGACAGACTCAACCCCGCTCGCAGCCCTGCCGCAGTGGGACGGCAGCTCGACCTCCCGGGGTCACCCGCTCAGGTGCTGGCGGCCGTAGCTCACGGTCGTGACTGCGGTTTGGTCATCGATCAGCTTGACGCTGTGAGCACAACATCGGGCCGAAATCCCGAGTTCTGGGAGTGCATAGACGAGATCATCGGCCAGGCGTCTCAACACCCGGGCATGCACCTGATTCTAGCCTGCCGGGACTTCGACCTACAGAACGACAGCCGGTTCAGACGACTGACCACGGGGGCCGCTGGGGCACAGCGGGTACCAGTCGGAGGTCTCTCTGCCGACGTGATCCGGGAGGTGCTAGCAGAGGCCGGACTAGACGCGACGGCCCTTTCGGCACAGCAGATCAGCTTGCTGGCAGTGCCACTCCACCTCAGCCTCTTCCTGCAGGTGGCTGAGGGCCAGCGGGATGGTACTGGGCGCCTTGTATCCGGCCGAGACCTTTGCGACGCCTACTGGGACGAGAAGCAGCGCGTTCTTCGGGAGAGGGTGGGAAGGAGTTTCGCCTGGACGCAAGTCATAGACGCTCTATGCGATCACATGAGCACCCACCAAGTGCTGCATGCACCCGTTGAGGTGCTTGACGCACACCAAGACAGCGTGGATGCAATGGCGTCGGAACACGTCGTAACAATCAGTGAGGGGCGTGTCCAGTTCTTCCACGAGACGTTCTTCGACTATGCATTTGCCCGTCGCTTTGCCGCTAGGGGCGGCAGCCTCCTGGACTTGCTCCTGAGTGGAGAGCAGCATCTCTTCCGGCGGGCGCAGGTGCGGCAGATCCTTCTGTACCAGCGCGATGGTGATCCCGAGCGATATCTTGCGGATGTGCGGGCACTTCTGCACAACTCACGGGTCCGCTTTCATGTAAGAACGCTGGTCCTCCGACTCCTTGCGCAACTGCCCAATCCGAGGGAGACCGAATGGCGCCTTGTTAGCGAGTTGCTGGAGGACGCTTCGTCGCCGATGAGCCGTGTGGCGAGGGCCACGCTGATGGGGTCCGCGCCGTGGTTCCGACTGCTCGACCAGCTTGGCGTCATCGAGCAGTGGGTGAACCGCGAAGACGACCAGCTCATCGACCGCGCAGTGGTCATGATGAGGTCTGTGATGGGCACCGAATCAGCGCGGATCGCGGAGGTGGTGGCTCCGTTCGCGAATCGATCCGATGCATGGAGCAACCGGCTTCGGTACCTGATGGCCTGGGGCGATATTGACAGCAGTCGCGGGTTCTTCGAGCTATTCCTGGGCCTCATCGATAGTGGCACGCTTGACGATCTGCGCGCACCGATGGCTCAGAACAGCGACTTCTGGATGCTGCTATACGAGGTCAGGGAACGACACCCGGACTGGTGCTGCGAGGCCATCGGGCACTATCTCAACCGGCGCCTCGTGCTGAGCATGTCCGGAGGACAGCCGAACCCGTTCGATGATAGGGGAGGCACGGTTGCCTCTTACGGGTTCGCCAGAGAGGTCTTCGAAACCAGCAGCAGGGGCGCGCCCCGGGCGTTCATCCGCGAAGTCCTCCCGTTCATGCTTCGGGTCATGGAACTGACCACTCCCGAGGGTGATGCACCGAGACACGACCCTGTCTGGCAATACCGCTTCTTGGGACATCCGCATGACACAAGTCGCCAGCTTCTGCATGCGATGGAGAGCGCGTTTCGAACACTCGCCCAGCACGATCCCAACGCCTTTGCCGCGATAGCGGAGCAGTTTGCGCTGGCAGCGTCACCGTTCGAGACGGTGCAGTTCCTATTGGTGCGAGCATACGCGGCCAGCGGCGCGTCCTTCGCAGATACGGCCGTCAGGTACTTGTGCGACCTGCCGGCTCGCCTATCAACGGGATACATCGAAGGGGAACATGGCTCAGTGTGGGCGACATACAAGTTACTCCAAGCTGTCACGCCACATTGCTCTGTCGGTGCACTTGAGTGCCTTGAACAGGTCATCCTGGGATACTACCCGGCATGGGAGAGGAAGGCCGAGGCGAGAAGGTGGCGTGGGCAGTCGCAATGGGCTTTGCTCGACGCTATTGACTCGGCGCGTCGCTCCGACCGGGTGACTGCAAGATTGCGCGAGTGGCAACGGAAGTTCGCTCGCGAGTCTGTGACGCAGCCTGTGGGCATGCAGGTCGAGGCCGTCGGGTCGCCGATCCCAGAGGCAGCCACCGAGGAGATGTCGGACGAGAGCTGGCTTGGGGCAATTGCGAGGTATCGTCAAGATGGCGAGTGGCCGCGGATGAGAAGACGAGACGGTGGACTGGCCGGCGGGGCCTTCGAGTTAGCGCAAGCCCTCGAGCGCAGAGCGAAGGAGGACCCGCGCCGGTTCAGTTCCCTGATGCTGAGGTTCCCTCCCGACAGCCATCCGACGTATCACTCGGCGGTCCTGAACGGTATCGCCGACGCGCAGAGCGATGTGGAACTCAGCTTGACTGTATGTCGCCATTGCCATGGATTGCCTGGTCGCCCAGCCGGGATGGCCATTGTTCGCTTGATTAGCAAGCTAGCTGGTCGCAATCTGCCGGATGAGCTGCTGGAGATCCTGGGGTGGTATGCAACGGAAGACCCTCACCCCGACAAGGAGTACTGGCGAACCCAGACCGGATCGGGCGATGTGTACTACGGCGGCGACATCATCATGGCCGGGCTCAACTCAACAAGGGGCGCGGCCGCAGAGACGCTGGCGAAGCTGCTCTTCGCAGAGCTCAGCCTCGTGGAACGGGTGAGGGCAACGCTCGACCGCATGGTCCAGGACCCTTCCATCGCGGTGCGGTCCTGGGTCGCTGAGACACTGGTTGCGGTGCTGAACTACGATCGGGGCTATGCTGTCACGCTGTTCCTGAGGCTCTGTGATACGGAAGATGTGCTGCTGGGGACGCGATTCGTGGAGGAGTTCCTAAGCTGGGCAGTGCGCACTCACTTCGCCCCCCTTCGGCCGGTCCTGGTACGGATGCTCGACAGCGAGTGCACCAAGGCTGCCGAGGCCGGGGCCAGGCAGGCATGTCTGGCGGGTCTGTACATCGATGGAGCACAGGACTTAGCGGAGCGATGTATGCACGGCACGCAGACACAGAGAGTCGGCGCGGCTCAGGTGTTTGCCGCCAATGTGGACCGTTCGCAGTTCCGTCAGACGTGCCTGGAAGGCCTGGTGGGTGCCTTTCACGACGCATCCGACAAGGTACAAGACGCAGCAGCTGGCTGCTTCCGCGACATAGCTCAGGCCGAACTCGCAGACTTCGCCGATCTCATGATAGCCTTCGCGAAGAGCCCAGCGTATGCCAAGCACAACGGCAACCTGGTCTTTGCGCTGCACGAATCGCCGTTTGCTCCCCCGGAGGTGATCTGCCGGGCTTCCGAGAGGTTCGTGGAGATCGCCGGAGCGAGCGCGGGCGACATCTCGCAAGCGGCAGCCGGCGACGCGCACCTCCTCTCGGAGCTGGTACTCAGAGCCTACGCGACTGCACCCGATGAGGCCACCAAGGGCAAGTGCCTTGACGCCATCGACAAGTTGCTAGAGATCGGGGCATATGGGATTGATGAAGCTCTTCGCGGGCATGACAGGTGATCGGGCATATCCTTGGTGATCGACTTCATCTTGAGCTTCGGCCGAGGCGGCTGACGTTCGGAGTTGCCTATCCGTTGCAGATGGTCGCCTGAGCCAGTGACGCTGCCATGCACAGATTGAGAGAACTCCATACGAGGTTCGAGCACAGCATTCCATACGCTGAGCACGGCAGCATCAGGAACGTGCTGGCGGCCTATGGCGAGTCGAGCACTATGCTGGGAATGTGCGTCAGAGCGGTCGAACGCATCGTGCTGCCCGGCGTAGACAAAGGAACGATCTGCATTGTGGCCTTCGGATCTGTTGGCCGCCTCGACGGGGTGCTACAGGTCTCGGACTACGACACTATGTTCATCTACCCGGGTGGCAAAGACCAGGACACTGTGGACTCCCTTCGAGAGGCAATCACCGCCTTGGTCACGACTAACAGCGCCATGCCGTTCGACCACCGCGAAGAGATAGAGGCACGCACATTTGCGTTCGATGATTCTCCGGCCTATCCTGTGGTCTCGCAGACCGAGCTGCTTTCTGCCATTCAACTGCCGAGAACGCTTCAGACTCTAACGGAAGCTCGAGTGATTGCAGGGAGAGACGCGGTCGACAGCATGAGTAAGCGGCTGCTCGCGGAGCGATATGGGTTCGCAAATGATCGACATAGTATAGACCTCAGATTGCTGAGAGACGACTTGGCGCGGTTGAAGACTGCGTATTGCCGTGAGGTATGCGGACGTCTCACCCAGCGTCCGAGATCGCTGGGAAACCGGAAGATACTGAAGCTATTCGCGCTCCGCGAGTTCCATTACCTAGCGACACTATTCGCATTGGCAGAGCTCGCCATAATTGTCCAGGCTCGCGCGGACGAGCAGGTACTCGGGCTTGCTCTTACGCTCCTTTCCTCCCCCTCGTTCCTGAAAGTCGCCTCATTCGCAGACCCCGCGGGGACACTCAACCGGATGTTCCTGAGCAGTAGGTCGCTCATGGCCGAGTGCAGTACGTCTCTAGCGCGACATGCTGGACGCCCTGCTGGCACTGGAATCGAGAATCCTTCTGGCGGCCCGTCGCATGACCGGAGTGTTCTCTCGCTCATTATGGATGTGCTCAGGCCATATGACCACCTGCTCGAGATGGTGCACGATCCCGACTTCCTGGCGGAGATAGAGAAGTTCGAACCGGACGTAACGACCTGGATGGCCCATCCCGTGTTCAAACGGATCTTGCAGCACAGAGGGCAGTTGATGTCCGCTTCATCGAAGCTGGCCGAGGCTCTGCTGGACGTCCTCGGAGTCCTTGAGCAGGATGTTGGCTGTCAAGCCATCGACGAAGCCAAGATCACCCTGGACTTGATCAGAACCTACGAGCTTGAGATGGGTGCGCCTGTGGCCTGACCGTTACCGCGATACCCGATAGACCCAAGTCATGTGTAGGCAGTCTGCAGACGCCTTGATCCCCTCGGCTCGGAATCGCTGCCTGGGGGTTCGTCGCGTATGAGTCCAGGCGGGGTGCGCATTTCGATGAAAGCGGCCACGCGTTCCGGTCCAAAGCGGCCGGCCTGCCGGGCATACCAAGAAGAAACGGCAGCCGAAGGTGCCGCACACTGGTCTCCTATGGTGGAATGATTGTCCATAGCCGCCCCATGTGTGCTACCGGCCGTCGCCTGATGTATATCACCTTTTCGTGATTCCGGGTCGTTGGGAGCAGGGACGCGTGCTACCGTTTCTGGTGTGGTTCGGTGTTCGCGTGGGATTGTGCCTCTGCTTCCGCCCACCCCACGGAAACATCCTGCCTAACGTCCCCGGACACCCCGACTCCGGCCACCCGCTGGGCTGAGATGTCCGCGCGCCTCCGATTGGACTCAGCGGAGTGAAGCATCCAGGACGACGGCCCGAACGGAGACGCCTTCGGCCGATAGGTCGGCGGCCTGCCGTTCCAGGTCTTCCCTCATTGCCTCGATGGACGCGTACTGTTGGTCGGCGTGCTGAATTGACCCACATTCGGGCGAAATCGGCGTCGACACTTGACCCACCCACCGCGATGGTAGAACGTCTCTGAAGGGCTTCAAGACGCAACCTCGAACTGATTTCACCAAGCCGGGGTGGGTCAGTATTGGTCGCCGATGGTGGGTCAGTTCTCAGTACCGATTGACAGGGGCAGCCACATCTTGCGCGAGATCGAGCGTTGGCGGTAGGCCAGTCCGCCCGCGAGACAGAGGGCCCGCGATACAGCAGCAAGTCCGCCAGAGCAAGGTTAGGACAGTTTTGCGGCGAAGCAACCACCTTACTGGGCCCCAGGCTGCTTTCTGAAGGGAATGTCACGCGATCGCTGAAACAGGCTCTGTCTCCCGTAGCGCGAGGGGGAAGCATTGGCGAAGCGCAGATACATTCGCAAGGCTGTCAGAAACAGGCTCCTCGAGGACGCCCTATTCCGATGCTGCCTATGCCGGGAGCGCGTTGCCCTCACTCTGGACTTCCATCACATCATTCCGATCAGCGAGTATGGCCCAGACACCGAGGAGAACCTAGTCGTCGTCTGCCCGAATTGCCATCGTGCGATTGAGGTCGCCCGTAGGGCCGGTCTCAGAACATACACTCCTGAGCAGTTGCGGGACTGCAAGCGCCGCTGGATCGAGCTATGCCGCCGCGACGAGCCGGCGACGGACCGCAGGATTGAGCAGACTCCGGCGGCTAGACCTACCGTCTCCCTCGCCAAGCTTCCCGTCACCGGCCCCGACCTCTTCGGCCGCGAGGCCGAGTTGAGGGTCCTTGACGACGCCTGGGACGATCCGGATACCCACATCGTCGCTCTGGTTGCCTTTGGCGGGGTTGGGAAGTCCGCCGTGGTCAACCATTGGCTCCGTCAGATGAAGCAGGAGAGGTACCGCGGTGCGCGACGCGTCTTTGGCTGGTCCTTCTACGCCCAGGGTCACCGCGAGCAGACCATCTCGGCCGACGTGTTCGTCGAAGAGGCACTTTCGTTCTTCGGCGCTGACCAGCCATGGGACGACACCCCCTGGAAGAGAGGCGAACGCCTTGCGAGCTTGGTTCGAGAACAGCCGACCATCCTCGTGATCGACGGCCTGGAGCCTCTGCAATCATCCATGCCTGGTGAGATTGGCCGGGTCAACGAGCCGACAATTAGTGTGTTGCTACGTGAGCTAGCGTACGAGATGGACGGGATCTGCATCCTGACGAGTCGCGTTAACCTCCCCGACATCCCACTGTCTGATGACAGCGGTCCTGCCCGTCGCATCTACCTCGAGCGCCTCCCGACTGCGGCCGGCCGTCAGATCCTTCGACGATGCGGTATCAGTGGTTCGGACAGCGAGCTTAACGATGCCGTTGCGGAATACGAGGGGCACGCTCTAGCTCTCGTCATCCTGGGCGAATACCTCGCCAAGTTCCTTGGGGGCGCTATCAGGCAGCGCGACTTCATACCCCCCTTCCCCGACAACACGAGCGCAGGTCGCCACGCGTTTCGTGTGATGGACGCGTATGACCGGTCGTTGGTGAAGGCGGGCCTCGAGCTTGAACGCGAGATCCTTCGTCTGGTCAGCCTCTTCGACTACCCGGTCCCTCTCCCGCTTCTGAGAGAGCTGTGCCAAGGCCCGGCGGTGGCTAGTGTGACGGACCTGCTCAGGGAGCTGAAGGCTAGGGACTGGCGCGAGGCAATAGGACTGATATGTGAGTGGCGACTCCTGACACAGTCCCAGCATAATCGGATGACCGTTCTGGATGCCCATCCTCTCGTGAGGGACTGGTTCTCTCACGCGCTGCAGCGTGATGCTCCGGACAGCTTCCGCGCGATTCAGAGCAGAATCTGCGATCACCTGGTCGCACACGTCCCGGAGTTCCCGGGCGATCTGAAGGAACTGACACTGCTCTTTCGCGCCGCGCACCACGGGTGCCGTGCTGGCCGGCACAGTGAGGTTCTCCGCGAGGTCTACCAGCGCCGCATTCAGCATGGCACCAGGGGGTTCGCGGCATACAAGTTCGGAACAGCCGGGCTCTCCATCGGGCTGCTTTCGCGTTTCATGGAGGAGCCTTGGTCGCAGCCTCTCCGAAGCCTCTCCCCAGAAGAACGTTGCATCGTTCTGAGTTCGGCCGGATACCACTTGCAGGCCGTCGGTGATCTGGCAGGTGCCGTCGACGCCGAGTCCGCGGCGCTCAGGGAGCTGAAAATGGCAGGGGCATGGTCGGACGCCCGCGCTGCTGCCAGTATGCTCGTCGACCTTCACGTGGCGGGAGGCGACCTCCATGCGGCCCACGAGGCCAGCAACGTTTCTGAGGATTTGGCGAGGAGATCAGGCAGCCGATTTGCGCTGATCGCGAGTCTGACTGACCGCGGCCACGTGCTCCACCTGAAAGGGGAGCTTGGGAGAGCGCTCACTGCCTTTTCGGACGCAGAGACAGTGCAGCGCGATCGGAGCGGTGAGTATCCTCTGCTGTACAGCTATCAAGGGGCCTGCTACTGCGCTCTGCTTCTGGACGTGGGCGCTTTCGAGCAGGTGGCAACTCGGTCGACTCAGACTCTGGAGTGGTATGAGGAGGTAGGCGATCCGTGGCTGTTGGACGCGGGCCTGGACCGCGTGATGCTGGCGCGTGCGCTTCACGGAATGTGCGTCGAAGAAGCGGCTTCGCCATCCGATGCGGAGGAACTAGCGGCGCAGGCTCTTCCGTGCTTCGACCGCGCTGTCAACGACCTTCGGGCCGTCCAGAGCCTGGATATGCTGCCGATGGCTCTGATCAACCGTGCCGCATTCCACAGGGATCGCGGCAGCTACGATCTGGCCCAGAGAGATCTGCTGGAGGCTCTAGATACTGCTCTGCGGATCGGGCTGCGCCTTCACGAGGTGGACGCTCGTGTTCTGAGCTGCCATCTGGCGCTTGATGAGAATGCCTCGGACCTCAGTTCCGCAGAGGACGAACTCAGGAAGGCTGGCATGGTCGTTTCCCAGACTGGCTACCGTCTGCGGGCTGCTGACTTGTTGATTCTGGAGGGCAGACTAGCCCTAAAAGGCGGCGATACAGCCCGCGCCGCGCAGCTCATCCACGAAGCATGCACGGCCGCAGGTCTCGGAAGACCGGGGTGTCGGTATCGTCCAGCTGCCTTGGCCGCAACGAGAGACCTTCGCAGCCTGGACGAGAAGGCCGCAGCGGAGATCGAGTCCCTGCTCGTGTATCGACCGCTCGAACTCAGCGACTCACTGGGGTTACGGCGCCCGCGCGGCAGGTACAGATAGGCGCAGTGTGTCCGCGGTGTCCAGTAGCACAGTGGTGCTTGCCGGAAGAGGTGCATGCCCGTGCCCGTGTCGAGCGCGGGCAGAACCGCCTGTGCGTGTCGAGGGGAGATGAGACCCGGGTAGGGAGGCTTCGTCCTGTCCAGACAATCATCACTGCCTCAGCGTCCGGTCGAGGGAGGCTCACCGTTGCTCAACACGCGCATGCAACGCTAGGCTCCGACTGCGGCGCGCCACCGCCCGGCTGGGGGGCTGGCGGCGTCCTGACGGCGGTGCAGAGCAATCACCCTCGGCGGCAGCTCGAAAGTCAAGAGCGTACAAATCCCGCCGGGGCTATGTACGCTCTCAACTTTGCCGGTTAGCTGCAGCAACGCCTCGAGGTTCCCCCTCACCTCCAGCTTCGCGCCCGGGCGCTTGCGGCCTGGCCTGGGGTCCTCATGGACCTCGATGCTGGTTACCAGACGGGAAAGGGCACTCTTCACCTGCTCCACCTGCCCGGCCGCCAGCATCCCCCGCAGGTCGGATACGATCTTGCGCACCGCCGCCGGCAGCATCTCGATGCCCTCGGTCGAGGCCGCTGCCCGCGCTCCAGCCAGTTCTCGGCGCAGCTGG
>Ga0315277_10003049_pt1 | contig 22990 bp, 23 predicted proteins | sample YL17G05_15_MG_FD_203695 | JGI IMG/M metagenome (GOLD analysis project Ga0315277, IMG submission 203695) | Sediment microbial communities from Yellowstone Lake, YNP, Wyoming, USA - YL17G05_15 | ecosystem: Environmental > Aquatic > Freshwater > Lake > Sediment | place: USA: Wyoming | collected...
TGCCGCGGAGAGGATTTGAACCTCCATGGGTGTGACCCCGCTAGCTCCTGAAGCTAGTGCGTCTGCCAGTTCCGCCACCGCGGCAAGAATCGTACAAGTTTATTTTCGCACTTATTTCGTGTGCTTGCAACTAGGATATGAATAACGAAGAATAATATCGCGCCAGAGAGCAAAATTTCCGCGGAGAGGATTTTCCCGATGGTCATTATTATTCTATTATAATGTTCGTCGGGAGAACCTCCATGGGTGTGACCCCGCTAGCTCCTGAAGTCCCGCCTCATTATTATTCTATCATAATGTGTTGCGGGATCCCGAGAATCGGGACTAGTGCGCCTGCCTGCCGGCAGGCAGGTCTGCCAGTTCCGCCACCGCGGCACATTTAAACCAATTCTAATGCCGCTGGCCGGAGTTGAACCGGCATGAGGGTAAACCTCATTCGCTTTTGAGGCGAACGCGTCTGCCAATTCCGCCACAGCGGCATAATGTTTACAACGTTTAATTTTCTCACGAAACAACTATTGATTCAAGATGAGTTTTTTTATTATTTCTCTGCCAAAACCACTCTTGAAGTATTTTTCTCTTTCTCTAGCATCTTTTCTTGAAAAATGCTGCTCTTTATATATTAATCTGAAAGGAATTCGATGTTTAGTAGAAGTGACTTTACCTAAGTTATGTTGTTGAAAGCGGCGTTCTAAATCATTGGTCAATCCAATATATAAGTTCTTGTCAATTTCACTTTGCAAGATATAAACATAAACCATAGAACACTAAATGAAGTAACATTTTCAGGCGAACGCGCCTGCCTGCCGGCAGGCAGGTCTGCCAATTCCGCCACAGCGGCATCAATTTTACTCTTCGTTGAAAATTCCCATTTTTCGGTACTTATTATAGCGGTCGGCTATAAGTTCCCGATGGGAAAGAGAAAGCAACGGCTCAAGCTGCTTAATTATAGCAGATTTAATGTTTTTTGCAGTCAGTTCCGGGTCGTTGTGCGCGCCGCCGACCGGCTCTTTAATGATCTCATCGATGACTCCCAGCTCCAGAAGGTTTTTGGCGGTGATTTTCATAGCTACTGCGGCATCATTGGCACGCGCGGCATTGCGAAAGAGAATCGAGGCGCAACCTTCGGGGGAGATAACTGAATAGATAGAAAACTCCAGCATCATGACGCGATTACCCATACCTATACCCAAAGCTCCGCCCGATCCGCCTTCACCGGTGATAATAGATATGAAAGGAACGGCCAGCTCCGCCATCTCCCGCAAGTTTTTAGCAATGGCTTCGGCCTGGCCTCTTTCTTCCGCTCCGATCCCCGGATAAGCGCCGGGAGTATCGATAAATGAAACGATCGGTTTTCCATAACGCTCGGCCAGACGCATGATCCGAAGCGCCTTGCGGTAGCCTTCGGGATTGGCCATGCCAAAATTGCGCGCCAGATTCTCTTTGGTCGAATGACCTTTTTGATGACCCATGACCACCACCGATCTCCCATCCAGTTTGGCGATCCCCGCGACCATCGCCGGATCATCGGCAAAGTTGCGGTCTCCGTGTAGCTCAACAAAGTCTTCAAAAATATAATTGAAGTATTCCAAGGTGGTGGGGCGCTGAATAAAGCGTGCCACCTGAACAAACTGGATCGGGTTTAGTTTGGAAAAGATTTCGCGGCGCATGCTTTCGATCCGTTTCTCTATCATTTTGATCTCTTCCGACATATCCATTTTGCCGGAGGCCGATACCGCTTTCATTTTTTCGAGCTTGTCAAAAAGCTCCTGCAGCGGTTTTTCAAATTCAAGCAGCGGTCTTAAATTTTCCGGCCTGGCCATATTTTAACTCCTGAAAAATTTTAAAATTCTGATCAGAGTCTCTTTTAGTTGTTTTCTCTCGCAAACCACATCGATCATCCCGTGCTCCATAACGTATTCCGAGCGTTGAAATCCCGGCGGCAGTTTCTGCCGGATAGTTTGTTCGATCACCCGCGGTCCGGCAAAACCGATCAAGGCTCCCGGCTCGGCGATATTAATGTCCCCCAGCATGGCGTAGCTGGCAGAGACCCCGCCGGTGGTGGGATCGGTCATGATCGAAAGGTAAGGAATCCCGTTTTCCCTCAGCCTTCCCAGCGCGGCCGAAGTTTTTGCCATCTGCATCAGGGACATGATGCTTTCCTGCATCCTGGCTCCGCCCGAAGTGGAAATGACGATCACCGGGATCTTTCTTTCCACCGCCAGTTCGATCAGGCGGGTAAACTTTTCACCGACCACCGATCCCATGCTTCCGCCCATGAAAGAAAAATCCATCGCTCCGAGAGCGCATTCGATCTTGTCAATTTTGGCGGTGCCGGTGGCGATGGCGTCTTTGAGCCCGGATTTCAAAATGGCTTCTTCGATCCTCTGCGTGTAATTCTTAGTGTCGGTAAAATTAAGGAAATTTTTAGAAGTCAGGGCGGGATTGATCTCTTTGAAGGAGCCGTTATCCGTCAGTTGTTTTATTCTCTCGGCGGAGGTGAGCTTGAAATGGTAATTGCATTTGGGGCAAACTTTCAGATTGGCCTCCAGATCTTTGGCATAGATGGCCTGCCCGCACTTATAGCACTTGACCCATAAATTGCCGGGGATATCAAGTCTTTCGCGGGTATATTCAGTTTCTTTCTGAAGTTGCTTGCGCTTGAACCAATCGTGGATGCTCAAGGTACTTGATATGATAATGTATTTTGTGTTATATTGTCAAGCCGGGAGGGAGCAATGGCTGAAAAAAAGATAGTTAAACGAAAAGGGATAAAGAATGTTCGCAAGTCAAAGAAGCGTCGCGCCCGCAACCAGCAGGAAAAACGAATGCTGAAGCTGGCGCTGAAAGCGGCCCGGGCGGCGGTGGCGGTCAAGGCGGCGGAGGCACTGGAGAAAATCAGAAAAGCTATTTCAGTCGTCGACAAAGCGGCGGAGCGGGGAATTATTCATTTGAATAAAGCCGCCCGTTTAAAATCCCGGTTGTTCCTGGCTTATAACAAAACCAAGTAAGTGCTGCAGCTAAAAGCTTACGCCAAGATCAATCTTTCCTTGAAGATCATGGGAAAGCGCCCCGATGGTTTTCACGAAATTGAATCGGTCATGCAGTCGGTGTCGCTCTGCGACTACATTACTCTGACTCAAATTCCTTCAGGCATTCAGCTAACGACTTCCAACCCACAGCTACCGAATGACAACAGAAACCTTGCTTATAAGGCAGCAGAGCTTTTTTTTAGAACACAGAACACAGAACACGGAACACCGACCACAGGAGTTTCGATTTACATTGAAAAAAATATTCCAGTAGCGGCGGGGCTGGCGGGCGGGTCCGCCGATGCGGCGGCGGTGCTTTGGGGATTGAACCAAATGTCGAATGTCGATTCTCGACCTTGCCTGCCGGCAGGCAGGTTTTCAATTGACGAATTAATAGAATTGGGTGCTCAGATCGGCTCCGACGTTCCTTTCTGCCTGCTGGGGGGGAATTGTTTGGTGAAGGGCAGGGGCGAGAAAATAGAAAATAGAAAATCGAAAATAGAAAATAGGAGTTATGTGTTGATTGTGCCGGAAATTGAAGTTTCAACCAGATGGGCTTACGAAGAGTTTGACCGCAGGATCATAGATTCCCCACAATTAATTGTGGGGAATAACCAGCTTGAATCGGTAGTCGCAAAAAAATATCCTATCATCCGGGAGATAAAGGAGATGCTTTTAAATTTAGGATGTTCAAGCGCGCAGATGTCAGGGAGCGGGCCGAGCGTTTTTGGCGAAGTCAAAGATGCTTCAGCCGGGGAAAAGATCTTATCTCAGATAAGATCCGAATATCCTAAAAGTTATTTGATTGATCCTGTTCCTCAAGGTGTAGAAACTGCATGAAGGTTCACCGGCTGCCCCGGGAGTTTTTTCTTCAATCAACTTTAAAAGTATCTCAGCTTCTGCTGGGTAAGTTTTTGATCCATGAGTATCGAGGGCAAAAGATCGGCGGGATGATCGTAGAGACCGAAGCGTATATCGGGCCAGAAGATAGAGCTTCGCATGCTTTTGGAGGAAAGCAAACCCCAAGAAATCTGGCCGAATATTTGGTCGGCGGTCACGTTTACATTTATCTGGTTTATGGAATGCACTGGCAGCTGAATTTTTCCACCAGTTTCCACGGGCGGCCGGAGTGCGTCCTGATCCGCGCGTTGGAGCCAACCGATGGGACTTTTGTAATGCAAAGATTGAGGAGAATAAAAGATATTCGGAATTTGACCAGCGGTCCGGGAAAGCTCTGCCAGGCCCTCAAACTGGATAAATCTTATTATGGCTATGATCTTTGTCAAAAAAATTCTAAATTATATCTTGAAGATCGAGGGGTAAAAACCCCCAAAAAGCAAATTGCCAGCGGTCCGCGGATCGGGATTGATTATGCCGGCCCCCATTGGTCGAAAAAGCCCTGGCGCTTTTGGATTAAAAATAATCCTTATATTTCAAAAGGTTGAGAAAGTTATAATTCCCCTTGACAAATAGAGTGCCCCTGCTATAATCCGCGCTAGGAAAGGAGGTGAAAAAATATAATGAAAAGACTAGTTGCATTGTTAGTGGCAGTTGCATTCGTTGCATCGGTTGCCAGTTTGGCTTTCGGCCGAACCCTGGAAGAAGAGCGAGACGCAGTTAGAGCCTACCTGAAAGTTGTTGATGCTAAAATCATCAAATACCGCAAGGCAGGAAACACCGCTACAGTAAAGAAACTGCAGGGTGAGAAAGCTGCGACGCTGAAACGCTGGGAAAAGCTAAAAGCGCAGATGGAAGCCGGAGTTACACCACCGCCACCAATGGCCCCAGTCCCACCACCGCCACCACCAGTTGCTGGAACGATGGTAGCAGCCGCTCCTGCAGGGCTGTTCGGCATGGGGTTAAACAGCTGCATTTCTGCTGGCTATATCATGGGGAAATCGACCATGGTTGGCAGAGGCGACCTGATCCTCAGTGACGTGCTGGGAATTGGTTCCATGCTGGGCATGGGAGAAAATGCGGTTAATTGGCGAGTTGGGTTGGGTGGAGCATCGGGTAATGATATTAGCGATAAAAGTATCAAAGCTATCCCGGTGTTCTTCGATGGGATCCTGAATCTGCCTGCCGATATGATGGGAGGAATCGAATCCTATGTCGGCGCCGGTGTTAACTACACCGTCTACGGAACTGACAGGAAAACCGGCACCTATGGTGTCCAGGCTTTTGTCGGAGTCCAGGGAGATCTGGGTCTCGGTGGAAAATCCTTCGCGGAAGTTGGCTACAGCGCTATTCGCTGTGGAGATCCCAACAAACGTTCTGCAAAAGGAGTATCAGTTTCAGTCGGACAGCAGATTATGCTGTAAAGAGAGCGGGGACTTCATTCTTTAAAGGAAACATGGAAACTTTAAGGGGTTGGTCCCCGTAATCTTTTGTGAATTAATCCCGGATTTCTCCCAAATTATTCACGGATTGCACGAAAATATTTTTAAGAGTGCCAGAAAGATCGGAAGCATCATTAAAGAAGCAGCGAATATAATTGGAAGCCAAACCTTCTCCTTTTTGTTCAACTAAGATTTCAACTTCTTTTCCCAGATATTGATTGGCGAATTCGACCATGTGTTTGTTCCTGAGTTCCTGCAATATTTCGCTTCTCACTTTCTTGTTTTTTACATCGACTTGACCTGGAAGTTCAGCTGCCGGCGTTCCGCTTCTCTTTGAATAGGGGAAAATATGCAGCCGGCTGAATTTTATTCGATCAACCAGATCAACCGTATTTTTAAATTCTTCTTCTCCTTCGCCCGGAAAACCCACAATAATATCGGTGGTTATTCCGCAATCGGGTATTTGGCTACGGATATAATTTATTAATTCCAAGAAATCTTCTCCGGTATAATTTCGGTTCATCGATTTTAATATTTTATTGTCGCCGCTCTGGAGGGGGACATGCAAATGATGGCAAACCTTTGGGGTCTCTGCCATACAATCGATCAGCTCCCGGCTAAGATACATGGGTTCGATGGAACTTAAGCGGATGCGCAAAAGCTCCCGGATCCCCGATAAGGATTTAATAACCGCTGGAAGATTATATTGATAAGTTCCGAGATTGATCCCGGTAAGCACGATTTCCCGAGCGCCGGCATCGACCAATCTTTCAGCTTCGTTAATGACTTCTTTGACAGGTTTGCTTCTATTTTTCCCGCGCGCGTAAGGCACAATGCAGTAACTGCAGAAATGCTGGCAGCCATCCTGGATCATCAAATTAACTCGGACTCGGCTTGATAGGTGGTTAGGTTGATGGGTGGATAGGTGGTTAGGAAAATCTATTATTACTGCTTCCGGGAAGGTTTTGATCAAATAATCTTTGTTTAGCTTCGCATAACATCCGGTCACGATAACCTTTTGGCAGAGCCGCAAGGCCCGACGGATCGCCTGCCTGGATTTTCGATCGGCATCTTCGGTTACGGTGCAGGTATTGATCACATACAGATCCGCCCTCTCTCCAAAAGCAGCTAGCCGGGAGTCCGCAGCCCCAAGCTCAGACTTTAAAATTTCGGTTTGATACTGATTCGCCTTGCAGCCCAGCGTGTAGAAAACCGCATTTTTCATCGAATTCATTTACCGATTCCCAGATCCCTCAGAGAGCCGGAGCAGCAATTCTTCAAGCGCTTGAGTTGTAGTTTTTTCATCAGCGACAAAAGGCTTTCCAAACTTGATCTCAACCTCGGACCAGGGAAGAGGGATCTCATAGCGATCCCATCTCCAGAAAAGGATAATTTTTCTTTTCATGTTGATTCCAGCCGGCACAATGGGGACGCCGGTTTTTTGAGAAAGAAAAAGGATGCCGGGTTTGGCTTGGTGATGAAGCGGTTTGGGCGGGCCATCGACCGCGATGGCCGTGTCACAACCTTCGCGGATGTTTTTGATGAACGCGAATAGAGCTTTGCCTATTTCAAGCGGCGTTCCTTTTTCAATAAACCTCACTGTTTTGTGGCCGTGTTTTTCTGCCAGATAGGTAATGATTTCACCGCGCCAGATCTCAGTCGGGAAAATGCAGAATTTACGGTGCTGAGCCCAGTAAAAGAGGGGAAAAGTCAGCCCATGCCAGAGAGCAAAAATAGCCTGATGGGGAGGCTCATCAATTACTTTATATTTCAAAGTTGAACAAATTATGAGATTAAATAACCAATAAAACCAGGCGATGAATCGGATAAACATTACTAAATCATAACATATTTTATTCTAATTCAAACATAATAGCAGATAAAACTGCCATGCCCGCGGTTTCGGTCCTCAAAATCCTTTTCCCCAAACTGATCGGAATAAATCCCGCTGCTTCAGCAGAAGCAACTTCTTTTTGTGAAAAGCCGCCTTCGGGGCCGATCATTATCAGGATATCAGGACATCTGGATATCGGGATATCAGTGAAATGTTTTTTTAATGTATGAGCTTTTTCAAGTTCCCACGGTATCAGCGCTTGATCGAATTGATTTCTTAGCTTTAAGACCTCTTCAAAATTCATTAAAGATGTGATCTCGGGAATAACCGCGCGGCCGGATTGTTCGGCGGCTTCTTTGGCGATTTTCAGCCAACGCTCGATTTTTGGCGATTTTACGACCGTTCTTTCTGTTAGCATCGGAATGATTTGATGAACACCAAGCTCGGTGCACTTCTCTATGATAAAATCCATTTTGCTGGATTTTGGAAGAGACTGCGCAATGGTTACTTTGACTTTCGGTTCGCTTTCTTCCGGCTTTGAAGAGATAATTTCACAGGTAATTTTATTTTTCCCGATCTCAGAAATTTTTGCCGCGTAGACTTTCCCGGTTCCATCCAGCAGCTCAAGCGCATCTCCGGCTTTCAGGCGCAGGACATCCCGGATGTGGTGAACGTCGGAGCCGGTCAGGTCGGGAAGTTGCCCTTTGGTTACAAAGAATCTATGCATTTTTAAATTTTCGAAGAAATTCTTCCTGTTCCTTGCTGATCTTGGCTGGAATTTTTATTTCCACCAGAATATAAAGGTCTCCCTTTTCCCGCTTATTGAGATAAGGCATCCCTTTTTCTTTCAGCTTAAAATTGGTGCTGGGTTGGGTGCCGGGGGGAATTTTCAAAGTAGCTTCACCTTCTAAAGTCCTGACTTTTATTTCATCACCCAGAATGGCCTGGATAAATGAAATCTCAGTCCTTGAATATAGATTGGCTCCGTCGCGATTAAAGTGAGGGTGGGTCTCAACCGTGATGAAAACGTATAGATCTCCGGGCGTTCCGCCTTTGTTGCCAGCATTGCCGGCTCCGGCTATGCGAAGGCGATAGTTGGAATCGATCCCCGCTGGAATTTTTACTTTTACCTTATGTTTTCTTTTTTCCCGGCCGGTCCCTTTGCAAGCCGGGCAGGGTGAAGAAATCACTTCGCCGCTGCCGTGGCAGGCGGGGCAGGTCACAACCTGGGTAAAGCTACCCAAAATAGTTCGCTGGCTTCGCTTTACCTGTCCGTTCCCTCCGCAGGTGGAACAGCGGACGGGAGAGCTGCCAGGCCTGGCTCCGGTGCCCCTGCAGCTGGAACAGGCGGTGAAGTGGGCTACTTCGAGTTCTTTTTCGATGCCCCCCCCGGCTTCTTCCAGGGTGATGCGCATATCGTAGCGCAGATCTTCGCCGCGCTCCGGCCCAGTGCGTCTTTCTCCGCGTCCCCGGCCGAAGAAAACGTCGAAGAGATCGGTGAACTCGCCGAAGCCTTCGAAGCCCCGGAATTGTTCGCCAAAATCAAAGCCTTCGAAGCCGCCGACCCCCGGGTCTCCGGCCTGGCCAAAGTAATCATACTGGGAGCGTTTGTTGGGATCGGATAAAACCTGGTAGGCTTCGTTGACTTCCTTGAATTTTTCCGTCGCGCCGTGCTCTTTATTTACATCCGGATGGTATTTCCGCGCCAGATGGCGGAAGGAGCGTTTGATCTCATCCTGGGAGGCGGTTTTTGATACTCCGAGTATCTCATAATAATCGCGCTTCATTTATCTTCTTTGACTTCATACTCTGCATCTACAGTTTTGCCTTCCGGTTCCGGACTCTTTTGAGTTTCTTCGCCGGGGGTCGGGGTAGGGCCGGCTTCCTTATAAATTTTGGCCGACATTTCGTAGACTTCTTTTTGCAGCGCTTCCAGCGCTTTTTTGATCTCTTCGCTTTCCTTTCCTTCCAGCGCTTTTCTCACCGCCGCAATGGCTTTTTCCACTTTTTCTTTGGTGGCGGCGTCGACTTTATCGCCGGCATCTTTCAGGGTTTTTTCGGCGGTGTAGGCCATGGTGTCGGCCTGGTTGCGGATCTCGGCTTCATCTTTCATCTTTTTATCTTCCGCCTCATGAGATTCGGCTTCTTTCTTCATTTTTTCGATCTCGTCTTTTGAGAGTCCCGAAGAAGCGGTGATGGTGATCTTTTGTTCCCGGCCGGTCCCTTTATCTTTCGCTTTCACGTTCAATATGCCGTTGGCATCGATGTCAAAGGTGACTTCGACCTGAGGAACGCCGCGCGGGGCGGGGGGAATCCCGTCCAGATGGAATCTTCCCAGGGTGCGGTTGTCGGCCGCCATCGGGCGCTCGCCCTGCAGCACGTGCACTTCAACCGAGGTCTGTCCATCGGCGGCGGTGGAGAAAACCTGGCTTTTCGAAGTGGGAATGGTAGTGTTCCTTTCGATCAGGGGCGTCATGATACTGCCCAGAGTTTCGATCCCCAGAGTAAGAGGGGTGACATCCAATAAAACCAATTCCTTAACCTCGCCCGCCAGAACACCGCCTTGAATGGCGGCTCCTACTGCCACCACTTCATCGGGATTGACTCCCCTGTGGGGTTCTTTTCCGAAGATGTCTTTGACCATTTCCTGAACTTTGGGCGTGCGGGTTTGTCCTCCCACCAGTATTACTTCATCAATTTGATTGGCCGAAAGTCCGGCGTCCGAAAGCGCCTGCTTGCAGGGGCCAATGGTTCTTTCAATCAGGTCCGCCACCAGTTGTTCGAACCTGCCGCGGGTCAGTTTTAAGACCAGATGTTTCGGTCCATTTTGGTCAGCCGTAATGAACGGCAAATTAATTTCCGTTTCGGTGACGGTTGAAAGTTCGCACTTGGCTTTTTCGGCCGCTTCTTTGAGCCGCTGCATCGCCATCCGGTCTCGCGCGAGGTCGATTCCCTGTTCTTTTTTAAACTCATCCAGCAGCCACTTCATGATATGCTGATCGAAATCATCGCCGCCCAGGTGGGTGTCGCCGTTGGTGGATTTAACTTCAAAGACACCTTCGCCGATCTCGAGGATAGAGATGTCAAAAGTTCCGCCGCCCAGGTCATAAACGGCGATCTTTTCGTTTTTCTTTTTGTCGAGGCCGTAAGCCAGCGAAGCGGCGGTCGGCTCATTGATGATGCGGACGACCTCCAATCCGGCAATGGTCCCGGCGTCCTTGGTGGCTTGTCTCTGGCTGTCGTTAAAGTAGGCGGGAGTGGTAATGACCGCTTTTTTTACCGGCTCTCCCAGGAATTCTTCCGCCGACTGTTTCATCTTTTGCAGGATCATGGCCGAGATCTCGGGCGGACTATAATCTTTATCTTCGATCTTAACTTTGGCTTCATTTTTGCCGCCTTTGATCACCTGATAGGGGACATATTTTAGTTCGCTGCCGATCTCATCCTGTCTTCTGCCCATAAAGCGTTTGATGGAGGCCACCGTATGCTCCGGGTTGGTAATAGCCTGCCGCTTTGCGACCTGGCCGACTACGCGCGAGCCGTCTTTCAAAAATGAAACCACCGAAGGGGTGGTTCTGCCGCCCTCCGAGCTGGAAATAACGGTTGGCTCTCCTCCCATCATCACCGCTACGCAACTATTGGTAGTACCCAGATCGATACCGATAATTTTCTCTTGTGCCATCTTTCTTTTCCTCCTTAGCTTAAAATCCTAATATCTAAATCCTAAACAAATACTAAATCCTAATTCTTCAAATTCCAAACCTTAGAGTTTTGATTTTAGAAATTCGAAATTGTTTAGGATTTAGGATTTTGAATTTCCTTTTCCCGAGATAATAACCATCGACGGCCTAATTACCCTTCCATGCAGGGTATATCCCTTCTGCATCTCCTCAATGATTATTCCTTCCGGCCCTTCGTGCTCCTTCTGCAGAATGGCTTCGTGCAGGTTTGCGTCATAGGGCTTTCCCAGAGCGTCGATTTCCGCCACCCCGTGCTTTTTTAACACATCCTCCAGCTGTCTCTTGATGAGCGCCAGGCCTTTGATCATCTCTCCCCCGGCCTTGATTTTTCCGGCCGCTTCCATCGCCCGCGCAAAGCCGTCAATAATCGGCAGCAGCTCAGCGATCAAGGCTTCGTTGGCGAACTGGACGAACTGTTCGCGATCAATGGCCGCTCTTTTCTTATAATTATCAAAATCCGCCAGCGCCCGCAGGAGCTGGTTTTTGGATTCAGCGAGCGCTTCTTTTGCCAGGTCAAGCTCGCTCTTTTCCGGTGGCAGTTCTTTCTTTACTTCCTGAACTTCCTGCCTGCCGGCAGGCATGGCTTCGGCCATTTAATCTCCTATCAAATTCTCCAGTTTTCGCGAAAGACTTTCGAGAATGCTGGCAGTGCGGGCGTAGCTCATACGGGTCGGCCCGATCACACCCAGCCCTCCCGAAGCCACATTTTTTATTTCATAAGAACTCATGACCACGCTGCAGTCTTTGACCTCTTTGAATTTGTTCTCGTGGCCGATGCGGATGGTGACTCCCTGCTGAGTGGTGTATTCCTTGACCATCTCCACCATCAGCGCTTCTTCTTCCATGGTTTCCATCAGGCGGCGGGTAAAGTTCATGTCCGAAAATTCAGGCTGTTTGAGCATATGTGAAAAGCCCGAAGAATAAACCCGGGTTTTATTAGCCAGCGTGGCAACGATGGAAGCATATTCCAGCAGCTGCGATAAGACTTTCAAAGTCTGATGGAGAGCTTCATCCACATCGCTGTGCATCTGTTTCAGCCCTTCATTGATGACCTCTTCCTCCTTAACCGTCAGCTGGCGGGTTTTCATCAGATGATCGACGTAAAAGCGGTAACCCAGGTCGGTCGGGATGCGGCCGGCGGAGGTATGGGGCTGGGTGATAAAGCCCATGGCTTCCAGATCGGCCATCTCGTTGCGGATGGTGGCGGGTGAGAGGTCGGGCATATAAGCCCGCCAGATGGTGCGCGAGCCCACCGGCTCCGCCGTGTGCAGGTAGTCCCTGACGATGGCTTCCAGGATGCGCTTTTTTCTCTCGTCCAGTTCGATATTCTTTAAAGCGGTCATGTTAGCACTCTCTCCTTTTGAGTGCTAATAATAACATATAAATCGAAGGGATGTCAAGAGAAGCGAGGCTCATCAGCAAAAAGTGTGTCATGTTTTCTTGCAGTTTTTCGTCTGACTAAGTCTTTACACTTTACTTGCCCGAATTTTATCACCAATTTGGGCCTTCCCGAAGCACCCGAATCTTGGTTCCCCTAATTTCCCCGAATCTATTCGAATATCCGAATATCCCCTGGCTTTTCATGCCAAAACAAGAGTTGGGAATTCCATTTTTATTCCATAGATGAATTAGGGTGAATTCGGAAATAAGGGAACAAATTTGGGATTAATATTTCGGGTAATTCGGGAGGCGCCAAAATTAGGGAGATAATTTGAGATAAATTAACGGCAATTATAATAAAAATCGCATGCTTTCGGTTAAAATTTTAGCACACTTTTTGATGAAGAGCCAAGAAGCTAAACGAATTTCTCGAAGACCAGATTGCCGAGGAAAAGCCCCTGGCGTGAGAGTTTATAATGACTGTTATCTTTCATCAGCAGGCCATCTTTGACAAGTTCAGCCACTTCTTTCTCAAATCCGCTGAACTTTTCGACGGGTAAACCTTCTAATAACCTTAGGCCGAGGAAGACCGTCTCCCGTTTGTCGGTTTCGGTATCGGTTACGTCCGGAAACCTGCGACTTTCCTTAATATATGTTTCAATGCAATTGGGATTCGCCCAGCGTTTGCCGTTCACATGCGAGTGCGCCCCGGCGCCAATCCCGATATAATTACCGTTTTTCCAGTAATTGATGTTATGTTTGCACTCAAAGCCTGGCTTGGCAAAGTTCGAAATTTCGTAATGTTTATAACCCGCATCACTTAAGGTTTCGATCGTATATTCATACATCTTTAACTCTTCCTCTTCGTTTGGGATTTGGAATTTCGGGTTTCGGATTTGTTTAGGATTTCGGGTTTCGGATTTCTTCATTTCCCAAAGGGGAGTTCCTTCTTCCAATTGCAGATTATAGATCGATAGGTGGTTAGGTGGGTAGGTGGTTAGGTTCAAGGCAATATCGAGGTCGTGCTTCCATTCGTCGAGAGTCTGGCCGGGGAGGGCGAAGATCAGGTCGAGGTTGATGTTGTCAAAGCCTGCGGACCTGGCGTCACCGTAGAATCTATGAACAGCTTTTGAATTATGAATCCTTCCCAAAGTTTTAAGATGCCGGTCATTGAAAGATTGGGCGCCGATGGAGAGCCGGTTGATGCCGAGCTCGCGCAGAGCTTTAAGTTTGGTTTTGTCGGCGGTGCCGGGGTTGGCCTCGATGCTGAATTCAAATGCCGAATTACGAATTACGAATGACGAATTAATGTTATTAATTATTTTATCAAAATGTTTGGGTTCAAGCAGGGTAGGAGTTCCGCCGCCGAAGTAGATGGTTTCAATTCCCCATAATTCATTATGGGGTTTCCCGGCATTATTTTGTGCTTGGCACCCCACATTGAAATGTGGGGAATTATTTATCTCTCGGACCAGCGCATCAACATAATCATCGATCAGCTCTTCCTTTCCCGCGTACGAAACAAAATCGCAGTAGTTGCATTTCTTTTTACAGAAGGGGATATGGATATATAGCGAAGTCATTTTCCAAGGCGAAGTACGGCGAGGAAGGCTTCCTGCGGCACATCCACCCGGCCGATCCGCTTCATCCGTTTTTTTCCGGCTTTTTGTTTTTCCAGCAGTTTGCGTTTGCGGGTAATGTCTCCGCCGTAACACTTCTGCAGGACGTCCTTGCGGATGGCCGAAATGTTTTCGCGGGCGACCACCTTTGCTCCCACCGAAGCCTGGATGGGGATCTGAAACTGATGGCGGGGAATTACTTCCTTCAGCTTTTCCGCCAGCTTTTTTCCCCGGTAGTGAGCCTGATCGCGGGGAACAATAGCCGAAAGCGCGTCCACCGGCTCCTGATTCAGCAGAATATCCATCTTGACCAGATCGGAAACCCGATAGCCGCTGATCTCATAATCCATTGACGCGTAACCGCGCGTGACCGATTTTAAGAGATCGTGGAATTCAGAAATGATCTCAGAGAGGGGGATCTCAAAGGTCAGCATCACTCTTTTTGGGTCAAGGTATTCCATGTCAATAAAAGAGCCTCTCTTTTCAATCGCCAGATCCATGACCGAACCGACATATTCTGCCGGCGTGAATAAAGTGAGCTTTAAGTAGGGTTCTTCGACCGACTCAATTTCCGTTGCCGGCGGCATCATGGAAGGGTTATCGATCAAACGCGATTTTTTATTTACCAGATTGACTTTGTAAACCACGTTGGGCGCGGTGGCGATGATATTTAAATTGAATTCCCGCTCCAGTCTCTCCTGGACGATCTCCAGATGGAGCAGGCCCAGGAACCCGCAGCGCAGGCCAAAACCGAGGGCGGCGGAATTCTCCGGCTCATAATAGAGTGCGGCATCGTTCAGTTGCAGTTTTGAAATTGCATCTTTCAGATTCTCAAAATCTTCTCCGGCCAGAGGATAAAATCCGCAAAAAACCATCGGCTTGATCGGTTTGTAGCCGGGGAGCGGCTCGGACGCAGGATTCTTAGCATCGGTCACGGTGTCGCCCACATGGCATTGCTTCACTTCTCTTATTCCCGCAATTAAGTAACCCACTTCTCCCGCCGATAATTCGGTTTTGGGGATCAGTCCCAGCTTTAGGGTTCCCACTTCCTGGACTTCGAACTCTTCAGCCACTCCCATCATCCTGATCTTCATTCCGGATTTAATGCTTCCGTTAAAGACCCGGATATAGGCGATGACGCCGCGAAAAGAATCGTAATGCGAGTCAAAGATCAATGCCTGCAGAGGCTCGGCTGCGCTACCTTTAGGATGAGGGACCCGCCGGATGATGGCATCGAGTATTTCTGGGATCCCAATTCCCTCTTTGGCCGAGGCGAGAATGACATCCTCGGGGCGAAAGCCGAAAATATTTTTCAGTTCCTCTTTGATCCTTTCCGGTTCAGCCGCAGGGAGGTCGATCTTGTTGATGATGGGGATTATGACCAAATTATTTTGTTTTGCCAGATTGGCGTTGGCCAGGGTCTGCGCCTCAATTCCCTGGGTTGCATCAACCAAAAGCAGCGCTCCTTCACAGGCAGCCAGCGAGCGGGAAACTTCGTAAGAAAAATCAACGTGGCCGGGGGTGTCGATCAAATTCAGGATATGATCTTGGTACTGCATGCGGATAGCCTGGGCTTTGATAGTGATGCCTCGCTCTCGCTCGAGGTCCATGGTGTCGAGGATCTGCTCGCGCATCTCCCTTTTTTCAACGGTATGCGTGAACTCAAGCAATCGGTCCGCCAGGGTCGATTTGCCGTGATCGATGTGGGCGATGATCGAAAAATTTCTGATCCTCGAGAGCATGAATTTATTCTAACACAATTGAATTGACATTGAAATTGCGTTAAGAGATAATAAACTCTGATGGAAAAATTTATAACGCCCTCACCCCAGGGCATTAGTCTTCCTGAAGTTGTTCTCAACGCCCCTCTCCCTCAGGGAGAGGGAGTTGGGTGCAAGCTATCGGGCAAAACGAAACTGGGTGAGGGCGGTTTAATTATTTGGTTATTGATATTTGTTTGGTTATTGGTGTTTGGTTATTGGTCATTCCCCGCCATGGCGGCGCTGGATCTGAGCGAGATCGGGGTGGGGGCGAGGCCGCTGGGGATGGGAAAGGCTTTTGTCGGCGCGGCGGATGACGCCAGCGCCATTTTTATTAATCCCGCCGGTCTTTCCCGCAATGACAATTTAAATATGGTAAGCATGGCCGGGACCATGCTGGGAGACATAAATTACGTAATGCTGGGAGCTTCCGATCTTTCTCCCATGGGGAAATTCGGATTTGGCTATATCAACGCTTCGACGGGGGGCATTCCTCTCACCAGAATTACCGGCACGGGGTCGACCGCCGCGGTGGTTCAATATGATTCAACCGATTACAGCTCCAGTTTAATTTTCTTCTCCTATGGCTCCAAGCTCAGCCGCTTTTTAAAAGGCGGGGCCGGCAGCACGATTTCTCTGGGATTGAGCTTGAAATGGTTTCTGCAGGGATTTTCGGGCGGCGGGACCGCGATGCAGGATGCGACCGGGGCGGGGATGGATGCCGACCTGGGCCTGATGTGGGATGCGCGCCCGTGGATGACGCTGGGGCTGGCATTTCAAAATTTTCTGCCGGAAAGTTTCGGCGGAAAGTTTGAATGGAAGAAAAACAGCGTCACCGAAGGAATCCCGATGACTATCCGAACCGGCGGGAAATTTAAGCTGATCGGGTCTTCCGCCCTGAGGGAAAGCGAGGATCAGAAGCTGGATCTGACGCTGGATTATGAAAGCAACCAGCAACCAAATCGGCCTTCGGTCCTGCACGCGGGGATCGAATACCGGCCGATGGATATGTTCGCTTTGCGCGTAGGAATGGACCAGAAGCCCAAAGCGGCCGAAAGCGGGACCGGAGTGGATAATAATTTAACTGCCGGCGTCGGCATTGAGCTCGCCGGATTTACTTTTGATTACGCCTACCATCAATTTGGCGAGCTTTCTGAAAATACCACCCACTTTTTCTCCATCGGATACCGCGGGGAGGAAAAGTACGTTGCGGGCCAGAAGAAAAAGCCGGAAAAGAAAAAACCGGGCATCCCTCTGCCGGAGGTGGTTCCCAAACCTAAGCTGAAGACTTTTGCCGATGTTCCCGAGGGTTACTGGGCAAAAAAGCCGATCGAGTATCTGGCAACCCTGGGTATCATGGATGGCTATGATGACAGAACTTTTCGCCCCACCCAGGAAATGACGCGCGGGGAGCTGGCGGTGCTATTGATCAAAGCCAAGGGTTTTACGGTCGGCAAGGAAGTAAGGGTTAGATTCAGCGACGTCAAGATCCAGAGCTATGAGGCGCCGTATATCAGTCTGGCGGTGGAGCGAAAATATGTCTCCGGTTATCCCAACGGGACTTTTAAGCCGGAGAAGCGGGTGACGCGCGCCGAAGCGGCCGTCATTTTAGCTAAATTCGCCGGATTGTATATGAAGCCGAAAGTGCAGGAAAAGGTTTTTGAAGATCTTCCCATTAAACACTGGGCTTCACCGGCGGCAGCAGCTACCAAAGAAAGCGGATTCTTCGAATATTTGGGAGGAAAAGGCTTTGGCCCCGATCTCTACCTCACCCGCGCCGAAGCGGCCGAGATCATCTCCAAGACTACCTTCGCGAAAAAGCAGATCGAAAAGCTGATCTCCGGGGAGAAATGAACGTTAAAGAAAACAGGAGGGAAAAAGGATGAAGACCAGAATATTTGGTATTTTGTTTTTAATGGTGGTAATGGTTGTCCCTGCATTCGCGGCCTACGACATGTATCTGCAGATCGCAGGGATCGCTGGAGTTAAGAGTGATGCCACCCACAAAGATTGGATCCCGGTTTCGGAGATCCAGGATAATACGGTCAAATCGGGAGGGGTGGCATCATTGGTCATCAATATACCGATCGATAGCAACTCCGGCTCTCTTTACCGGGACTGCCTGACGGCGACACTCCGCAACTATGCCACGTTGGATGTATGTAAAGACGGGATACTTGTGTACCGGACGACGATGATGGAACCTGTGATAACCCAGATAAAACCCAGCTTTATCAAGAGAGATCCCAATCCGCAGCAGGAATTATCCTTCAGTTTTAAGACCATAACCTGGGAATTTTATTCTTTGGACGGCAAAACGATAACTACCAGAAGCGGCTGGGATAACCAAATGAAACGGGCCATGTAGTTCCCCCCAAGCCTTGCCTTCCTCCACAAATAAGCGTAATATAGACGGTATGACCATAAGGCACAAGACTCTACTTAAATGCGAGTGCGGCAGGACCGTTTCCAAAGGAAGCGTTTTTTGCCCGCACTGCCGGGCGGCGATCAATCTGAAAAACGCCAAGGTGATGAAGAGAGAGGAACGCAGTTACCAGAAAAAGACGCGAAACCAGGGGAGGAAAGCATGAAAAGGCTACTCCTGATCGCGGCTTTCATTGTCTGTCTGGCCATAATTATTCTTGCTTTGGTTCTGATTTGCAGGAAGGCCCCGACCCTTGCCGGCTATGAGATTCTCTTCACGAAGTCACTGGGCAGCGGGCAGGTCCTGTACGGCCTGGCGGCAAAGGAGGCGGCCAAGACCGAGCCCTTGAGTCTGATCGCGGTTTACCGGGGGAAGGCTCTCATTTACCGATATTCGCCGGTGGTTCCCGCCGCGGTCGGTTATCCGCGGCCGCTCAGGATCGAGCGGGCAGAGGTTATAAACCAAGACGGCGATGCTTTTATTATTACCAGCTGGGGCGAGACCGGCGCGGATTATTTCGGCACCCATCCTATACTGATCAAGCATTCCGGGCAAAAATTCGGCTCCGTAAAATTCTATAAAGGTTATCTTTCCGATTCTCCCCGCATCCGGCACATTCCCTGGACCAGAAAGGATTTTCAGGTAAAAAATCTTTATGACCCTTCCGACGCGGTCTATACCATTCTTACCCAGGGGGTATCGGTGGTACAAGAAAATATGATCGAACTGCGTTTTTACGGAGATGACCAACCTCACGCGGCCGAACATAAATATGTAATATTCAGATTTCCTGTTAAATAGAGTCCCCGTTCCCTTGCATTTCCCGGTACCAGGCGTAAAATAATTGCCAGTATGTCTAAACCCCAGCCCTTCCTATCCAAAACTAAGTTTCTTGACGGCGTAAAATGTCCCATGCTCCTCTGGTACGAATACAACAAGACCGAAGAGGTTCCGGAGCCGGACGCTGCGACGCAGGCGATCTTTGACCAGGGGAAAAGGGTGGGGGAAGTGGCCCGGAAGCTTTACCCGTTCGGCATTAAGATGGAGCGAGAGCAGATGCCGGAGAAGATGCATGCTAGCTCCATGGAAGCGCTAAAGATGCGCCGACCGCTGTTTGAAGCCGGTTTAATTTACGGCCGAACATATGCCCTGCCTGATATCCTCGTTCCGGTGGAAGGGGATTCCTGGGACCTGGTCGAGGTCAAGAGTGCGGCGGAGGTTAAGGAAGAACATCTGATCGACGCCGCTTTCCAGAAATACGTTTACACCGGCGCCGGGCTAAAGATCCGCCGCTGTTACCTGATGCATATCAATACCGAGTATGTCCGCCACGAGGAGATCGAGCCGAAGAAGCTATTAACCAAAAAAGATATCACGGAAGCGATCGAGCCGTATCTTTCGGGGATAAAGGACCAGGTCGATTCGCTGCTGGAGATAATTGCGGGGCCGGAGCCAACGATGAAGATCGGCCCGCAATGCGGCAAGCCTTATGCTTGTCCGCTGGAAGAGGAGTGCCGGAAATTTTTGCCGGAAGGCGATATTTTCCAGTTGCGCGGAAAGAAGGAGAACCTTTTTAGGCTGCTGGACCAGGGGATACTTACGGTCGCTGACATTCCAAAAGAGGATTGGCTGAGCGACAAGCAGCTTATCCAGATCGAAAGCCATAGGACGGGGAAGGCGCATGTGGACAGGGAAGGGATCCGGGACTTCCTATCTGGCGTTAAGTATCCTCTTTATTTTCTGGACTTTGAGACCCTATCTTCGGCCATACCGGCTTATGACCTAACCCATCCTTTTGAGAACATCTTTTTCCAGTTCTCCCTTCATATCATTTCAAAAGAGGGGGAAAAACCTGTCCATCACGGCTATCTTGCGCCGGGGAATGTGGATCCACGGCCGGAGATCCTTTTGCGGTTAAAGGAGCTTTTGGGGGAAGCGGGGAGCATCATTGCCTACAATATGTCTTATGAGATCAGCTGTCTCAGGGATGCAGTCAACGCTTATCCGGAGTATAAGGATTGGTTTAGGAAGCTCGAGAAGAGGTTTGTTGATCTGTTAGTTCCTTTCAGTAAGCTTCATTATTATCATCCGGCGCAAAAGGGGAGTGCGTCGATCAAGAATGTCCTGCCGGCGATGACAACGACGAGCTATGAGGGGATGGCTATTGCCGACGGTGGAACTGCTTCTTTGGAATACGAAAGGGTCACATTTGATAAAGACATTGATGAAAAGGAAAGGCAACGCGTTCGAAACGCCCTTGAAGAATACTGCAAACTCGATACGCAGGCGATGGTTGATGTTTTTAAGGCGCTCGTAGAGTTATCCCCTTAGTCCCCCGTTGCCCGTAACCCGTTCCCATTTCCGTCACCACCGACGAAATCCCGCCACTTTTCCCTTCTCCAAGCGTGGCAATAAGATTGCTGTATTGGGGAAAGGGACTGAGGGGCTAAGGGACTAAGGGACTGAGGAGGGGAATAATATGCGCGAAATGATACTGATCGAGAGGATAGAAAACCGGATCTACCTGATTAGAGGCCAAAAAGTAATGCTGGATAGGGATTTAGCTAACCTATACGGGGCTGAAACCAAGCAATTAAAGCGTCAGGTTAAGAGAAATATTGAACGGTTCCCGGCTGCTTTTATGTTCCAATTGACCCCGGAGGAGTACCGAAATTTAAGGTGCCAAATTGGCGCCTTAAGTTGGGGAGGACATGCTAAATATCTTCCTTATGCTTTTACCGAACATGGTGTTGCCATGTTATCGGCGGTCTTGAATAGCCCGCAAGCGATCAAGGTCAGCATTATGATCATCAATACTTTTATTCGGCTCCGCCGGTCGTTCGCCAGCCAAAAAGAATTGGCTGCCCAGGTGGCAGAGTTGAAAAAGATCGCCAGCAAACATGATATTGAGATCGGGGGAATTGTCAAAATATTGAAGAAGCTGATGGAGCCGGTGCGGACCAATGCGATCGGATTTGTTCAATAAACGGTTACTGATGGTTACAGGAGAAGAGGGGCCGAGGGATGTGGGAAGGGGGACGAGGGAAGAGGGAAGGGGGTTAGGGAAAATGGAGTTTAGGGATTTGAGAGTATGGAGAGAAGCAAAAGATCTGGTTTTAAAGATATACAAGGTAACAGAGCAATTTCCCAAGAAGGAAACCTATGGTTTAGCTGATCAATTGAGGCGGTCAACTAATTCTATCTGCGCTAATATAGCCGAAGGGTTCAATCGCTACCACGCCAAGGATAAGATCAAGTTTTATTACAATGCCAGGGGATCGATCAGTGAAAGCCAGAGCCATTTGATTATCGCGTTAGAGTTGGGATATATTGATCAGCCATTTGCTGATCAGTTAATTGAAGGATTTGATCGAGTCAGAAAGATGCTGAATGCCATGATAAATTCCGTTAACCGCTGCCACGAATCGCGTAGCAGATAACCCCCATCCCTCGTCCCCCGTCCCTCGTCCCTCTTTCCCTATCCCCCGTTCCCATCGCTCGAATTGCGTTTAATAAAAAAAGGGCGCCTGCACCGAGCGAGTCAAAACTGTTACACCGAGCGTTAGCGAGATACTTGTATTGAGACGAGTCGAGGTGTAGAATTTCCTCGTCATGAAAAAGAACATCCTCCTCTCCGGTCCCCCGGGCTGTGGTAAGACTTCGTTAATTAAGTCAGTGCTTAAGGAGCTAAAGGGGGCAGTGGCCGCCGGTTTCCACACTTCAGAGATTCGCGAAAAAGGGACACGGAAGGGATTCAAGATCAGCTCCCTGGACGGTCGCGAAGCAATCCTCGCGCACATCGATTTCAAGGGTCCTCACCGGGTCAGCAAATACGGGGTGAGCATTGAGAATCTCGAAGCGATCGGCCTGAAAGCCATCGCTGATGCCATCCAGGATGCGGATATTATTGTTATTGATGAGATCGGGAAGATGGAGTTGTTTTCTGAAAAAGTTAGAAAAGCTATTCTGGATGCGCTGGATAGTCCCAAAAGAGTTTTGGGGACGATCATGATGGCGAATGATCCATTTGCTGATCAGATCAAGAAAAGAAAAGATGTTCAGGTTGTCGAGATAGAAAAGGGGCAGAACATTATGAACGAAATAATAAAAAGCCTTAAGCTATCACCCCACTGACGAAATCTCGTCATTTTATTTCCCTTGAGCGTGGCAATAAGATTGCTGTATTAGGGAAAAGGGAAACGGTAAAAGGGAAATGGGGAAAGGGAAGGAGGGGAAAGATGAACGAAATGATACCGACCGAAAGGATTGAGAGCAGGATATATCTGATCAGGGGTCAGAAGGTGATGCTGGATCATGATCTGGCGAACCTGTATGGCGTTCCAACAAAGCGGTTGAATGAGGCCGTTAAAAGGAATATCCAGCGCTTTCCTGAGGGATTTATATTTATTTTAACTGAAAAAGAAGCGAAAAACTTGAGGTCGCAATTTGCGACCTCAAACCGTGGTGGACGCAGATATCTCCCCTTTGCCTTCACCGAACACGGTGTAGCTATGCTCTCCTCGGTCCTTAACAGCGAGCGGGCTATCCAGATAAATATAATGATTATCAAAGCTTTCATCCGCCTGCGTCAGGTGCTTATAGACCATCAGGAATTGATCGGCCTTTTTCAGAAACTGGAAACCAGGGTAGGCCAGCATGATGCCGTGATCAATGAGATCATCGAGGCGATCAGGGAGTTGATGACGCCGGTCCAGACCAGTGCTATTGGATTTATTCAATAAACGGTTACTGATGGTTACAGGAGAAGAGGGGCCGAGGGATGTGGGAAGGGGGACGAGGGAAGAGGGAAGGGGGTTAGGGAAAATGGAGTTTAGGGATTTGAGAGTATGGAGAGAAGCAA
>Ga0315277_10003053_pt1 | contig 22974 bp, 15 predicted proteins | sample YL17G05_15_MG_FD_203695 | JGI IMG/M metagenome (GOLD analysis project Ga0315277, IMG submission 203695) | Sediment microbial communities from Yellowstone Lake, YNP, Wyoming, USA - YL17G05_15 | ecosystem: Environmental > Aquatic > Freshwater > Lake > Sediment | place: USA: Wyoming | collected...
TTGTTCCGCCGCTGATGCAACGATCATCGACGCAAATTGCATGGTAAGGGCGTAGCGTACGGAACAAAAGCCGGTTCAAAATGGACGGGAATTTTGCGCAGCCCAGTCGGCGGCTAACAGCCGCCGGGCGAACGCCCGGGAAATCCCGGCGGCTGTTAGCCGCCGGCTAGCGACAATACTCCCCTGACACTCGCCAAACAGGAAGAAAACGCCCTCCGATGGATCGCTGCATCATCGTAATCCCCTGTTACAACGAGGCGGCCCGGCTCGATGCCGGGGCGTTTCGGCAGTTCGTCGCGCGGGGCCACCCCCAGCGATTCCTGTTTGTCAACGACGGCAGCACCGACGATACGGCCAGCGTGCTGGAAACCCTGCGGCGTGGGAATCCCAACCGGTTCGACGTCTACCACCTGCCGCGCAACATGGGCAAAGCAGAGGCAGTCCGGCGAGGAATGCTGCGGGCACTCAGCAGCGGGGGCGATTCGGTCGGTTATTGGGACGCCGATCTGGCCACGCCGCTGGAGGCGATCCCGCAGTTCTGCGGATTGCTCGGGAGCAACCCGCGGCTGCAAATCGTGATCGGTGCGCGGGTCAAGCTGCTGGGTCGGGACATCCAGCGCCGGTTCGTTCGCCACTTGCTGGGACGCCTGTTTGCCACGGTGGCTTCCGTGGTCTTGAGGCTGCCGGTCTACGACACCCAATGCGGCGCCAAACTGTTCCGAGTCTCTCCGGAAACCCGCGTTTTGTTCGGCCGGCCTTTCCGCACGAACTGGATCTTCGACGTCGAGCTGCTGGCGAGGTTCGTCCGCGGCCGGAAGGCCGGCAGCCTGCCCGCGGCGGAAGACGCTATCTACGAGTTGCCGCTTGGCCAATGGCGCGACGTGGCCGGCTCGAAGGTCAAGGTCCGCGACTTCTTCAAGAGCTTTTTCGAGCTGGTCGAGATCTACTGGATCTACCTCCGTCCCGGCGCGGCGGCGGCGGTGCCAGCAGTTCCCCTCCCCTCCGCGGACGACGCCGCGGCCGCGCACCCCGACGTTTCCCGCCGCAGGCAGCGTGCCGCCTAAGGGCGCGCTCAGAAACAACTTGGACAAATCGTAGCAGGCACACTCTGTGTGCCGTCCGCGGGTTACGGCACACGGAGTGTGCCTCCTACGCTGGAATTGAACGGGTTGTTACTGAGCGCTCGCCAAGAAGGCGTTCCCCCCCAATGGTCTGGGAACCCATCCCAAGACCCCTCGCCCCCAGGCCCTCTGCCCGCAATCGGGGCGAGCGGAGGGCATTCCGGGATAGACGAATAATCCTTGACAGCAGTGTCGTGTGTGCGAAACTTGGGACGGAACCCTGAAGACGGCATATCTTCTCTCCCGCGAGTCAGCTCATGTCGATCCTGGTCGTTTGTCCCGGCTGTCACAAGAGGTTCAACGTCAGTGACAAGTTTGCCGGCAAGGCGGGGGCCTGTCCCAACTGTAAGGCCACGATCAACGTGCCCAGCCAGGCGGAGGAGGTCCAGGTCCATGCGCCCACCGAGTTCGCCACCGGGGGCCGCAGCACCGCCGGGAAGCTGATCACCAAGCCGATCGCGCGGAGGGAGACCAGAATTCAGCCGGTAGCGGCCGTGGCCGTCGGGGCCGCGGTCCTCACCGTGGCGTTGGTCACATGGGTGGCCGGTGATCTGATCCAGCGTAACGTGGCGGTCCGTATCGTGGGCCTGCTCTTGGTCTCACCGCCGCTGGTCGTGGCCGCCTACACCTTTCTGCGAGACGACGAGCTGGAGCCCCACCAGGGCACTGCCCTGTACGTTCGCTCGGCCATTTGCGCATTGAGCTACATGGCCTTGTGGGGCGTGTATAGTTTTCTGGCTGCGCGGGTTCTAAGCGGCGAACTATGGGAATGGATCTTCGTCCTGCCGCCCCTCCTGGCGGCGGGCGCCCTGGTCGCGCTGGTCTGCCTGGACCTCGACTTCGGCAGCGGCTTTTTCCACTATGCCTTCTACGTGCTGGTGACGGTGTTGCTGAGCTGGGTCGCCGGGATACACTGGGTGGGGGAGGCCGCCCGTGCCACGGCAGCCTTGAGCCAATGACCACCATCCGCGACATCCCGGAGATAGCCGCCCTGGACACCCGGCGGGGACTCGTGCGGATCCCGCCGGAAACGGACGTCCCGCTCACGCCCCGCGTCCGGCAGGTGATCGACACGGCCGAGTTCCGCCGGTTGGCCCGCATCAGCCAACTGGGGCTCGTCTCCTTGGTCTATCCGGCGGCGATCCACACCCGCTTCGAACACTGCCTGGGCGTCTACCGGCTGGCTCTGCTGTATCTGAGGCAACTGGCCAGCGACGAGCGATTCACCCGGGCGATTAGCCCGGAGGACGCCCAAGTGTCCATCGTGGCCGCCCTGGTGCACGATCTGGGTCATTGGCCGTTCTGCCATCCGATCGAGGACATGCAATTGCCCAGCGTCCCCAGTCACGAGCTGTTCGCCAACAGTTTTCTGCTGGAGGGCGAGCTGGCCGACGTGCTCCGCGAGGATTGGGGAATCAACCCCCGCGACGTGGTCGCGCTGCTAAGCGAGAAGCCTCGCCATACGGCCGCGCGGATCCTGGCCAGCATGCTCTCCGGGCCGATCGACATCGACAAGATGGACTACCTCTTCCGCGACAGTCTCCACGCGGGCGTGCCCTACGGGCGGCACTTCGACCAGCAGCGGCTGCTGGGCAGCTTGTGCCTGAACGAGGCGGGCGACGGGCTGGCCATCACCGACAAGGGCAAGACCGCGGCCGAACTGATGGTCTTTGCACGCTACGTGATGTTCAGCGAGGTCTACTGGCATCATAGCGTGCGGGCGGCCACCGCCATGCTGCAACGGGCGTTCTACCTGCTGCACCCCGTGCTCGACCTGGACGGCCTGTTTCGCCTGACCGAGGCGCCCATGCTGGCCGAATTGGAACGCGCCGCCGGAAACGGCCCTGCCGGCGAATTGCTCCAGGGACTGTTCGGCCCCACCCGCCAACTCTACAAACGACTCGCTCAATACAGTTTTCTCGAACAGCCGGAGCTCTACCATCGCCTTGCCCGGCGGCCGTATCCCTGGTTGGCAGGCTGCGCGGAGCGGTTTGCGGCGATCGCCGGCGCGGCGCTGAGCCGCGCGGTGGCCCCGCACGAGATCCTCTTCGACGCCCCCCCGGTGGCCCGCGAAGTCGAGTTCGACGTCGAGATCCACTTCCCCAAGCAGAACCGCTACCGCCCACTGGGTGAGGTCTCGCCGGCGGTCCGCACGCTCGCCCGGGAGCAGTTCGACGACTACGTCAAGCGCGTGCGGATCTTCGCCCATCCCCGGCTGGTGGCCGAGCTGCGCTGCCTGGAAAACCTGCCCGAGATCGCGGCTGAGGCGATCGACCAGACGGATTGAGACACGGGCTAGGGCCAATGCCGCTGGATTATGGGCAATATCAGGAGAATCAAGTGGCACCGGCGTCTCGCCGGTGTGACGAAAATGACGGCAGCACCTTCGCCTGCATCACACCGGCGAGACGCCGGTGCCACTGTATCCGGGCTGGGTCCGCCCGTAACTCAACGGTACTGCGGCTACGGCACGCCCAGGCTCCGCTCGATCTGCATGCCCTTGTTCGTGACCGCGTGGGGGAGGAGTTGATTATCGGGCGGGCGGAACTCTCGGGACCCACCAGACTCCGGGGCGTTGCGCGAGCCCTCCACCTGGGAGAAGTCGTAATCAGAGTAATCCAGAGTGCTGCAGCCCGATAAGCCCAGACACGCGACCAGCGCGGCCGAAAGACACCAGCAACGGAGCCGCGCTGGCCTGCCGATGGACAAAACGGAACACAACATGGGTCGAACCTGCCCAGGAGGTGCTCGGAGAAGGGGCGGGAGTTTCCCAGAATCGGCGGGCCGAGTCCAGACCACTTCGCGGGGAATTGGCTGCCGAAACCTGAAGCAACCCGGAGGCGGAGGGCGAGGGCATCGAATACCGGTGTGCTGCACGTGGCGCGGTTGAACCTGGATTATTCAGAGGTGTGCCACGGCCGTGTCGGCCGTGTTACCGTGGGTAAATGTGGGAATCTGGAGCACGGCTGATACAGCCGTGGCACCCGATAGCCGACTCGACCACGGCCCGATGGATAATCCGGGTTGCACGGCCACTGGCCGTTCCTTTTGGTGCATCTCACCTACATCCCCGAGATTGCCGCGCCTGTTCCCCGTGTCTCTCCGGTATCTTGCCTGCTGGGAGATACAATGGAGCGCTTCGGCAAGATTCAAACCCCCAGGGGAGAACACAACGTGATGCTCGATGCTCTGATAGTGGCACCCCATCCGGACGACGCGGAGTTGGGGATGGGGGGAGCCATCTTGAGACTGAAGGCCGAGGGGCGATCGGTCGGCGTGTTGGACCTGACCAGCGGCGAACCGACGCCGCATGGTTCACCGGAAATCCGGGCCAGGGAGACTGCCGCGGCCACGGAGATCCTAGGGCTGGACTGGCGAGAAAACCTGGGCCTACCCAATCGCAGCCTGGAGCCGACGCTCGAGGCCCGGGCGAAGCTGGCAGGCGTGTTTCGTCAGACCCGGCCGCGTTGGATCTTCGCGCCGTACTGGATCGACGCCCATCCCGACCACGTTGCGGCCACGCAGTTGATCGAGGCCGCCCGATTCTGGTCCAAATTGACCAAGACCGACCTGCCCGGCGAGCCCCACTTTCCCGAACGGATCTTCTATTACTATTGCCTCCACCTGCGTCAGATTCCTCAACCGGCATTCATCCTGGACATCAGCGAGTATTGGGACCGGAAGCAGGCGGCCGTCGAGTGCTACCGGAGTCAGCTCGTCGACAACCAGCCAGCCGGGCTGCCCGCGCCGGTCGAGCGCCTCCGCCAACAGGCGGCCGTCTGGGGCTGGTCGATCGGCGTGAGCTACGGTGAGCCGTTTGCCAGCCGCGAGCCGATCGGGCTGAGCGGCATGAATGGACTGACGTGACCGGAAGTGCCTCGACGTGCTTCGAATTCTCCGCGGCGGCGAATTGCTCCGCTACAAACGCCACAGAGGCCAGACTGAGTGGAGCTGCGCAGACACGTACGTCAGGTTTTCCAGCCTGACGGCGGAACCGTCAGGTGTCCTCAGACGGTCCATCGGCGACCGTTTCCGGCGCCGGCCAACTCTGCGTGCCGGTACGAAATCGGTGTCCCCAAAGGCGTCCGAAGCCGTTTTCGAGGAAAACTTTTCCCTTGCGGAAAAAAATTTTCCGGCGCCCCGAACGCAGAGAATCGCCCGCCCGGTCTTCCCGCCCGGAGGATCACCTCGCGGACAAGTGGTGCGCCGACGGGCAGGTCCGCGACCGTCGCGTAGCGGTTTCTGCAGGCCTCTGCGCACTACGTCGATTGGCGCGATTGTTGCGCGAGAGACGCGGGTCGCAGCGTGCTGATTTCCGCGCCGTGCGAGGTCCAAACGTGTAACTCATCGCGGGGTTTCGGCGCGTTGTTCCGCCGCGCGTTTGCCATGCCACGGGAGGCAGCCGAAAGGTAGCAACTTGCGGCCGATGCGGCCGTCGCTGGCCGCGATTGGGTGTGCATAACTGGCGGTGCGAAAAGAAGTTACGGCAACGCACCGACCTCGGTCTGGGGCCGTCGCTGCGCGCGGCGGAGCAGCGCGCCGGCTCTGGCCAGCCCACCTTTCGACTCCGCGGAAGGCAAGTGCAAAACGGTGCGCCGCAAGTGTGTCTGGCGATCGCGCGACGGACAATCGCTGCGCCGCCGATTGCTTGTCTGGTGGTGATGCTTTGCAGTGCGATCTTCTCGTCAGTCCGTTCATGTGCGCAGGTTCGCTTTCAGCGCGCCAGGGTGATCATCCGAGGAGTGAAAGAGCGTTGCTCCTGTCGCTGCGATCAAGAAGACAACGCGACGGTGCGCGGCGGGATCATGCAGCAATTCTTGCCTCCAACGGAGAATTGTACTTGCAAAGATTCTCAAAATAGGTACGATTATGGAGAATCGGAGCGAGCGAAGGTCCTGAAAGGTTCACGTTCCTGGCCAAAGAAGGGAAGGCGAACGAAGGACGGAAACGAACGGCAGCTTGTTTCAGCGCTGTGTGCGCTGACGACGGGAAGTCGCTAAAGTTTGTTGTCCTGTTTCTGCGGTGATGCACCTGCCGAGCTTCGGACCCAGCCCGACTGTCGGTAAGGAAATCGCCCAAACGCTAGTTAGGAGGACGTGTGGTGGCCAAGAAAAAGGCAGCTCGGAAGAAGGTCGCCAAGAAGAAGGCGACCAAGAAGAAGGTGGCCAAGAAGAAGAGGAAGGTCGCCAAGCGGAAAGGCGCCAAGCGGAAAGGCGCCAAGCGGAAGAAAGCCGCCAAGAAGAAGACTTCTAAGACGATGTAGGTTGGCTGGCGGCTGACCACTTCTTCTGACCCTATTCCGACGAGAAAGAAGCGCCCGGCACGGCTGACCGGGCGTTTCTACTTTCTTGCCCCCTCGGCGAGGGAACGTTGTGCCTTCCTCCCCGCTGTCGCCCGCTAATCCCCTCGAAGCTCTGCTTCGCCGCGAACGGTCAGGCCAGGCAAAGGTCTGAGGAAGGTGGTTCCCAAGCCGGGGCTCGGGGACGAGGTTCGTCGATCTGGCGAGATGCGACGGCCGAGCTCAATCCGAGGGGAAGGGTGCGGCCTCACCGTTGATCTGGTTCAGCGCGTTTCGGGCGGCCCGCTGCTCGGCTTCCTTCTTGTTCCTGCCCCAAGCTGGTTGGTAACGGGTGCCGCCAAGCTGGGCGGCAATCTTGAAGCACTTGCTGTGATCGGGGCCCTTTTCGTCCAGCAGTTGGTAGGTTGGCGTGGTGCCGTATTCCCGTTGGGCCAACTGCTGCAGGAGCGACTTGTAGTTGCCGCCCGACTCGCCGCCGGCCGCCAGCTCGACCTCGGGGCCGATGTACTCCTCGATGAATTGGCGGGCGGCCGCGATCCCTCTATCGAGGTAGATTGCCGCCAACAGAGACTCGAAGACGTCGGCCAACAGCGACGGGGGCACATCCGGGTGGGTCGTCATACCTTTGCCCAAGATCAGGAACTCTTGCATTCCTAGTGCCTCGCTGATCTTGGCGCAGGTCTGGCGGCTGACCACGATCGACTTGATCTTGGTCAAATCGCCCTCGAGGTAATCCGGATACTGGTGGTAGAGGAGTTCGCAGACCACGGCTCCCAGGATCGCGTCGCCGAGGAATTCTAGCCGTTCGTTCGACGCCAGCCGATGTTCCGCCCCCGAGGCGTGCGTCAAAGCGGCCCGCAAGAGGGACTTGTCCTGAAACTCGTAGCCGATCCGCTTCTCACAGCGGCCCAAATGAGAGAGGAGCTGGGGCTGAAAAGCGGCCTGGGAGTCCAGTGACATGTCGCAGTCGGGTGGGAGGAATTAGAAACGGGTTGGCAGCGAACACCCGTGCGCAACCTTAGCAGTGGACGAGGCTTTTGTCAATCCAGGCTGTCCGATCTCCCGCGGTCGACCACCTGCAGGATGGGAAAATGCACTTGTCCGGCGGGGACGAGTGCAGGAAAATCGCCGCAGTGGAAACTACCCTTCTGGGACGCGATGGCTGCACGCCGCTCTTGCACGACGGCGGGCAGTGCACGGCTGTGAACATTCATCGAACCCCCCCAAACTTGCTCGTAGCGACCCGCATTTATGCGGTCTTCTGCCCCCATCGTCGAGGTCGCCCCGATCAATCGGGGCATTACAACCAGCAAGGAGAATCGTCGGATGAAGTGCGCAGAGATTAGTCGTCGCCGGTGGCTGATTGTGCTGGGTCTTGTCGCGGCTGTCGGGCTGGGCGGTGCCGTCTGGCAGGGCGTGGTCGGGGAGGAATCGGCCTCGCTCAGCGAGCCCAACGGCCTGGCCAAGGCCGAGAGTCTTTCGCGGGCGTTTCGCGCGGCCGCCAAGAGAGTCATCCCCACAGTGGTGAAAATCACCAGCACCACCAACCCGCGGGTAGTCGAAGAAGACCAAGGAGACTCGTTGCGGGAGAATCCCTTCAAGGGCACCCCGTTCGAGGATTTCTTCGACAACGATTCCGTTCCCGGCTTCCGTTTTCCCTATCGGATGCCGCCACGCCAAGGTCTCGGCTCCGGGGTGATTATCGACCCCGCGGGGACCATCCTCACCAACAACCACGTGGTGGAGGGGGCCGACGAGGTGCTGGTCGACTTGTCCGACGGGCGGCAGTTCCGGGTGAAGTCCGAGGACATCAAGACAGACAAGCGATCGGACCTAGCGGTCCTGCGGATCGACGCCAAGGGGCCGCTGCCCGCGGCAGTGCTGGGCGACTCCGACGCGATGGAGATCGGCGATTGGGTCCTGGCAGTCGGCAACCCCTTCGAGCTGGAGCATACCGTCAGTGCCGGGATCATTAGTGGCAAGGGGCGGTCGTTGCGAACGGGAAATCGGGTAGAATCGCCGCGGGCGGAATACCTCCAAACGGATGCGGCGATCAACCCGGGCAATTCCGGAGGACCGCTGGTGAACCTCAAGGGCGAAGTGGTCGGGATCAACACCGCCATCGCCTCTAACACCGGCGGGTATCAGGGCGTCGGCTTCGCGATCCCGGCAAACTTGGCGAAGTGGGTCACCGGCGAATTGGCCAAGAGTGGCACTGTCCAGCGGGCCTACTTGGGGGTGGGTATTCAGGACACCGCCTCTGATTTGGGTCGGAGGCTGAGCGTGGATCAACTCCGGGGCGTGCTCGTGGGGGGACTCTACCGGGAGACTCCTGCCGCAGCGGCCGGGTTGCAGTTGGGTGACGTGATCCAGACGTACGCCGGCCGCACTGTCCGTAACCCCCGCGAGCTGCAGGAGATCGTGGAACGCTCGCCAGTTGGATCCAAGCAGAAGGTCGGCATCATCCGCAACGGAAAGCCCCAGACGCTTGAGGTGGTGGTCAAGTCCCTGCCCGAGAAGCTCGGCGTCGCGTCGGTCCCTTCGCGTGGGAGTAACGAGAAAGGTTCGTCGGGTTTCGTCAGCAAGGAGTTGGGCCTGGGCGTCGGCGAACTGACCGAGGACGTGGCCCGGCAGCTCGGGTTCCAGGGGGCCTTCGGCGTGCTGATCACCGACATGGCACCGCGGGGGATTGCCTCGCTGGCAGGTATTCGCCGGGGGATGCTGATCCTGGAGGTGGAGAGGAGACCGGTCAAATCGCCCGCCGAGTTCGAGGCTGCTCTGAAGGGCAAGTCCTTAAACGAGGGAGTGCTGCTGACGCTCCGCACCGCGGAGGGCATCCAGTACGTGCTGTTGCGTGGCACGTGATCTCCGGCGTGTCGCGTGGTCTTCCGTGGATGGGGGGCGCCCTGCCCGGCAGTCAGCGCCCCCACACGGCCCGCCTTCTCCCTGCCAGTTTCTCCCGCCCCTCCCGGCCGGTCTTTCCCTTGACTCGCCGGTCAGCGGTGCTAAGAATGGAGTGGGGATACTGGCCGTCGCTGGCGGGGGCGGGTTGCAGCCAGGTCGAGGGAGCCGCGTTCTGACCGAGCGGGTCACCTCGGATGGATTGCGGCGCCGGCGTTGAACGCACGCCAACCAGGCACGCTCCGGACACACGCGCATGTTGCCCTTGCCTCGCGTCGCCGTGGGCACGGTCCAGCCGGAGGCCGATGGCACGGCACTCCTCTGGGCCTTGATCGAGGCGTTCCGGGAGTACGGTCTCCAGGTCCAGAGCTTCCTTTCGCGGGCCTGCTTTGCCAGTTATCACGGGACGGCCACGGCCACCGGGCTGAGTCCCCGCCATCTGGATAGTTGGCTGATGTCGGCCGACCTATGCCGCGAGATCTTCATCCACGGCATGCAGGACTGCGATCTTGCGCTGGTGCAAGGCAAGTTCCCTTGTGCGGTCGATCCGCAGAGTGGGTCCGGAGGAAGCCTAGAGACCCTTTGCCAGTGGCTCGATCTGCCGCGAGTGGCGATCCTGGACGTCTCCCGGATCGAAGACTCCCGGCCGCCCGAGGCACCCCAGCAGGCCGACGCCTTGTTGCTGGACCGGGTGGGGGACGGCTGCGATCTGGCTCGGCTGACGGCCGACCTTGAAGCCCTTTGGGGGGCTCCCGTGCTCGGCGCGCTGGGGCGACTGCCGGAGCTGAGGTCTGAAATCGAGGCCGTCCCCGCGGGAACCCGCCCGCCGCGGGAGCTGTGTCAGCGGTTGGGTAGCTGCTTTCTCCGCCACGCCCAGCCGCAGCGGATGCTCCAATTGGCCATGCGGCGGGAGTTGGATCCGGGCAGCGACCGGCCCGGCCGCTTGGTCGTGCCGCGACTGTTCTCCCCCGATCCGGCTCCGGCACCGCTGGCCTTGGCCCTGGCCTGCGACAACGCCTTCGATTGTTACTTTCCCGACACGCTCGATCTGTTGGAATCGCGGGGGGCTACAATCCTCGACTTTTCGCCGCTGCGTGATGAGCGGTTACCGCCCGGCACCGACGTCGTCTATCTCGGTTGCGGCTGTCCCGAACGCTACGCTGCCGAGCTGTCGCAGAACCACTGTATGAAGCTGGCCTTGCGAGATCACCTGCGCAGCGGTGGCCGGATCTACGCGGAGGGGGGCGGGCTGGCGTACTTGTGCCAACAGATCGAGATCGCCGAGGGCGATCTGTGGAGGATGGTCGGCATATTCCCCGCCATCGCAAAGCTCAGCAAGAACCACGATCCGCCCACCCCCGTCGAGGTAACCTTGGGCCAGCAGTCGTGGCTTGGCCAACCGGGAACGCGGCTGCGGGGATACCGCAACCCGCGCTGGCAGTTGAAGCCGGTCGGGCCGCTGACCGGTTGCCTGGTCGAGCCGGATCACCGCTACGAGCTAGTGAAGAGCTGTCGGGCGATCGGCAGCCAGCTTCACCTGAACTTTGCCGCGCAGCCCAACCTGCTCTCCCACTTCTTTCAACCCTGTTCTCTCCAGCCTGATCCGGGCGATCCCTGGGCGGCCGTGCCGTGACGCCGGTCGTGGTGGGCAGCCCGGCGGGCAGTCGCCGGCCCCGCTCATTGACTCGGAGGGTAGCAACGCAGACCGGTCTGGAGGACACTGTCGGCGGGGACGAACCGCGCCGCCCCGGAGTCGGCTCTGCCGATCAAGTCGCGGTCAGTCCGCCTGATCGATCAGCGGTTGTTGCCGGGCGACGGTTCGTGGTTGTGGGGGGGTTGGGCACCGGGTTGTTGGCCCGGCCGGCGCCATGGGGGCCTGCCGGAGGGCGGTCCGCCGGACGGCGGGCGGCGGCTCGACGACTTCCCGCCCAGGACCGCGCCGAGCTTCTCCTGGAGCCCGGCTGCACTTAGCCGTCCGTCCACTTTCAAGACGCGGACCGTGGAGACGGGTTCTGCGGCCTGGTCGAGTTCGTCGATCATCTTGCTGACGTCCATGAACAGGTAGGCCGGCGCGGAGACGATCAGGGTGTTTGCCAGCTCATCGGTCCCGATGGAGAGCTGTCCCTTCCACCGCGGCATCTTCTGCGCTGTGCCGCCGTCGTCGCTGCCGAGGTTCATATAGGGTCTTTCTCCCCGCGGCTGCTGGCCCTGGCCCTGCTGTTGCTGCAACGCCTTGTCGTTGGAGCTCAGCAGGTCGCGGTAGACGTCCTTGATGGCCTCAGCCACGACCTGGGCCTTGGAATACTTCAGATGAAAGACCTTGGTCATACGGAGCGACTGGGTATCTTTAGGCTCGGGCTGATCGTACAGCTTGATCAGCTCTTCGACCGTCTTCAGTTGGCCCGGATCGGCACCCTGGACCAGGATGGTGTTGGTGTCCGAGTCGGCGATGAACTTCAGTTGCTTCCGCTTGGAGAGCCGGGCGCGGCCTCCACCCCCCGTGTCGCGCCCTCCGTCGCCGTAGCCGTAAATATAGTCGTAGAGATCATAGTAGCTCCCCCGGCGGCCGCTCTTCTTCTCCTCCTCTTTGAAGAAGTCTTCCAGGTTCAGCGACACCCAGTAGGCCAGGGCGTATTTCAGACGGAACACCTTGTAGTCGCGACGCGGCGGGGCGTGCCGGCTGAGCATGTCTTGCAGCGCATCGAGAACCTTTGGGTCCTCCGAGGCAATAATCACTCGCCCGTCCGGCCCCCAGCTAATCCTCACCGGGGGCGCCGACTTGGCGGCGTCCTTGGCGGCGTCCGGAGAGGCCTCCGCGCCGGGGCCGCCTTTTCCGGGCTCAGTCGCGACCTCGCCGCCGGCGCCGTCCAGTTTGGCGTCGGGCGAGGCCTTGCTGCCGGCGTCTTTCGTCGGCGTGGGCGTGGCCTCGGCGCTAGGCGCGACTTTTTCGGAAGGCGGCGAGACGTCGGCCCCAATCTTCCGTTCGGCGGGATCCTGCGGGACTGTACCGCCGGCCTCCTCCCGGCTGAGCTGCGCGAATCTGAACACGGGCTGTGGCCCCGCCTGCGTCGTCGTGTCTTTGGGAGGGGAAGCCGCCTCGCGACCGGGTCGGTCGGGGGTGGTTTCCGCCGGTTTTTCGGGGGGAACCACGATCAACGGATTGGGGGCCGTCCAGGTGCGGCGGATACGCTCAATCAGCGCTTCTAGTTCTGCCCCTCCGCCGGTGTCGAGCACCCGGATCGTGTCGGGGGTGCCGCCTTCTTCAGAAATCTCGCCGAGCTTGACCAGCAGATTGCGGACCTCCTGCAGCTCGATGTCGTTGGTCCACAGCAGCAACCTGTTGAACTCCACGTCCGCATCGACGCGGAACTCGTCCGGTTTTCCCTGGCCCTTGCCGCCGCGTGAGGGGCCGCCGCCGTAGTATTCGTTATAGACGTAGGTCCTGCCGGAACCTGACTGTTGTGTATCCCCCTTCCCGGTCATCATGAACTCGATGGTGCCGGCGACGTAATCGGCCTCCAGTCGTCGCAGTTGCACCACGGCGAATTTCCGCGCGCTGCCGTCCAGCGTCTCCAACAGCTTGCGGATTTTCTCGTGCTCGTCCGCTGAGGCGTAGGCGATGATCGCCCTGTTCTCCTGGTCCACTTGCAGCGTGCCGTGAGGTCCCAGGGTATCCATATCGGTCAGGGTCTTGACCACCGGCTGCGGATCGATGGCCGCCAACCGGTACACCTGGACCGTGTAGCCGTCGCCGTCTTTTGCGGGAAGCTTACGGAGGTCCTCCAGCAGCTCCTTGACCTTGGCCACCTCGAACTCGTTGGCCCAGAGCACCAGGGCGTTGTTCCTCACGTCGGGCTCGACGCGGAAACTGTCCGCGGACCCCTGCGAGCCTCCTCTACTGCGGGGAGAGTATTCACCGAAGGGGTAACCAAATGGACCGTAGCTCCGCCTCCCCTCGGACTCCTTCTCCTCCTCCTTTTTCGCGCCACTCATCATGAATATGACGGTCTGGGCAACCGACTCGGCCCGCAGGTCCTTCAGCGGGATCACGTGGCAACGTCGGCCGCCTCCGTCGAGCTTGCTGATCAGCAGTTGGATCGTGGCGTGGTCGATCAAGGAGGCGTGAGCGATAATTAGCCTGTTTTGCCTGTCCACCTCCAGCCGCGTATTGGGATCGAGCTCGCCCAATTCCTCCAGGGTCTTGACGACCGGTTCGGGGTCGACGGTCTCCAGCCGGTATATCTGGGTACGACTGACGAATGCCGCCGGCGAGTCCGCGCCGCTGGGCCGCACGTCAAGCACCTTGATGGCCTGGTCGATGAGCACCATCTTGTCCGGCGGCGCGTAGGCCAGGATGCTGTTTCTGCGCTTGTTGACCACCAGGTTCACGTCGCTTTGCGGCTTGGGCTTGGTGAGACCGGGCTTCTTTCCCCCCTGCTGTTGCCCCGCTTGCTGCATCTGCTGCTGCATCTGCTGCATCTGCTGCTGCATCTGCTGCTGCATCTGCTGCTGCATTTGCTGCATTTGCTGGGGGTCCATGGGGCCGGAGGGCCGGCCCGACTTCGCCGCCGGGGTCCCCAGCAGCGCCAGCACCTGCTCCCGAACGTCATCGGCCCGGGCGTACTTCAGCTCGAACTCCCGCACCAGGCCCTGCTGGGTCTCGGTCGACTGCTCTTCCTTGAGGAACTTCCGCAGCTCGCGGAGGTTGATCACCGCGTCCATGGCCTCCAGACGATTCGTGGCGTCCAGCGCCGTCAGCTTCCCGTGGGGACTCATCAGCGGCTGGAGTTCTTCGACGGCTGCCTCCGCCACCAGCCAGTCCAAGGGGAAACTCACCTTGACGAACTCGTGCGGATCCCTCTTGTCGAGCTCGTTGGGCTCGACGCGGGGCACCATGCTGGGGTCCAGCTTCTCGAGTTTCGTCACCCAGAGAACCTCGCCTTGGCGGAGCATCGTGTAGCCCCGCGCCAAGAGGTGCCGGTTGATCATGTCGCGGACTTCGTCCAAGCTGTAACTCCGCTGCGTGATCAGGTTCAAGTAATCGCCGGGCATCTCTTGCCAGTCCAGGCTCATGCCGGAGATCCGGGCCAGCCACTGGAGCACGAGGGGCCACGGATGCCCGGTGAAGTTCAGCCGCACCTTGCCGTTCTCGTCCAGGCGCATCTTCCTGATTAGGTCAGGGTCGGCGGGTTCAGGCGGAGTAGAGGGGCGCTGCACGGGCTTCGCAGTCTCCTCAGATTTCTTCTCTTCGCCCTTCTTCTCTTCGCCCGGCTTTCCCTTTTCCTCACCCGGTTTGGCCGACGGCCCGTCCGGTTTCTGTGGACCCTCGCCGGGCTTTGGCGGCGGCCCGTCCGGTGCACGCGGCGGCCTGCCAGACTTCCGCGGACTCTCAGACCCACCCGGGCCCGCGGGTCCTCCACTGGGAGCCGGCGTGTACGCACCGGACGTGGGCGCAGTAGCCGGCGCCTCGCCTACCACCGGCCCGGCGCCAGGCTGCACAACGACGACCTTGGGCTCTTCCACCAAGACAATGCTGTCCTGTTGAGCCAGTAGCGCACCGACTGGCAGCAGGACGGCCGCGGCGAGCAGTGCCGCCGTGAGAACTCTGTTCCGCGTGATCATGATCTGCTTCCTCCTGTCGACTGCCGCGAGACCCGTATCCCCCAGTGGTGGCCCGAAGCACCCGAGCCTCATTATCGCACTACCAAAGGGAGAAAGCAACGGTTTCAGGACCGGATTTCCCTGCCGATCGGGGATCGCCCCGCCGACATCCTGGGCGGTCCTCGGCGGCGCGGAGGATCTCACGTAACCCCAGCCCAGTTAAGGACGCCCTGGTGCCCTCACCGGTTCCCGGAAACCGCCTGGCCTCTTCTCAGCCCGCTCGTTGTCGGCCCGAGCGTGGCCTCGTCGGTGTTTTTCTGGAGAATCCTGGAGAATTGTGCGGAGTTTACCGATTATTCGTATTGCGTAGATGGTAGGGCCGCTGTAGGTGGACGTGCGCGGTGTCTCGCGACGGCCACAAGACCGACGCAGAAGAGGCTCAAATGCTTACCAAAAAAGGACTTATGAGATTCGTCGCCTGTCTGGCGCCAGCCGCATGCATGGCGGCTGCGATGACCTGGTTCATGCTGGCCTCATACCCCTCTGCAAAGGCGCAGCAGGCCGCTCCGGCGGCACCCGAGTCTGTCCTGAAGGTCTATCCTTGCACACCAGCCCTCGCCCAGGCCATCGCCGCGCGGCTCCGGGAAGAGTTCCGAGCCGTCCCGGGTGTGCGAATCGGGGCCGACGACCGGCTGGGCCAGGTCCTGGTCCAGGCCTCGCCTGGAATCCAGGCAGAAGTCGCCCGGCGCGTGGCCTTGATGACAGCGAACCTCGGGCAGCAAGCTCCCCAGGGTGCCCCCACTGCCACGCAGGCGGTCCCGTCTTCGATTCCGGGACGACCCAGGTCGCAGTCCGTGCAGCTTCGCTACGCGACGGCGGCGCAGGTCGAGGCGGCACTGGTCAACACGCTGGGCAGGCGGCTGAGGCCGTTTATGGGCGGAGAGCTGGCCAGAAAAGACTATCAACTGGCCTTGCCGGGGGGCGCGACGATCAACCTCAGCTTCCACTACCAGACCAATTCCGCGACGGTGCAGGGGACGGGGGCGGCCGTCGATTCCTGTCTGCGGCTGATCGAGGCCCTGGACAGCCCCCCGCCGCCGGCGGGCCGCAGTGTGCGGCTGGTCTCCCTCCAGACGGCCAGCCCGGCCAGTGTGCAGCAGGTGGCTAGTGCGATTCGCGGTGAGGCCTCGAACCGCCCCCAGGGGCAACTGATCAACATGGTGGTGCAGCCAGCGGCCCAGGAAGAGGAAAAGGAGCAACCGGAGGAGTTTCCTCCGGGTTTCCCTGTTCCAGGAAACAGTGCTCAGCCCCCAGTCCAAGGCCCACCGCAAGGACAGCAGGCGCCCACCGGTCTGATCGGGCAGGTGCAGATCGAGATGCTCCCCGGCCTGGACGTGCTGGTCATCAGCGGGCACGAGCGCGACGTGCAACGGGTGATGGACATCATCCAGCAGGTCGAGAAGCTCAGTGCCGAGACCGAGCCGGTGATCATGGTCCAACAGTTGCGGCACGTGAATTGTGAGGCCCTGGCGGCACTGATCACCCCGCTTTACCTGGAGGTCTACGAGCCGCGGCAGGGTAGCATCAGCATCACGGCTTTGGTCAAGCCGAACGCCTTGCTGCTGGTCGGACGCCGCGAGAACGTGCAGACGGTGCAAAACCTGGTCAAGCGGCTGGACCAACCCGTCGCGCCGGAGGCGGAGTTCCAGGTCTTTGGGCTCCGCCACGCATCGGCCACGGCCGCGTACACGGCCATTACCCAGTTTTTCGGTACGGCAGAACCGAACGGCCTGGGAACAAGGGTCGTGGTCGCGGCCGATTACCGCTCCAACGCCTTGATCGTGCGGGCGGGGCCGCGCGACATGATCGAGGTGGCCAAGCTGATCGAGCGGATCGACACGCCCACCGTCCCCGCGGTCAATGAGCTGCGGGTATTCGAGCTGTACAACTCGGTGGCCGACGACGTGGCGCAGATCCTGGAAGACGCGATTCGCGGCCAGGCCGCGCCGGGGGCCGGGGCGGGGGCCGCGCCGGGGGCGGGGGCCGGGGCGGGGGCCGCCGCACAGCAGTCCCAACAGAAGTCGGTCGCCTTGCAGTTTCTGACCATCGACACCAAGGGCCAGCGCCGCCTCAGGTCGGGAATCCTCACCGACGTGCGGATCACGGCCAATCCCACCGCCAACACCCTGGTCGTTTCGGGGCCGGCCGACAGCATGGAGCTGATCGAGGCGGTGATCCGGCAGCTCGACCGGCCGCCGGTGGCCCAGGCCCAGATCAAGGTCTTCCACATCGTCAACGGCGACGCGGCGGCCCAGAGGACCATGCTGGAGGGGCTGTTTCAGACAACCACTGCCGGTCAGCCGGCGGCGCGGACGGCCGCCGGCGAGGGCGAGAGTTCGCTGGTGCAGTTGCGGTTCGTCGAGGACGTGCGGACCAACAGCATCATCGCCTCCGGCACCGCCAGCGACCTGCTGATCGTCGACGCGATCCTGACGCGGCTGGATGAGAGCGAGGTGCGGCAGCGGCAGACCCAGGTCTATCGCCTGAAGAACGCCCCGGCCGCGGACGTGGCCGCCGCGGTCAACAGCTACCTCCAGAACGAGCGGGCGGTGATGTCGATCAATACCGAGATGATGAGCCCCTACGAGCAGGTCCAGCGCGAGGTCACGATCGTGCCGGAGACTGTCAGCAACAGCCTGATCGTCAGTGCCACGCCGAAGTTCTTCAAGCAGATCGCGGAACTGATCAAGCAGCTTGACGAGCGGCCCCCGATGGTCATGATCCAGGTGCTGATCGCCGAGGTGGCGCTGAGCAATACCGACGAGTTCGGCGTCGAGCTGGGCTTGCAGGATTCGGTGCTCTTCGACCGCAGCCTGCTGGAGGTGCTGAGCACCATCACCACGACGACGACGGACCAGACCTCGACGGGCGTGACGACGTCGAAGCAAACCCAGGAGATCGTTTCGGCGAACATCACCCCGGGCTTCGCCTTCAACAACCAGCCGCTGGGCAACACCGGCAGCGCGAAGGCCCAGGAGGGTGCACGAATTCTCGGGGGCCAGGGCCTGTCGACCTTTGGTGTGAACAGGATCAACAGCGAATTGGGGTACGGAGGGCTGGTGCTCTCGGCCTCCAACGACATCGCCAGCGTCTTGATCCGGGCGCTGAAGGAACAGAAGCGGCTGGACGTGCTCAGCCGTCCGCAAGTCATGACCCTCGACAACCAGCCCGCTTATGTCATGGTGGGCCAGAGGGTGCCGCTGGTGAGCGGCGTGACCGTGAGCGACGTCGGCCAGACCTTCAACGTCTCGCCCCAGGAAGTGGGGCTGATCTTGGGTGTGACCCCGCGGATCAGCCCGGATAACGTGGTGGTGATGGAGATCAACGCCGAAAAGTCGGAAGTCGGTCCCGAGGCCGAAGGTATCCCTATCTCCATCTCCGCCACCGGCGACGTGGTCCGGCAGCCGCGGATCAACCGGACCATGGCGCAGACGACCGTCCTGGCAGCCGACGGCCAGACGGTGGTCCTGGGCGGGCTGATCACCAAGTCGAAGACGAACATCAGCCGGAAGGTGCCATGCCTGGGCGACATCCCTCTGCTCGGGGCGCTGTTCCGCTTCGATGGCCACGTCGAAAAGAAAACCGAACTGCTGATCATCATGACTCCCCACGTCGTCCGTACCCGCGAGGACAGCGAAGAGGTCAAGCAGACGGAGGCGGCGCGGATGAGCTGGTGCCTGTGCGATGTGATAAAGATGACGGACGATCCCGGGTTGCGGGGTCGAAAGGACGAGTGGCTCGATTCGGAAACCAACGTCGTCTACCCGGACATGGCACCCGGAGGGTACCCGGGCGCCGAGACGATCCCCCTACCCGACGCGGTGCCCGGCCAAAGGCCCATCATCTCGCCGGGCGGCGGGCCGCTGATTCCGGACGCGATGCCCAGCCCGGGCGGTACGCCACCGCTGCCGACACCGGCAATTCCGCCGTACGCGCCGCCGGCGGCGCCAAGCCCCCAGGCTTCTTCCCGCGTCAGCCCGGCGGCAGGACGGCCGGGGCCGAACGCCGCTGCCTGGAATCAGCCTGCGGCAATGCAGGCCCGTTACCTGCCGCCCGTCTACCCGGTCAACGGCCAACAGGTGGCCTACCAGGGTGCCGCCAGACCTGCACCCCCACCCTACTCCAATCCTGGCGGGGCTGTCCAACTAGGCTACACCGCGCCGGCACAAGAGCAGCGGCCCGCGGCGTCTCCCGGAGAGTACTACCCATCGCCCGCGGCCCAGCCGGCACAATACAGCCAGCCGTATCAACCCGCGGCCCAGCCGGTCGCGCCGCAGTAACACTAATGCCAATACCATTGAGTTCAGTGGAATGTCAAGGAGGATCGAGTGGCACCGGCGTCTCGCCGGTGTGACGGAGTTGATGGCAACACTTTCACTTGCATTACACCGGCGAGACGCCGGTGCCACTGTCCCCACGTTGGGTCCATCCTTTATTCAGCGGTATTGCCGCTAATGCGCTGAAAGGAATCGACATGTCCGTCTCCCCACGGCTCCTGTACGTGCTGCTGCCGGCGGCGACGATCACGTTGCTGGCCGGCTGCGCGCCGTTGAACCTGAAGAATCCGTTCCCGTGGCCGCTGGCCCCCGAAGACAAGCCGCACGTGCCCAGCCGGGTGGTGACCATTTGGACCGACACGGTGCTCTACAACGCGGACCGCCCGCCGGAACGCGGGTTCGGCGGTCGGCTGCTGTTCTACGGCGCGAAAGACAAGCCGATCAAGATCGACGGCTGCCTGGTGGTCTACGCCTTCGACGAGACGAATCGCGACCCCAGCAACGCCAAGCCGGACCGAAAGTACGTGTTTCCCAAAGAACTCTTTGCCAAGCACTACAGCGAGTGCGGCGTGGGCCATTCCTACAGCGTCTGGGTCCCGTGGGATGAAGTGGGGGGAGAGCAGAAGCAGATCAGCCTGATCGTCCGCTTCCTCCCGGCGGGCGGGGCCCCGGTGATTGGCGAGATGACGAAGCACCTCTTGCCGGGCAGGCCCCCGCAGCCCGCGGCCGGGAATGCCCAGTTGGCCCCGCAGGGCGGCGCCGCGCCGGTCGGACAAAGCCCGGTCTACCCCGTCTCGTACGAGGCACCGATGGCCGCCGGACAGGTCCAACCCACCACGCCAGGCGATCCGCCACAGCGGATGACCACCACCACGATCGACGTCCCGCCGCGCCTCGGCCGCCAACTGCCGGTGGCGGCCGTCACACCTCAAAGGGAGATTCAGATGTCCCCCGCTCCTCGGCGGGAGGTTCCCAATCCGGTCCTTACGGCGTCACCGGCGGCGGCGGTGGTGCCACGGCAGGCTCGGCCGGCGGCGGAGACAGCGCCGGCTCGGCAGGGGCCGCCGCGACCACAAGCTCATTACGTACCTGCGAAATCCCCGGTTCCAGCAGGGCAATTTGCGCAGCCAAGGCCCGATCGTAGTCCGTGGTCACAACCCCCCGTAACGTCGCTGTCTGGCCCTGGACCAGAACCTCTACCGGCGACAGGGCCTGAACCCGTGGCAAACGTGACAGCCGTTGGACCAGCGTATTACTGATCTGGGCGGGGCCGGACGCCGTCGCAGGACGACTGAACGCCACCTGGAGCGTGGCGCGGATCTGCGTGCTGGCACTCCGGCCACCTACGGCAGCCCCGCCGGTGCGACTGGTTCTGCTGGTGCTGGTCCTGCTCGTGCGGTTGCGACCCCCTGAGGACGAGCCTGATTGCAGTCCCGAGCCCGACTGCAATCCCGAGCCTGACTGCAATCCCGAGCCTGTTCGCAGCCCGGACCCCGTTTGCCGGCCGGTCTGACCGGACTGGACGGAACCGACGACGCCCCCCATCTCCGCGCTACTGGCCCCGACGAACGACCCCGCCCGCTGATTCCCCCGGACGAAGCTCTCCGAGCCGCTGATCTGGCCGATGCCGGAGCTAAGGGTAGAAATCGAGCTACCGGCTGAGCCGAGCGTCCCCAGGCTGCCGCCCCCACTGGTCCTGGTCCCGCCGCCGGCCGTTGTGCGGGTACCAGCGGTCACGCCTCCGCCCGTGGTCGTGCCGCTGCCGAACGTGGTTCGCGTCTGGCCCCAAACGGGCGTCTGCGCAGCCAACATCGTGCCAAGCACAATGACTGCCGCCGGAAAATGGATTCGCATAGCCGCGCCTCCTTCTAAGATCCCGAATCGGAACGTGCTATCACTTATATCGTACAGGACGGCTACTCCATATCGTACATAAACCCCGTCAGGCTGGCAAGGTTCTGTGAGGGCCGCCAGGGGGTAATAGCCACCACCACCCGTTAGGCGGGTTTAGGTCGGGTGTCGATCGAGGAGTAGCACGGCCATCTGGGCCGTCAGTCACAGGCCGGGAGCTGTGCTACATGCCCCCTAAAGTCAACACCGTTCAATCAGGTGCAACGTCAAGGAGAATCAAGTGGCACCGGCGTCTCGCCGGTGTGGCATAGGTGAACGCGTTGCCACGAGTTCCGTCACACCGGCGAGACGCCGGTGCCACTGTGTTGACGCTACGATGGAGAGAGTGTTACACGCACCGGCATTGTAGCCGGGCAACCACTTCGGCGGAGCGGGTACCCGTGCCCTGGACCTCGAAACGTCTCGACTCGGGGCCGGTGATCTCGATGCGGATCTCCACACGATCGGCGGGAAGGCACCGCTCCACCCGGTCGGCCCATTCCACCAGCACCAGGGCCTCGCTCTCGAAGTACTCGTCGGGCCCCAGTTCCAGGAACTCCTCTTCATCGCGGACTCGATAGGCGTCCAGGTGGTACACGGTCCGGCGGCCACGATACTCCTGGGCCAGTAAGAAGGTCGGGCTGACCACCTCGCGGCGGTCGATCCCGGCGGCCGCGGCGATGGCCTGCACCAACCGGGTCTTGCCGGCGCCCAGCGTGCCGCACAAGGCGACGGTGGTTCCGTCGGGGAGTAGTTCGGCCAGCGCCGCTCCCAGGGCCGCCGTGGCGGCTTCGTCGCTGGCGTGGTAAGTGAAGCGATTCATCCGCGTCAGTCGAATCTGTGTTGCCAGCCGCGTGGTTCCAGCTTGCGGGGGCCGCGCTGAGCCTCTGCCTCCCACAGCCCAGGCTCGGCGACGAACTGACCGACGGCCGCCAGCGGCACTTGCAGCGGCTGCTCGGCCAACATCCGCGCGGCCTCCTGCGGCGGCACGGCCAGGATCAACTCGAAGTCCTCCCCGTCGCTCAGCGCGTGGTCCAAGGGCGTGGAGCCGTCGCCGAGCGTCTGGGCCAGCCGGCGGGCGTCGTCGCTTACAGGCACGGCCCCGGTCCGCAGCGCGGCCCCGCAGCCGCTCTCTTCCGCCACGTGGGCCAGGTCGATCAGCAACCCGTCGCTGACGTCGATGCCGGCATGGAGCTCGTACCGCTGGTGCAACAGCAGGGCTTCCCGCACACGGGGCTCGAAGTCGAGGTGCCGGCCCAAAATGCTGCCGCCGAACGAGCCGGTGACTACGATCTGATCGCCCGGCCGGGCGCCGCCGCGCCGCAGCGGCCCGCGCTCGGTGATCGCGCCCAGCAGGGTGATACTCAGCGCCAGCGGCCCGTCCCAACTGTTCGTATCGCCGCCGGCGACGGCCACCTGATACCGCTCGGCCAGCGGCAAGAGGCCCTCGTACAGCGCCACGGCCAGGTCCGCGCCTCCGCGCCGGGGCAGGGCCAGGGCGATCACGGCGGCCAGGGGCCGGCTGGCCATCGCCGCCAGATCGCTGAGGTTGACCGCCAGTGCCTTGCGTCCCGCGCGGCGCGGGTCGATTTCGCTCAGCTCGAAATCGACGTGGTCGGTGAGCATGTCGACGGTGATGGCGCACTCGTCCACGTCGGCCAATCGCAGGACGGCCGCGTCATCCCCGGGCCCCAACCGCAAGAGCGGATGAGCCGGCAGCCGCCGGCGGAGCCAGTCGATCAAATCGGATTCCATCGGCAGATCGCCTCGTCTGCGGTCGGTGCGCCAGCCCGGCTTACGCAAATGAAGGCACCTTCAGCATGGA
>Ga0315277_10003054_pt1 | contig 22969 bp, 23 predicted proteins | sample YL17G05_15_MG_FD_203695 | JGI IMG/M metagenome (GOLD analysis project Ga0315277, IMG submission 203695) | Sediment microbial communities from Yellowstone Lake, YNP, Wyoming, USA - YL17G05_15 | ecosystem: Environmental > Aquatic > Freshwater > Lake > Sediment | place: USA: Wyoming | collected...
CCAACGGGGTTCGCGCATATCATGGACTTAAGCGTTTCACATCACGGGGGAACAAAACCGCTTCTTTGACGCTAGCGAGTCCTAATAATAATTGTATTAATCTCTCCGAACCAATTGCCCAACCACCATGTGGTGGCATCGCGTATTTAAAAACATTTAAATAAAATTCTAAGCCTTTTTCTTTGACGCCTTTCTTTTTCATATTATCGATGAGCATTTTATAATCATGGATTCTTTGCGAGCCGGTGACAATTTCTACCCCGCGGAAAAGTAAATCAAATCCAAAAGTCGCCTCTTTATCTTCTGGATCTGGCATAGTGTAGAACGGCCGATGCGCCCAAGGATAATGAGTGATAAAAATAAATTCGCTGTTCGATTCCTCTTTAGCGTAGCGGCAGGCGAGTCTTTCGGCCTCTGGATCAATATCGGTTTCCTTCGGAATTTCGTAGTTGTATTTTTCTTTGACCAATTTTTTTAGTTCAGAAAGTTTAATCGAGGGAATTTCCGCTGGCACATCGGGCACTTGAAGATTGTAAACATCAAAATATTTTTGCCCTTTATCTCGAAGGTGCTTAAATATTTTGACAAAAACATTATTTAACATTTTTGTTACATCTTGATAGTTTTCAATAAAACCCATTTCCGCATCTAAGGAAATATATTCATTAACATGCCGTGTGGTAAAATGCGGTTCAGCGCGGAAAACCGGGCCAATCTCAAAAACCCGTTCAAAAACGCCGACCATAATTTGTTTATAAAGCTGCGGGCTTTGGGCCAAATAGGCATCTTTTTCGAAATATTTAATTTTAAAGAAGTTTGCCCCGCCCTCGGAAGCAGCTTCTAAAATCTTTGGCGTTTTTATTTCCGTAAAACCTTCCTCACGCATGATTTTTTCATAAGCCTCAAGCAATAAATCATTTATTTTAAAAACCGCTTGGATTTTTGGATGGCGTAAGGAAACAGGTCTTTGATCCAACAAGGTCGAAAGTTGCAACTCGAACTTCGTTTTTGCCAGATCGAGCGGCAAATCTTCGGTCAATTTGGCAATAATTTCCACTTTTTCACCGGCGATTTCCAAGCCGCCTTTAGCCCGAGTGTCCTCGCGTGGCGTGCCTGTAATCTCTATTGCCTCGCCCATTTTCGCCGGAAAATCTTTTTCCCAAACCGTTTGGATTTGACCAGAATAGTCTTGAACGAGGGCAAAAGTAATTCCACCCATCACTCTTAAATTGATAATCCGACCAAAAATCGTTACCTTGTTGCCGATTTGATTTGCAAGATCCTTGATTAGTATTCGTTCCATAGCATTATCATAATCAAATTCTATTTATTTCTCAAGATAGCATCTAAATATTGATTTTTCTAACATTTTAATGTAATCTATTAGGTGCAGTTTCCATATCCGGTCGTGAGCTTAGAGGAGAATGCCAGAAGATGAAGACATGGCTGTTGCCGGTGTTGTTCGTGGCGTTGCTGTGCTTGGGTATCACGTTGCTCGTGGTCGAGCAGAAGGGGCGACCAGCTCAGATCGTCAGCGCCGCTGAGAGTAGCACCGAGAGTGCCACTAGCGGTCGGATCGTTCCCCAGAAGACCGCCGAGGAGAAAGAGGCGCGAAGGCTGGCCGGGCAGTTTAGGTGGGAGTTTCTGTTCCATTACCAATACGGTGAACCCATCAGGGAACTGAGCATCACGCCCGGTTCTAGTATCGCCTTCAACCTGCGGCTCTGGAACCGTGGTTCCGAACCCGTTTCCGGGGTCAAGATCTTGATTTCGCCTATGAAGTACTTGCGGCTTGAGTCAAGCGGCTCGAATCCGATTATCGTCCGGCACCAGGCCGAGATGTTCCGACGACTCGGCACGAAGGGCCTGACGATCTACGATGAGACCGGCCGCGACACCATATTTCCGGAAGGCAGTAAGTACCACCCGCAGAACTACGGCTCATGGAGTACGACCACGTATCCTGCCTTCAACGATGCCCACGGGGAGTGGTTCGTCGGCTTTGAGAGCCGGCTGAAGCTCGATCCGAACATCAAACCAGGCAAGGACATCCACTTCGAAGGCTTCCTGCTCTACCAGGACCACAAGATCTCGCTGGGGACCCTCACCATCCACGTGATGTATCCGGGCTAACGCAGCCCGAAGGCCCGACAGCGATCATCCGGCGGCGCCCCGCACTGCGGGGCGCCGCCTTCCATTTAATTTGACATAATTGTCGCATTTGATAAAATTACTTTGGAGATAATATGAAAGTCAGAAATCTAGCTGTGTTATTTGAGCAGGAAGAAGACGGCGGTTATTCTGTATCCGTGCCTTCTTTGCCCGGTTGTTTTTCGCAGGGCGACACTTTTGAAGAAGCTTTACAAAATATTCGCGAAGCCATTGATTTATATTTGGAAGATGAGGAAATTCCGTGTCGCAACGTAAGAGAATTTATCGTTCCGGTTGAAGTAAATTGTTAGAGGCAAGGTGGGAAAATTTTCACCAATTTCTGCAAAAGATCTCGTAAAAGCCCTTGAAAAAATGGGCTATATTTATATTTCTCAAAAGGGCAGTCATATTAAGTTAAGAAAACTTAAGCCAATCAGAAAGACCGTCATTATTCCCAATCATAAATTCATTCGGCCGGGGACTCTCAATAATATTCTCAAAACTGCTGAAATATCAAAAAAACAACTCGAGAAGTTGCTTAAATCTTGATTTTTCGTTCTTTTTAATGTACTCTATTTAGCAGTCCTGCCTTTGGTGGGACTAGACCAAACAGGCGAGGTGAAGGCGCATGACACGCAAGGTGGTGGCAGTTAGTCTGATCGTCGTCGTGGCTATCCTTTTGCTGGTGGGCATCGGCCTTGGCATCTACCACAAGACAACGGCTGTTCCGACAGGGATGGTCGAGATTTCGCCTAATGGCATTCCGCTCGAGAAAAACACCGTCGTGGCGGATCTAATCGGGGCATGGAAGAGTCCTGATGCCCTTCCAAGTTGGCTGATTATCCTGGAACAGAATGGGTTCGCCAAGGTGTCAAGGCATGGCGGCAATATCGAGCAGTGGGTCTGGGAGGGAAACGGCGGCCAGATTAAGCTTAGGGTCAATGTCAATGCGACAGAGTTCTATGAGGGGCGCCTCGAAGAGGACCATCGGACGCTAAGCCTACTTCCGCCGGGAGAGAGAGAAGTCATCCTTCTTAAGCAGTAGTCAACCTGCTATTATGGACGGCGCCGCGCAGCAGTGCGGCGCCGTCTTCCATTTAAAGAGGATATATTGGTATAATTAGGTAGGAGAAACAATGCAAAAATGGGAAAAAGATGCTTTTCATCAAGAGCATCACTCGCGAAATTTAGGACTCTTGACCGAAGAAGAGCAGAAGAAAATTGATGAGACTGTTCTTTTAATCGCCGGTTGCGGCGTTGGTTCTTTGATTGCGATTTCGGCGGCCCGATTAGGATTCGAAAAATTTCTACTTGTTGATGGCGACTTTGTTGAACTTTCAAATATCAATCGTCAAGGTTATACCTCTCGCGATGTCGGTAAATACAAAGTGGTGGCTCTTGCGCGACGTATCAAGCAAATTAATCCTCACGCTAAAATTAGAAAATATCCGTTTTTTATTGATCCTGAAAACGCGGCCAAATTTGTCCGCCGTGCTGATATTGTCATTGATGCGATTGATCCTGATGCTGGCCCAGCTATTATTGCGATGCATCGAGCCGCAAAAAATCAACAAAAAACCATCATCCAACCATCTGATATTGGCTGGGGGGCGATGGTCCAGATTTTTACACCCGACTCCATCACTTATGAAGAAATGATTGGGCTGGATCCAGAAAAGCCAGTTGAAAAAATTACCAAAGAAGAAACAATGAGTAAATTCATTGAATTTATGATGGATAAAATGCCCGAATATGTTAAAAAAATCGCTCAAGAAGTGGCTGAAGGTAAACGTGCTCATTATCCTCAACCAGTTTCTGCGTCGTACACTCTTGCGGCAATGACGGTGATGGCTGCTAAAAGGGTCGCGACAGGTGAGCCGGTTAAGGTTGCTCCAGAATATGTGATTTTCGACCCAGATGAAATTCTTAAGCCAAAACAATGAACTTAAATAAAAAAACCTTATTTTTAATATTATTAGGCCTGGCGATCGCTGACCTTCTCGGCGCCATTGACGCTACGGGTGTCAACATCGCTTTGCCAACGATCACTCGCGATCTCGGCATTCCAATCGTTATCTCGCAATGGATTCCCAACGCCTATACTTTGGTTTTGGTTTCCATGCTTATTTTTATGGGTAGGTTGGGGGATATTATCGGAGTAAAAAAACTTTATATTATCGGCCTTTTGGTTTTTGGCGGAGCTTCCATTGCCCTTGGCTTTATCAATAGTACTTACCCGTTAATTATTGTTCGCGGTCTTCAAGGGTTGGGAACAGCGATTTTGTACACTATGCCGATGGCGATTATTGCTCATCTTTGGCAAGAGCGGGAAAAAGCTTTTGCGGTGACCGCCTCATTTTTTGCTGCCGGTATGCTTGTCGGACCGCTGGTGGGGGGATTGTTAACCGGTATTAATATCGGTAGTTTCCACGGCTGGCATTTTATCTTTTTGCTTAACATCCCATTTATTATTTTCGGCCTTATCGTTGCTTCCAAATATATTCCCGATATTGCCAGTAAAAAGGATGAAAAAATTGATTATTTGAGCACTTTGTTGCTTTTTGCCGGGCTGATTTTAATCGTCTTGTCCTTATCAATAATTTCTCGCTACTATATTATCGCCGGCCTGGCTTTACTTTTGATTCTCTATATTTACGAAAAAAGGATCAAATCACCGTTGGTTGATTTTGCATTGTTTAAAAACCGGACATTTACAGCTGCCAACTTAGTCAGCTTTTTTGCGATGGTGACAATCATTGGTATGAGCTTTGTTTTAACATTTTACTTGCAAGATATTCTCGGCTGGAGTTCAACTAAAGCCGGCTTGGCTTTCTTGGCGGTGCCGATTGCGACTGGGATAGCGGCGGCAATAAGCGGGAAGCTTAAAAGTTGGAAACTGGGTGCGTTTTTAAGTAGCGGCCTCATCTTGGTGGGGATTATTTTATTAACCCAAATTAATCCTGACATTTCTTACTTCAAATTAATATTGCCCGGCATAATTTTAATGTCTGCCGGCAGTGGGGTTTTGATGACGGTTATGTTTGCCGCCATTATCGGCTCGGCGCCAACCGAAAAATCTGGAGGGGCGTCGGGAATCTTGAATACTTTACAGCAATTGGGCAGTTTAATCGGTATCGCCATGGTCGCCGCCATTGTTTTACAATATAAACTTGCTTTTACCGTTTTAGCCTTTACGGCCTTGGCCGGCGTTATCGCCGCGTTTTTTGTCAAGAGAAATAGTGAAAAATATCAGAAAGTTTAGTATAATTACAGCAAAGGGGCAATTTTAGGAATTTAGGAGTTTTTATTATGGATCAAAAAAAGCCATCAGGTCCACCGTCAGGCGCGGCTGGTCAAAAACCGCCAGATATCCGCGAAATAATGGCGGATTATGATAAAGCGGTGAAATTTTTTTCCAATACGCCTGCTGAAGCGTGGGAGGGGTTGGGGATAAAAACGGCGATGGGAGTATTCGCCGAAACAGTTAAAACCATTCTTGCCTATCAAGAGTTTCTGAAATTACAAAAATTCAATCCCGAAACTATTAAATCAATCGAAGATTTCTACAAAATCCCGGTCATGGATAAATATAATTACATCCAAGTCTATGGTTTCAATGAGGTTAATTCGATTAAGGCCGGCAAAAATCTTTACAGCCTTTCATTGAGTTCGGGTACGATTGACGAACCTACAATTTGGCCGCGGTACTATCAATACGAAGAATTTTTACCACTGGTCTTCGATCTTTTGTTAAGGCTTTATTGGCAAGTCGATAAAAAATCAACCTTGCTCGTTAATGCTTATGCCATGGGACCTTGGATGGCGGGATTCTCCGTTCATTCGGCAATTAGGCCGTTGACTCAAAAATATCGCTTAACCCTGGCAACTCCTGGGGCTGATATTGATAGCATTGTTTATACTATCGTCAAGCTCTCAAAATTTTATGATCAAACAATAATTTTTTCCTACGCTACTTTTGTAAGAACCATTCTCGATCGACTTGAAGATGCACGGGTTAATATTAGAAAATTAAATTTAAAAATGTTTCTTGCTGGCGAAGGCCATACGGTTGAATGGCGTCAGTATATAAATAAACTTGCTACTGGCGATCTCGAAAATCTGACCTGTATAATTGATGGCTATGGCGTCACCGATACCGGCCTTTCGGGCATGGGAACGGCACTGACCAATTTAATCAGAGATTTGGCTTTTAAAGATGAGAAACTTAGAGAAGATTTATTTGGAAAAACTGATTGTGTTCCCTCGCTTTTTCAATACAATACTGGTACATATTTTATTGAGGAAGTCAATGGCGAGGTGGTAATTACAACCAAAAGTACGACTCCGTTGATCAGATATAACCTTCATGATAGAGGTGGAGTGATAAAATTTAGAGATATGATCGAAATTCTCAACAAGCATGGTTATGATTACCAAAAACTTTTGCGCAAAAAGAAATTAAACCCAAACGAAATTGTTTGGCAACAGCCGTTTGTTTATTGTTTCGGCAGACGTGAAGATACAGTAATTATCGGCGGAGCAAATGTTTATCCAGAACAAATTGCTCCGGCATTATTTAACGAAAAAGTCAAAGATATTCACAGCTTCAAATTGGCAACAGATTTTGACAAAGAGCAACATCAATTGTTTTATGTCCTTTTGGAGTTAAAAGGTGGAGTTTCTTACGGCCAAAAACAGATGGAGAAGATGAAGAAGAAGTACCATGATGTGATACTAAGGCAATTGAAAGAAGTGAATTTTGATTTTGCCGATTCTTACAGGAATGATCCCAAAGTTGGTGACCCAAGAATCGTTATTTATGAAGCAGGTAACGGTCCTTTTGCTAACGATGTTCGCAGAACGAAACCCAGACTTGTTCTAAGAAAGTGACTAAATAGGAGGGAGTTTGGAAATTATTTTTATTAGTTTGACTGCAGTCATATCTCTCATGATATTGCTTTTTGGGTTAAGAGTATTCCTTGTCCAAAGAGATGCGAAAATTAATAAGTCTTTCGCAATATTTACAGTATTAACGACACTATGGCTCTTGCTTGATTTTTTAACTTATCAAAATAATCTAGCTAATTTTCAAACTATACTAAATAGACTAGACCTTGTTGTTATTTGTTTATTAGTTATTTCGCTATCTTACTTTGTGAATGTTTTTCCAAGAGAAATATTTAAAGTTCCAAAATTTGCTAATCTTGTGGTTTTAATATCGACAGTTGCATTAATTATATTAATTGTATTTACAAAAAATGTAATACCTTTTGCTTTTATCGAGGATTATGGATCTAATTTTCAACAGGGACCATTTTTTTATCTTTTTGCTATTTTTTCAACGGTTTTTGGTTTGTATGCTGCTGTAATTTTGATAATTAAATACATAAAATTTAAAGATAATGAACGACAGCAAATTAAATATCTTCTTTATGGTGTAGCCCTTTTAATTGGTTTGAATTTGCTATTTAATCTTCTTATTCCAATGGTTACAAAAAGTTTTAGGTTTGCGCGTTTCGGAACCTACTCTTCAATCTTTTTTGTCGTTTTTACGGCTTATGCCATTCTCAAAGCTCATCTTTTCAATCTCCGCATAATTTTAACCGAAACTGCGGTGGTGATTATCGATGTTATTTTGACAGTACAAATATTTACTGCACATTCGACGATGGAGGCGTTACTTAGGGCTTTGTTTGCGGTGTTTGTTTTTTATGGGAGTTATATTTTAGTCCAATCTGTCCGGCGAGAAATTCAATTTAGGCAGGAATTACAAGTAATGACCGAACAATTAGCTCATGCTAACTCCCACCTCAAAGAGCTCGACCAGATGAAGACGGAATTTGTCTCACTAGCCAGCCATGAGCTGCTCACACCAGTCTCGGCGATTGAAGGCTATCTATCAATGCTCCTTGATGAGCATATGGCGAAAGTCGAAGATCCGAAGGCGATCAAATATATGACCAATGTCTACACTTCGGCTAAGCGGCTGGCGCGACTTATCGCCGATATGCTTAATATTTCCAGAATTGAAGAGGGGAGACTCTTGGTTGAGAAAAAAGATATTGATCTTTCGGCACTTGCCAAACAAGCGATTGATGAAATTAAATTTAAATCCGACGAGCGTCAACAGAAAATTATTTTTGAAACGCCCCTCGACGGGGCTCGGGGCAAGCCAGACCAGGCAAAATCTGACGATCGCCTGGCAAGCAGTTGGAACTCCTATGGCGATGCTGACAAAATTAAGGAAGTTATTATTAACTTAATTGGCAACTCAATTAAATATTCCAAAAATCCCGGCACAGTCACGATCAGAATCGAAAAAGTCCCAACGCAGTGGGTTCAAGAAAAGTGGCAAAAAATTGAAGAGGATATCAAGCAAAGACCGCTCGACGACCAGGAAGCAATTCACTCGGCCGTTGATGAGCATTTTCGCAATTTTGTCGGGCAAACACAGCTTATGATTTCCGTCAAAGATCAGGGCATCGGTATTCCCAAAGAAGAATTACCGCGGTTATTTAAAAAGTTCCACCGCGTCGGCGACTATACCACGGCCGAATCGCAAGGCACTGGGCTCGGCCTTTATATATCAAGAGCTTTAGTCGAACTTCATCACGGCCGAATTTGGGCGGATTCCGAAGGTCCAGATAAAGGTTCGACCTTTACTTTCACTCTACCCGATATTTCCGATAAAGAAGAACTGCTAAAAATGGAAGCCCAAGCGCCGAAAAAAGAATCGCTCAAGCCATTGGCCCGGCCAACCAAAGCAGCAGAGGATATCTAGACAATTGTTGACAGAGATTCGATATGCTATAATAAATCTAGAATCTTACTAAAGGAAGGGATTTTTAATTCGCACATACAATCGAAAGGGGCGACTATGCCAAAAGGTACTAAAATTTTAATGGTTGACGATGATAAGATGCTCATTGATATGTATAAAGAGCGTCTTGAGTTAGCAGGCTACGAAGTTGATATTTCTCGTGATGGAGAAGAAGGTCTTGCCAAAGTTCATCAGACCAAACCAGATGTGGTTTTGCTTGATATCATGATGCCCAAAGTCAATGGCTATGAAGCCCTCGCCTCGATTAAAAGCGATCCTTCAACCAAGGATATTCCTGTCATTATCCTTTCTGCCTTGATGAGGGATGTGAACAAAGCCAAAGCAGTCGAAGCAGGCGCTGATGATTATATTATTAAATCAGAGGCAATGCCAGTTGATGTGATTAAAAAAGTTGAAGCAGTTTTAAAAAAGTACAATAAATCAGTTCCCGCTGAAAACAAAGCAGAGCCGACTAATCCACCAAGAGAAGAACAACCAGCCCCAAAAGATCCTGCCGATTTACCCATCAGCAAATTAGAGGAGCAAGTTAATGAAGCAAAACAAGCACCTGTCATCGGCATTGAACCTTCGGCTACGCCACAAAAAGTAGTTCCTCCTGCATCTCCGCCAGCACCCCAGGTAAATCCTCAAGCTGTCCCACAAGCGCCCAAAGTAACACCTCTTTCGCCGGCAGCCCAAAATGTTAGTGCTCAAGAGAAAAAACCCCCACCCGTAGTAATCTTTCTCTTAGTTTTAATCGTTATTTTGATATTAGCCTCTGATGCTTTCTTCTACATCAGATATCTTGCAGGTTAAAGTTGACAGTTTAAATATAGAATGTAGAATAAATTGAGAAGGAAACATGGAAGAAGCAAAAACAATTCTCTTGGTCGATGACGACCTGACTTTGAGGGAAATGTATGAAGAACGCCTCAAAGCCGAAGGATTTATTATTACCCAGGCTTCTAATGGCGAAGAGGCGATAAAACTCGCCAAAGAAACTAAGCCGCAAATAGTTCTTCTTGATATCATGATGCCCAAAGTAAATGGCTTCGATGTTTTAAAAAACCTCAAAGCTGATCCATCGACTAAGGACATCCCGGTGATAGTGCTCTCCGCTTTAATTCAAGATGTTGATCGTGTTGAAGGGAAAAAACTTGGTGCTGTTGACTACATTGTTAAATCCGAAACCATGCCAGGCGAAGTAATTGCCAAAATAAAGAATGCAATATCAAAATAGTGAAACATAGTGACTCGATAGACCAACGATAGTGGAACGATTGAAAATCAATTGTTGGGAATAGATTTATAGATAGACTTGATTAAGTTATTTAATTTCACAGATAAGTTTCGTAAGTCTGACTCGAAAAATTCGAGTTCTTTTTTATTCATATAGCCTAATTTTTCCGATAATGTTAGAAAATGCTTTGTTTCGTTTAAAGAACCTCTGGAATTATAAAGAAACTTAATGAAATCTTTACGATGATAACGGCCAAATCCTTCGGCGATATTTGCGCCAATTGATGAAGAAGACCTTTTTAGTTGATCAACTATCCCAAATAATTCAGATTTTGGAAACTTTCTGGTTAGCTGATAGATCTTAAACGATATTTCGAGCGATAATTGATAAACCCCTAGGTCAGTAAAATCTTTTATTTTATTCATACTATTGTTGGTCTACGGTTGGACAATTGTAGGTCGATTGTATCACTATCAATATCCCTCAAATGGATTCGCTCTCCCAAAGCCAGACTCTTGAGGCAGATTAATTGGCTCGGCATAAGATTTAAGATTCAAAAAGGCATTGATTGTTTCCTGGGATACTTTTATATTGTCTAGATTGTCAGCGATAGTCACTTTTGGTTTGTAAAAGGCCATGCCGACGAGTTGGAAGATAACAGGACTATCTTTCTCTTGACCCATTTGGACAGCCATACTTTTAATAACGATCAGCCGTGTACTTGTCTCGACGTTTTTTAAGAAGTTAAGATAATCTATAAAATTGCCAGAAAGACTCATCGTAAAATCAACATTTTGAACCCCCCCGCTACTGGCCGAGGGGCTTGTGCCTGGTTGTGGGGTAGATTTCTCTTTATTTGTAGTTGAAGTTGTCTCTTCGGGGCTTGGTTGAGTTGTTTGTGACTTTTCAAGTGATGTTTTTTCAACTTTTAAATTATAATTCCCGGCAATTGCCGCGAGCTCTAAGATTAGATCGCCAGATTCAGAACTTTCGGGAATATATTTTTTGGCGATTGTGGCGATTCGATTAATCTCATCTTCATTTTGTTTTAGATCAGCCGTGATTGTATTCCGTTCCTCGGATTGTTTCAGCTCTCCCTCTGATCGTTTGAGATCCTGCCAGGCTTTCAAAATAGCTGTTGCCGGCGGTTTAATAATTACAAAAGTAATTCCTAAAATAATGATGAAGGTAATGCCAATAATTAATAAAGAATTACTTTTCATTTTATTCCTTGCCAGCCCTTGACGGTTGTGCTGCTAGAGTATTTTTCTAAGTCAAATTCTAAGGTGAATTTTAATCTTTCGGTTTTGTCTTGGCCTTGATTCAAACTCGAGCTTTTAAAGGCAACGTTCTTAAAAAATGGTGAACTTTCTAACTTTTCTTTAAATTTAATTATTTCACGTTCAGTCGTCGTGTTGCCTTGCAGAGTAAAATTGGGAGATTTTTCCGCATTAGAAGTCAAATTATCAAACTGGACATCAATTGGTGCGCTCGCCGAAAGCTCTGTCAAGATCTGTGACCAAACCGCCCTTTTTTTGTTAATTTCATTAAAGGCGCGCGATCGGTCATTAATTAACAAGGCCATTTCTTGTAAGCTTTTCGATTCATCACTTTGGCTTGCATTTTTATTAATGGAATTTTTAATTGATGCCAAGTAATCTTCAATTGTGCCTTTGCCAGAATTGGCGATAATACCCAAAACAATAAAGAAAAAGATAATAACAATACAAATGCTCACAAGCGCCGCATTTCGTTTGGTAAATAATCGTTTTAACTTTAATTCTGGTGGAAGAAGATTGATACTAATCATATTGTCTTCATCGCTAATCCTACAACAGTCGCAAATTTTGGATTATAAGTTTTTGTTTTAATTATCGGCCAACTGATTTCTGTTTTAATGCGGGTTGCTTTTTCTATTGCAACATTTGCTTGAGGGATGTTGGAACCGCCGCCGGCCAAAATTATTTTTTTAAAAATTGTTGCTTGCCCGATACGATTTTGATAATACTTAACCAAATGAACAGTCTCGGATGATAAAGTATTAATACTTGGTTGAAAATTACTGGTGATATCATCACCGCCAGCTGATACGGTTGAGGTTAATTTGATTGTGCCCTGGTCAAAGCAAATAATCGAGGAAGTTTTGGCACCAATATCCATTAACAAATATGGCCCCGCGTCATGGGGGGGAATTAAAGCCCTCACATCAGCGACTGGTTTGGTCTCAAGGCTAGCGAGTTCCAAGCCCGCCATTTTGATCACCTCGGCAATTGAATTAACAATTACTTTTGGCGCGCCAACAACTAAAACGTCAACCTGGTTATTATTTGGCAGGGAACCGACAATCTGCCAATCAATATACATTTCCCCAGCGGGTATCGGAAAAAATTCACTCGCTTGGTAAGGGATATTTTTATTTATCTCTTCCTCATTCATTTTGGGAAGATCAATCGATTTAGTAAAAACCAATGATTCTGGTAAAGCCGAGGAAACTAACCTCGCTGTAATTGAATGTGGTTTAGCATTGCGCAAGGCTAATAAAATTTTATCAACCGCTGCTTTTTTATTTTTGATTCCCTCTTTGGTTAAAATTTTTTCTTCAATCGGAATTTCCGCCACTCCAAAAAGTTTCGCGCTTGGACCTTCACCCTGAAGCTGCATTACTTTCAAGGTCTCATAACCAATATCCAAACCTAAAATAGGTTTTTTTAATCCCAAGACTCCTTCGTACAAATCCACACTCCTTTTTTCTTTTACTTTATGATACCATATAAATTTTTAATTCTCAATTATTAATTTTCATTGAATTTTCAATGTCCCAATGTTTGAAAATTGAATCATTGGAATTTGATTGAAAATTGGAAATTGTAAATTGGTCATTGACGCCCTCGGCGTTAATATTCCTCTTCCCAGTGGCTAATTTCAATTACTGGCGTTATTGGGCCAGCGGTTAAGGTTGCATTGACTACATCTGGATCGTAATAGATGTTTGTAGTTCTGCTGGCGATACTTGTCCGATCAGAAACAATGGCGCCAGTGAGATTGAATGGCGCTGGGTTGCCATCAATTCTTACCCAATCACCGGACCAAATTAGCCCGGTCCCAGAAAATCTACCCGTTGAATTAAGGTTAAATCTGCCAGTGGTAATGACGCCAGAGGGATTGTCAGCGACTCTGTTAATTGTGACGCTTCCATCAATCGTAATGCTGCCAGCTATTGCCAAAACTCCATTAACGATGATCGTCCGACTAGAATCGATCGTTAATGGTCCATCGACATAAACAACATCATTAAAAGTCGTCGTTCCCGGCGGAGCGGCAGTATAGAAAGCGGCTTGGTTAGCGTAATATTGGATCGGCACATGGGTTCTCGCTAGGTTTTTGTAGTCGTTAAAACTAACCGTCGGCGGAGGAACGCGAGTTATCGGGGTTGTCACACAGCCGGGATTATCTGAACATTGAGCTGTTTCGGAATCGCCATCATCGTCGATTAGACAGTTGCAGTTTAAAACTGGCCAGACATCGCTTTTCTTTTTCGGGGTGTAGCCGCTAACTGTTTTGACTGCCTCGTTCTTTGTAATATCCGTGCCTTCAATGGCCACATTCGAAGAACCCCAGGCCCAGAAATTGCGGTTTAGCCATATTGGTCCTTGATAGATACGGACTTGAGCTTCAGAAATATCAAAGTCGGCATTTGATTGTCCGCCACCGACGCCACCGGTGTAGATGGCGCCGTAGTCAACTGGCGGGGGGACGCTGGCTTGAGAAATTGAAACCCTGATCTGACGACGAGCAGTTTTTAGACCGGCTGTGTAATAGCCGGATGATTCAATCGTTGCCGCCCCCTTTTGGGTATTGGTAATTTTGACTTCATAATAACTATTATCGATTAAGCCGGGATCTTGGGTAAAAATTACTTCATTGGGAAAAGTTATCTCCCCGGTGCCCTTAAAGCTATTGCGGGTTGCCTCATGATACTGAACTCGATAGACAGCTTCCTGTATTCCTGATTCGGCCATTGAAAAAGCGATCGCCGCCGCTTTATTGTTGCGGGCGATCGCCCATTCAGCCAGCAAAGAATCACTGTATAAATAGGTGATGATGATTAAGACCAACATTAAAATCAAAACAACGATTAAAACATAGCCAGAACGTTTTTTCTTAAGTTTTAATATTTTATTGAACATTTCTTCCCAACGCTTTTGTTTGATAAGTATAGGTGTTCGTGCCATCGGAAACAGTCAGGTCTATAGTGACGACCGAAGTGCCCCAAAATTGAAGATTGGTTATTTTTTCGGCTCTTGGTTTATCTTCGCTATCGCAAAATAATGGCGGTTGCCCCAAAGCGTCTCTGGCTGAAGAGAGCACCCAAGTGCTAGCAGGGGCGGTTTCGCAAGGGGAGGTGAAAGTATGATGAGTAGTTTTTCGATAAAGGTTAGTATCGGAAAGATAGTACGTTAGATATTGGATTCGGCCATCCGTCCAATAGCTATGACCATCCTGGAAGGTAATTGATGAGGGAGGAGTGCCCGCCCCTGGATTTTCTGGCAAATCAGTCATTATTTCCATTGTCTGGCGAACATCCCGTGTCATTCTCTCAAGGGCAATTCTGGCATTTTGGGAAAGTTCCGCCATCGCATAATTTTTCTTATAAGATTTGTAGCTGATATTATAAACTTCATAAGCAGCAGCAATAATTACAATTGAGATGGCCATGGCGACTAAAATTTCAATTAATGTTAAAGCTTTATTTTTTTTCATTATGATTAGTGACTGGCTTTAATTGTAGCGATTTGAAAAGTTTTTGATTGGTTACCAATTGTCCAATAAATAGTGACCACTATTTTCTTCATAGGTGTCGGTGTTACCGAGTTGTTAAGATATTCGTCAATATATGTCGTATCAATTTGTTTATCATAGTTATAAAAGGGATCACCCAGATTAGGAGAATACTTTTGCCGCGCCACCGTGCCAACCGGAATATTATCAAAGGAATTTGCCAACGTTTCATCTAAAAGGCCGGAGCCCAAATTCGTCGCTATTGTTTCGGTGCGGGCGTTTTTGATTATTTTGAAGCCGGAGGCAAAAAAACTGCTCACACCTAAAATACCGACTTCTAAAATAAAGATGGCGATTAAAACCTCAATAATTGTAAAAGCTTTTTTGACAAATAAAATTTTCATTCTATCTTCATTACTCCAGCTGGCGATACATCAATAGTTTTTTTGTTTGAGGTAGAAAGACTAATAGTAATTTTTCCAGACCAGTCCGGCGCGCCGTCAGAACTAAATATCACTTCTTTGACAGCTCTTTCTGGATTAAAATCAACTGTTAAATTACTGGCTAACTCTTTAGTTTCTATTGGCGTTCGTGATTCATCAAGATCATTAATTTTGATTAATTGATAAACGAGAGGGGTTTTAGAGGTATCGAAAAATAAAGAATGCCTTGCTTGAATCGCGATTGCTTCTTCTTGGGCTTGACGCAATTTGCTCAAAATCAATTTGGTCGAGTTATTAAGTTGAAAATATGGCGAAAAACTTCTGACGGAAATAATAGTCACGGCTGTTAAGATCGTGATTATCCCCACCACAATTACTAATTCCATTAAAGAAAAAGCCCTTTTCATATCGCGTTGACTAAAGAATAAATTGGCATAAGTACGGAAGCGACAACCAAACCAACACCCGCGCCGATAATAATGATTAAAATTGGCTCTATTAAAGTTGCTAAATTAGCAGTGGAGGCTTCAACTTCTTTATCAAAAAAATCAGCCATGGAAAGCAGGACATCGTCAAGCTTGCCGCTTTTTTCGCCCGTGGCAATTAAATTGTAAATCATCGGCGGGAAAATACCCTGTTTTTTTAAAGAGGTTGACAAGGTAATGCCGCTTTCGACATCTTTGGAGATATTTTCAAAACCACGCTGGTATACCTTGTTGGTTAAAACATCTTTGACAGTATCGATAATGTCAAGCATGGGAAGACCTGATGCTATCAGCGTTCCCATTGTCCGGGCGAATCTGGCCATGTACAATTTTTTAATAATCCCTCCGACTAACGGCAATCTTAATTTAATTTTGTCATAGGTCAGACCGCCCGATGGATTATTAATCCAAAAACGGATTCCGACATAAATGCCAATAATGAGCAAAATAAAGATGTACCAGAAATTCCGAATAATATCGCTTGTTCCCAAAATTATTCGTGTCAAAAGAGGCAATTCCGCACCAATATCGGCAAAAATTGTTTTGAGTTGAGGCACGACAAAAATGAGCATCACAATCATAATTCCGACTAAAGCGACTACAACAAGGATCGGATAGGTAACCGCGGCTTTAATCTTAGTGATTAAATCATAATCTTTTTGGAGCTGATCGGAAAGTCTTTCTAAAACGTCATCAAGCCTGCCACTTTTTTCGCCTGAACGCACAATCGAAACATAGAATTTTGAAAAAACTTTGGGATATTTCGCCAGCGTTTCCGATAAAGTTTTGCCTCCCTTAACTTCGTTCGCTATTTCGTTAAGGATTTGGCCGAAATATTTATTTTCCGTTTGTTCTTCTAAAGAGGTGAATGCATCTATCAAGGGAAGTCCGGATTTTACCATCATTGCCAATTGTTGAGTAAAAACAATTTTATCCTTAAGTGAAACCTTTTTGCCAATCAAGGGGATTGTGATGCTGCCTTTCTTTATTCCGGGAATTCCCTGCTCGTCTTTTTTTAGCTCCAAAACAAAAAGTTTTTTTTCGTGTAAAACTTTAGCAGCTTGGGCTTCATTTGCTGCCTCAAGCGTGCCTTGTTCAATTTTGCCATCAGCGGTTTTTGATGAATAAGAAAATTTCATTTAATCCTTTGTTACTCGCCAGACTTCTTCCAACGTTGTTAATCCTTCAATTGCCTTGAGGATCCCATCTTGCTTCATTGTCGTCATGCCATTTTTAATCGCTTGGACGCCGAGTTCCGTACCCGAAGCCCGCTTGGCAACCATTTCTTTGAGATCATCAGTCAGGGTAAAAACTTCAAAGATGCCAATCCGACCTTTATAACCAGTGTTTGAACAATTATCGCAGCCTTTGCCATGGAAAAATTCAAATTTACCCGGTTTTTGTTCTTTGGGCGGTAATATCCCCAATTCTTTTTCCGCCAAGTCTTTTTGACCAGCCTCAATTTCTAAGGGTTCTCGGCAAGACTCGCATATTTTTCGGCAAAGTCTCTGGGCAACAACACAGTTAACTGATGAATTAATTAAAAATGGCTCAATTTTCATATCAATCAAGCGAGGCACAGCGCCAGCGGCATCGTTCGTATGCAAGGTTGATAAAACAACATGCCCCGTCAACGCCGCATGAACAGCCATATCAGCTGTCTCATAGTCACGAATCTCACCGATCATAATTACATCAGGATCTTGCCTGACAATTGAACGTAGACCATTAGCAAAAGTAAAGCCAATTTGAGCATGAACCTGGGACTGATTGATGGTTTGCATTCGGTATTCAACTGGATCTTCAAGTGTCACAATATTGATACCGACACTTTTAATTTTATCGACAACAGCATAAAGCGTGGTTGTTTTTCCTGACCCTGTTGGGCCAGTGACTAGAATCATGCCATGCGATTTATGAATATTTTCATCTAAAGTCACAAAGGCAGTCCCCCTAAGCCCGAGTTGCTCTAAAGTTAGAATCCCGGCGGATTTATCTAAGATACGAGCGACGATTTTTTCGCCATTGACCGTTGGCAATGTTGAAATTCTAAAATCAACCTCTGCACCATCAACAATAGTTTGAAAACGACCATCTTGCGGCAGGCGCGTTTCATCAATTTTCATATTGGAAAGGATTTTAACTCTTGAGACGACAGCCGGTTGAATTTCTTTTGGTAGAGAAATTACTTGTCGCAGCACCCCGTCAATTCTAAAGCGTACCACGACCTGTTCCTCATATGGTTCGATATGAATATCAGAGGCTTTTTCACGCACTGCTCGTTTGAACAGGGATTGGACAATTTTAGCCGCGGGCGCTGCCTCGACAATTTCTTCTTCTTTAGCCGCTGTGGGTGCCTTTTCTTTCGTTTGAAAATCAGCTTCTTCTTCAGCCGATTCGACAATTTTTTTGAGCTCGCCTGATAAAACAGCATATTGTTCAAGAACATGATTTAAATCTGATTGAGTACAAATACGAATATCGAGCGGCATACCAATTTTTTTCTTAATAAATTCAATTGCCTCACGGTCTTCAGGATCAATCATGGCCACGATGAGTTTGTCTTTCTCTTGAACAACGGGGACAACTTGATAATGACGAGCAATATGTTCTGGCAGTAAATTCAAGATCTTTTTCGGAACAGTGGTTTTCCCGAGATCGATATAAGAAATATTGATACCAGAATCGATCGGTTCTCGTGGCCAATGGAGGACTTTTTTGAAGTCTGGATGTGGTCTAAAACGGGGAATATTTTTTTCCAAAGATAAGTATGTTTTTGCCGGATTACGGACATCTCTAACAGTGCGGGACGGGTATTGAATCATTACAAAATTCCCAAAGCCAGGAATATTAACATTGCCACCCCGAGTCAGTTCTTTGCTGATTGTTTCTTGCAGTTTATCCACTGCGCGACCAACGTTATCAGCGGAAATGCCAGTCTTTTCTGCGACATTTCTTTTGAGTTCTTTCGCCGTCAAACGCCCCTCCAATCTTCAAATTTAAACTAGTATAATCGTATCATAAAACTTGCGAAAGTTATATATCGGCGCTATGCGCCGTTATAAATGGCTTGCAAAATATAGTCGGCTAAAATAGTATCAATATGTGCTTAAATTCTCAATTTTCAATTATCAATTTACAATCAATTATCAATGAACCAATTTTAAACCTTGAAACATTGAAAATTCAATGAAAATTGAAAATTAGAAATTGGAAATTTTCAATTATGGTTTTTTATCGCAAACATCGTCCGCAAAAATTTGCCTCGGTTGTTGGCCAGGAACATATTAAAAAAACCTTGATTAATTCTTTAATCCAGGGTAATTTTTCTCATTGCTATCTTTTTGCTGGTCCCAGGGGTTCGGGCAAGACGACCATGGCGAGGATTTTCGCCAAAGCCCTAAATTGCACCGGTCGCAAATTGAAAAAGGACTCCTTTGAGCCATGTAATAAATGTTCTTCATGCCAGGATATTAATAACGGGAAATCTTTAGATATTATTGAGATCGATGCTGCCTCTAACCGCGGAATTGATGAGGTGAGGGAACTTAGAGAAAAAATCCGTTTTACCCCCACTAGTTCGAATTATAAGATCTATATTATTGATGAAGTTCATATGCTTACTAAAGAGGCTTTTAACGCGCTCTTGAAAACTCTTGAGGAACCGCCAAAACACGCTATCTTTATCATGGCAACGACTGAACCACATAAGGTTCTGCCAACCATTCTTTCTCGGGTCCAGCGTTTTGATTTTCATAAAGCAACAATCGAAGAAATATCGTTTTTAATTAAAAGAGTCGCCAAACTTGAAAACCTAAAAATTGATGATGAAGTTGTAAAACTTTTAGCCCAGCTATCCTTTGGTGCATATCGGGACGCTTTGTCCTTATTGGATCAGATCTCGTCTTTAAGGCAGAGAAATGTCGTCAGTCTCAAAGACGCCCAGGAAGTTTTAGGATTAGCTCAAGAAAAAAGCGTTTTTGATTTTATCGATAAATTTTCCCAAAAGGATCGCAAGGGGCTCTTGGATTTAGTAAACAAGTTATATTTTCAGGGCGTTGATTTAGAAAATTTTACGATCAGTTTAATTGATATCTTAAGAAAAATTGTTTTATTCAAGATGGGCCAAGATCAAACCTTTGATTTAACTCATGAACAGCAAGCCCAAGTTAAAGCACAGGCAGCGAATTTTACCGAAGAAGAATTAATGGATATGATCGCCAAATTTGTCGGAAGCCTTTCCCAGCTTAAAAATAGCAATATTCCGACATTACCCTTAGAAATGTTAATTTTTGAGCTGACTGGACAAACTCAAAACTCAAAATTCCCTTTAGGCATGCAAACTCAAAAGCATGCGACGGACAATGAAAAATCTAAAATAAGCGAACCAAGTATTCTCAAAGCAAATCGCGGAGGCGAGACGCATGGTCAAGGTCGAGCCGAGCGCTTAGACCCGATTTCCTCGCTGGGAAAATCGAGGTCGGTGTCTTTGATGGATACTGGCGAGCGAAAGGGCCAAAATTTCTCAAAAGATCTCTGGCCAGAAGTAATTAAAGCGGCTAAAGCTCATAACAACAACCTTGCAGCCATGCTTTCGCACGCGGTTATTGCTAGCGCCGCCGAAGAAAATATTACCCTGGCTTTTAAATTTAAGTTCCATGCCAATATGGTTTCTGGCAGACATAACACAAAAATTATTGAGGATATCATTGAAAAAATATGCGGTTCTCGCTATATTCTTTCCTGCGTAGTTGACCCTGAACAGGTCTTAGAAGCACCCAAAGATGACGAAACCGAGCTCTTAGAGGGGGTGACTGAAGTTTTTGAGGTAGAAGAATAACTATTTTTGAATTTTGACGCTTTGAAGTATTTTGTTAAAATCGCTCTCAGAAATCCCGCTAAGGTCGGCCGTAATTTTTAAAGCTTTCTGATCTTCTTTATAGACATTTACTATAACTGATATTCCGTTGGTAGATCCTCTGGCCCATCTGTATTGTGCCGCTTCGATACCGTCAATAGTAGTTGATGTTGGGTTTTCATAGCTTGAAATCCACTCATTTTTTTGATTTCCTGACGCATCATTCGAAGCTCTGGTCATGGCATCAGCATTAAATGTATATCCATAATCACCGCTAAATTCTACCAATTTGATATTTCCTTCAATAAGTGAATGCGTATCGACGTTGAAAGTTTTCCCCAAAGTATCAAAAGTAATGTTAATCTTGCTGGGCCAACGAGAATCACCAGGATCAAAACTGAAACTTGTCAGGTTAGGATTAGCGGTTTTAGGACTTTGTCCGCCCGAAGGTGTCGAACTTTTTGTGGTATTACTCGATGGCGAAACTGATGTTCCTGGCGTGGGACTCGTGGTGACGGTTGTTTTGCTGCCTTTGAAAATGCCGAAGTAATAATACAACCCGCCGCCGACAATGACGATGGCTAGAGCAATCAAAAGCCATTTAAGATTGCTTTTCGGTATGATAGATTGAGTTGATTGATTCATAGATACCTCCTTATTAATAATACACTATTAAGTTTATCCCCACAATCCACATTATCCACAAGCATTGACGCATAAAACAATTGTTTTATGCTCTAACTAATAAGTCAAAAGTCATAAGTAATAACTTCAATGAATAACTCAAAACTTCAAGATATTAAAAGTAGATCCTTTCTCTTCTCGTTAAGAGTAATTAAATTTATCGAGAGTTTAAAAAAAGATATAACCACAAATGTTATCGCAAGCCAATTATTAAGATGCTCAACGAGTATCGGGGCTAATATTGTTGAAGCAAAATCGGCGTCAAGCCGAAAAGATTTTATCAACTATTATCAGATTGCACTAAAGTCTGCTAATGAAACGAGATATTGGATATTACTATTAAAACATGCGAATAAAACGCATGATAAAATAACCGACGATATTCTTATCGAAATAGAAGAAATTTGTAAAATACTTGCCAAAAGTATAATAACCCTTAAGGGCAGATAGTTATAACTTTTTAAGTTGTAGTTTTGACTTTTCACTTTTGAGTTTTTACTTAAGGAGGGTTATGCCTGATCCTATCAAAATCCCGCCTCAAAACATTGAAGCCGAACAATCTGTTTTGGGCTCAATTTTGATGGATAAAGACGCCATCATCAAAGTGGCGGATATTTTGAAACCCGAAGATTTTTATCGCGAAGACCACGGGACAATTTACGCTTGCATTTTAAAATTATTTGAAAAAAGAAAGCCAATCGACATGGTCACCTTGACCGATGAGCTGGAAAAAGAAAAGAAACTCAAAAGTATCGGCGGCGCTTCCTACATCACTACTTTGGTCAATTCCGTTCCAACCGCTGCCCATGTGACGACCTATGCCAGCATGGTTCACCAAAAAGCGACTTTACGCAGACTCATTTCCGCCGCCGGCAATATTGCAGAGCTTGGTTTCCAGGAAGCAATGGATTTAGATACGATCTTAGACAAAGCAGAAAGTACTCTTTTTAATGTTTCGCAAAACTATGTCAAATCGTATTTTACACCGATCAAAGATATCTTGGAACAATCTTTTGATCGTATTGATAAACTCCATAAAGAAAAAGGTTCGATTCGCGGTGTGGCGACTGGTTTTCATGATTTAGATAATATTTTAGCCGGCTTACAGCCTTCGGATTTAGTGATCCTTGCCTCCAGACCATCGATTGGAAAATCATCTCTTGCCTTAAATATTGCTGACCACGTTGCTTGCGAAGGAAAACTGCCAGTCGGTATCTTTTCATTGGAAATGTCTAAGGAACAAATTATCGATCGCCTTTTATGTTTAAGGGGCGCGGTTGATTCTTGGAAGCTTCGCACTGGTAATTTAGAAGATGAGGATTTTGGTAAATTAAATTATGCCATGGGTATGCTTTCGGAGGCGCCGATTTTTATTGATGATGCACCTTTTTTGAACGTGATGGAGCTTCGGACAAAAGCGCGCCGTCTGCAGATGGAACATGGGCTAAATTTAATCGTGTTGGATTATCTACAATTAATGACTGGTGTGAATTCAAAAGGACCAGAAAA
>Ga0315277_10003055_pt1 | contig 22959 bp, 23 predicted proteins | sample YL17G05_15_MG_FD_203695 | JGI IMG/M metagenome (GOLD analysis project Ga0315277, IMG submission 203695) | Sediment microbial communities from Yellowstone Lake, YNP, Wyoming, USA - YL17G05_15 | ecosystem: Environmental > Aquatic > Freshwater > Lake > Sediment | place: USA: Wyoming | collected...
TGGGAACGCCGGCACCATGGCCCTGGAGGCTGTCTCCGCGCTTCGAATGCCGAATCGTACGCAGCGGGCTCCTCTATTTCCTCCTCCGTGAGCAATGGCTGGAAAGGAGCCGGGACAGCCCCGTCGCGCCTCAAATGGCATAAACCCAGCGCCTATATTGTTATAATGGTGTGAGCGCCGAATATTGGCCTGTGACTTCTGTCGTCGTATAATAAGCACTGTAACGTACGCCGAAAAACTCAGTTACGCCGGATGACGAGTGAGCGCGCGTGGCCGCCGCCGGCTGGCGGCCGCTAAGAGGAGCGTTAGTGAAGTCTGCCTTGGACGCTTTTGCCAACCTCGAAGTGGTCGGCACCGGAGCCGGCAGCACCATCTACAGGGGCACTTCCCTCGACGACGGCAAGGTTTACGCCGTCAAGGTCATCCGGCGCACTCAAGCCGGCGACAAGCGCTTCATAAAACAGGCCGCAAACGAGTTCCGCGTCGCGTCGGTCCTCGACCACAAGAATATCGTGAAGATGTACGCGAGCGGCCGCGTCCGCCGCTTCCTCCGCACCGTCGAATATTCAATCGTGATGGAATACTTCCCCGGAAGGATGCTCTCCGAGCACAACAAGTTCACGATCCCGGAGATCATCTCCATATTCCTGCAGGTCGCCGACGCTCTTGCCTACATGCACAGGATGGGCTACGTGCACACCGACGTCAAGCCCGAAAACATCCTCGTCGACAACAAGGCCGCCGCGAAGATCATCGACTTCGGCGTCGCCTGCAAGAGGAACGAAACCAAGGACCGTGTCCAGGGCACGCCCGAGTTCATGGCACCCGAGCAGGTGAGCAAGAAGCCCCTCGATGAGCGCACCGACATCTACAACCTCGGCGCCACCATGTACAAGGTACTCACCGGCAAGACCGCCCCGGTAAACGTGGGCATAGCAAACCCCATGGGCAACGGCGAAGGCCTGTCGCTCGCGAAACTCGGCGTCAGGTTTCACAACGCCGCCGTCCCCGAGAAGTTCGCCCATGTCATCGAGAAGTGCTGCCGCCGCAGCCGCTCCAAGCGCTACCAGCGCATGAGCGAGGTCGTCGAGGCGCTCTCCGCGGCGCTGCGCGACGTGGCCCCGGCGGGCTCCCCGTCAGTCAAGGGCCTTTCCGCGTGAGCGACCCCGCAGCAACTCAGCGCGCCATCGATGCGATACGAAACGCCGCCCGGGAACTGTCCGCCTGCCCCTATCGCCGCGGCAACGAGCTCCTCTTCCCCGCGGAAGGCGAGCTTCTCGTCACCGGCGACCTCCACGGGGACGTGGAGTCTTTCAGCCGCATCGTCGAGGCGGCCGCCCTGGAATCGAATCCCTTCAGGCACCTGCTGCTGCAGGAACTCGTCCACGGCAGGGACTCGATGGACAACTCCGCTTCCTGCCGCCTCGTCGAAGAGGCCGCGGCGCTCGTGAACCGCTTTCCCGCGAGGGTCCACATACTGATGGGCAACCACGAGATGGCCGAGCTGACCGGCCGCGTCATAATGAAGGAAGGCGTCGTCCTGAACCAGGTCTTTAACGGCGGCGCGGCGTCCCGCTATGAAAACCTGTTGCAGGAGGCTATCGGCGAGTTCCGCGCCTTCTGGCGCGCGATGCCGCTGGCCGCCCGCACGTCAAACCGCGTCTTCATATCCCACTCGACGCCGTCCCGTAAGCGCCTGGCGGCCTTCGACCGCGCGGTCCTGAGACGCCCTCTCGCGGACGAGGATTTCTCGCGCGACGGCGGCGCCGCCTACGCCCTCCTCTGGGGACGCGACTTCTCGCCGGAGGCTGCCGACGAGTTCGCGCGCATCATCGACGTCGATTTCTTCGTCGTCGGCCACACGCCCTGCCCGGACGGCTTCGCCGCTCCCAACTCCCGCCACGTCATCCTCGATTCGCAGGGCCCCTCCGGCAAGTACCTTCTCCTGCCGCTGGCCTCTCCTTTGACCTACGCCGGCATTGTCGATAGAATACGCCCCATCTGGAGTTGACAGGCGCCTCCGAACCCCTAAGGCCGGCAGATGACCGATCCGTTTGCTATCGACCGGCGGCAGTACAGCCGCGACATGCTCGTCGTCTTCCTGGGCGCGGTGGTGCTGCGTCTCCTCTACGTAATGCTCTGGCAAAAGGGCCTGCCCCCCGACACCGACTCCTACCGCCAGATAGCCGAAAACCTCATCTCCGGCAAAGACTTCTCCCTCGCGCTCGGCGTGCCCACCGCCTACCGCGCGCCGCTCTATCCGCTTTTCGTCGCCGCGGTCGAACTGTTCTTTCACAATCCTCTCGCGCTGATGGTCGCGCAGGCCGTTGCCTCCGCCTCGATCGTCTTCCTCGCCGCCCGCCTTGCGCGAAATATCGTGGGCGACCTTTTCTCCCTCGCGGCGGCCGCCCTCGTCGCCGTCGACCCCTACGGCATTGCCGTCTCCGGCCAGCTCATGACCGAGGCGTTCTTCTCGCTTCTGGTTACGGTCGCGGTCGTGGCCCTCGTATGGGCAATGAGAACGAATTCGCTCTCGAGATACGCCGCCGCGGGTCTCGCGGCCGGCGCCGCCGCCATCACAAGGCCGGAGTTCCTTGCCTTCGCGCCGGGCGCCGTGGTCGTCGCCGCCATCTGGGGCCGCCCGCGCCGCAGGCTCCTCTCGGCGCTGGCGTTTCTCGTCGCGATGGCCCTCCTGCCCGCCGCCTGGGGCGTTCGCAACGACCGCGCCCTCGGCCGCTGGGTCTTCACGACGACCCACGGCGGCTATACCCACCGGCTCGCCTACAACTCCGTCTTCTACGACAAGGTCGTCGCCGGTCCGGATGACGTCTGGAACCCCGAGGACCTCGCCTCCTGGCAGAAAAGGCTCGTCGACGAGTCCGAAGGCATGAGCGAGGTCTCGCGCGACCGCCTCAACTACCGTATGGCCTCCGGCTTCGTCGACGCCGACAAGCGGCGCGCCCTGCGCGTTGCGCTCTACGAAGTCTCAAGCTTCTGGCGCCCGTATCCGCACGGCGCTTCGCGCGTCGTGTCGGCGGGCATGGCGCTCTTTTTCGCGGGCCTCGTCGTCCTGGCGATAGTCGGCGTCTACGTCGCCTGGCGCCGCAGCGCCGTCGCCCCGCTGGTCGTCTATATCCTTCTTGCCGAGACGCTCATACACGCCTACTACTGGTCGAACGTCCGCATGCGCATTCCGTTTGACCCCCTCCTGGCGGTGCTCGCCGCCGTCGGCCTTGCCACGCTCTTCGGGCGGCGCCTGATTATCGGAGAACCCGCCAAGGCCGCCCGCGAAGGCACCCTTTACAGCCCCGCCGTTTGACGTATCATAGTGCGGGTTATGCTCTGTTGAAAAGCTGGAGCGACACGGGCAGGAAAAACGGGGACTGGCTCGGGAAAAACGGGACTGGCTTGAATTTCCGCGATTTGTAGGAAATTCGTGCCTGTCCGCGCTTTTCCGACTTCGTGCCTGTCTCCCGCCTTTCCGTCCACATGCGCAAGTGCCTTCAAGCGCGACGCGTGCTGTTTTCAACAGGGCATGTCGGTTGGCTTTTCCATGCGAGGCTCCCATGGACGTCGCCTCAAGCGACTTCTTCACCGAGGGCAGGATCTCGTTTCCGCTGAGACGCGCGCTTGCGTTCTCCGTCAGGAGTATCCGCGTGCGCCTCGGGCGGATGATTATAGTCCTGCTCGGCGTCGCCAGCGCCATCGCCTTCATGACGATGCTCTTCTGCATGGCCACGTTTACCGGCGCGTCTCCGTCCAAGGCGGGCGCCGCCGCTCCCGTCCCGGCCTCTGCTTCCGCCCCAGTGTCCGCCAACCCTTCCGGCAATCCCGCGCTCGTCATGGAACAGATGTCCGCCGAAACGATCGACTCCTCGGCGGTCGCGCGGGCCTTCCGGCCCTGGTGGCTCGTCATCGCCGTCGCCATAAGCATTGCCGGCATCACCAACGCGGTCCTCATGTCGGTTACCGAGCGCATAAAGGAAATAGGGACGCTCAAGTGCCTCGGCGCGATGTCATACCACATAGTTGAAATCTTTCTTTTTGAATCCGCCTTCATCGGCCTGTTGGGTGGTATCTTCGGTGCGTTTGCGGGGATTGGCCTGGCTATCGGGAACCTGCTTCTGTCCGGCGCCGAGCGCGCCGGAATGTCGATACCCACCTTCTGGCAGCTCGCCTCGACGTGGGCGGGCGGCGTCGTCTTTTCGGTCTTCATCTGCCTTGTGGCCTCCGTGGTCCCCGTCTTTTTCGCGGCGCGAATCCAGCCCGCCGACGCCATGCGCTACGAGGTCTAAAGCCCCGCCGGCCGGTTCGGAGCCTTCTTGCGTCGCGCGCCCGCGACCTTCGCCGGCCTCTGCGCCTTTTTGCTTTCCTCTCCAAACGCGCCGGGCAATCCCTTGACAAAGGCACTATCGCTTATACACTATGCATCGAACTTCTTGTGTTCTCGGCGTTTAGGTTCGCACGTCTGGTCTCCTCAGAGGGGGTTTGAAAGGAGCGTCTCTTGAATCTTGAAGTCATTGGACGCCACACGGAGGTCACCCCGGATATCAGGGATTACGCCGGAAAGCGGGTGGACAAACTCCTCAAGTTCTTCGACCGGATCCACAGTCTGCGCGTTATCGTCTCGGTCGAAAGGGCCAATCACCTGGCGGAGTTCATCGCTCACCTGGTGAAGGGCGACATGGTGGTTGCCAAGGCTGCGGCCGTCGACGTGTACACGGCCATAGACGCCGCCGCCGACAAACTTGAAAACCAGCTCAAACGCTACAAGGAAAGGCTGCGCGAGCATCGCGCCCCGGGCGTCGAGGAAGCCGCTGCCCCCGAAACCTGATAGCCGGTCGCCGACCGCCGCCCTTTACTGACTGGGGATGACTGATGAGACTCAGCGACGTGCTGGTTCGCGAGGCCACGATCTACGACCTTCAGTCGCGGACCAAGGAACCGGTGCTTCGCGAGATGCTCGCGGCCATGGTCGCCTCCGGAAATGTCACCGCCTCACGCCAGGACGAACTGATGGAGGCGCTCATGCGCCGCGAGAGGCTCGGCACGACCGGCGTGGGAAAGGGCATCGCCGTCCCGCACGCAAAGCACGGCTCCGTCGACGGGCTCATCGCTTCCATCGGGCACAGCGGGTCCGGCGTCGATTTCACGTCGCTCGACAGCGAGCCGGTCTTTACAGTGTTCATGCTTCTGGCCTCCCCGCAGGCCACCAGCGAACACCTCGCCGTCCTCGAAAGGATCTCCGCGATCGTGCGCGACGATGATTACTGGCGGTTCCTTCGCGACGCCAAAAGCTCCGAGGAGATGCTCGAAATCATCCAGGAGGCCGACGCCAACTTCGGCCAGTGACCGCCCCGGTCCTCCGGGGCGCCGTCGCGGCCGCGTCGCCGTCGGCCGCCTCTCGAACCAGGGGAAACCGTTCGCCGCGCCGCGTATTCCGGTGCCGTTGGGGTGGTGTTAAACCGAAAGTGGACAGTCCTGTGGTCGCCGAAAAGGCCGTCACGATAGACAACAAGTACGGGCTTCACGCCCGGCCCGCCATGCAGTTTGTCGAGCTGGCGGGCAAGTACGCGTCCGCCATAACCCTCACCCGCGGCGCCAAGGTCGCCGATGCCAAAAGCATCATGGAGGTCCTGATGCTGGCCGCCGAAAAGGGTTCCGAACTCCTTATCCGCGCCGACGGCGACGACGCCCAGGAGGCCGTCGAGGCCCTTTGGAAACTCGTCGCCTCGAAGTTCGACGAGGAGTAGCATGGAGATCCTGAAGGGCATCGCCGTCTCTCCGGGCGTTGCCATAAGTACGGCGTACGTCCTCGGCCGCGAGCGCTACGCCATTCCGACCCGCGCCGTCGATCCCGCCGACTTCGAAGCCGAGGTCGTCCGCTTCCGCGCCGCCGTCGTCAAGGCCGCCGAAGAACTCGAAGCCTTGAAGGACCGCCTGCGCTCCACCCTCGCCGACCGCTACGTCGCCATCCTCGACGCCCACCGCGCGATGCTCACCGACGAGCGCCTCTCCCAGGACGTGATTGGGCGCGTCCGCGACGAACGCGTCACCGCCGAAAGGGCGGTGGTCCTCGTCCTGGCCGAATACGCCCGCACCCTCGAGGCCGTCGAAGACCCCTACATCAGCCAGCGCGCCGGCGACATCTTCGACATTCAGCAGAGGCTCCTTGGCGCCCTCATGGGCAGGCGCGCCGCCGGAATGTCCGACATCACCGAGCCCGTCGTGATAGTCGCCCACGAGCTGACTCCCACCGAAACCCTCGCCATCGACAGGGCCAGGGTCGTTGGCCTCGCCACCGACGGCGGCGGCAGCGCTTCGCACACCTCGATCGTCGCAAGGGCCCTCTCGATCCCCGCCGTCGTCGGCCTCGGTCGCGCAAGCGCCGCCGTCGTCGCCGGCGACACGGTCGTCATCGACGGCGACAAGGGCCTGCTCGTCGTGAACCCCGACTCGGCAACCCTCGAGCGCTATCGCGCCGCCCAGAAACCCGCTGCCGCCGCGCCCGCCGGCCTCCTGCGCGACCTTCCTGCCGTGACCGTCGACGGCAGGGCCGTCCGCCTCATGGGAAATATCGAAGTGCCCGAGGAGATCTCGAGCGCCCTCGCCAACGGCGCCGACGGCATCGGCCTCTTTCGAACCGAGTTTCTCTTTCTGCGCGCCGGCCACGAGCCCAGCGAGGAAGAACAGTTCTTCGCGTACCTTCAGGCGGCCAGGATGCTCGGCGGAAAGCCCCTCGTCATCAGGACCTTCGACCTCGGCGGCGAGAAACTGGCCGTCGGCGTCAAGCACTACGTCGAGCGCAATCCCTCTCTCGGCTGCCGCTCGATACGCTTCTCCATGGAAAATCCCGCGATGTTTCGCGCGCAGTTGCGCGCGATACTGCGCGCCAGCGCCCACGGAAACATCCGCCTTCTCTTTCCGATGATCTCGTCCGTCGAGGAGTTGAAGCGCGCGAAGGCCTTCGTCGACGAGGCGAGAAAGGAACTTGCCGCCCGCGGCGTCCCCGTCGCCGAAAAAATCCCGACGGGCATCATGGTGGAAGTCCCTTCCGTCGCCGTCGCGCCCGACGCCTTCGCCGCCCAAGTGGACTTCTTCTCCGTCGGCACCAACGACCTCATCCAGTACACCCTCGCCGTCGAACGCGTCAACGAGCATGTCGCCTGGCTTTTCAACCCCGCCCATCCCGCGATTCTGAGGCTGCTCAAAAACATCGTCGAAGCCGCCGCCCGCGCCCGCATTCCCGTGAGCATCTGCGGCGAAATGGCGGGCGACCCGGTGTTCACGATGTTTCTCACCGGGGTGGGATTTGAGGAGTTGAGCATGACCCCGCCGGCCATCCCCCGCGTCAAGCGGACCCTCCGGTCCATTTCATATAAGGATGCGAAAGCCGCCGCCGACAGGGCTCTCCAACTCGAAAACGCGCGCGAGGTTACGGCGTTTCTCATGGAATCCGTGACCGCCGCCGCAAAGCCCCCCCTCCGCTGAACCGCTTTTTCACTTGCCTCGTGTAGTATATTTCCATTGTGGCCGGGACGCCCCGGTGGGAAAGGGCGCCCCAGAGCCGGAAAGAAGAGCTCCGGCGGCCGCAAGCGGCGAGGCTGGAACTCATGAAAGCCCGCCCGAGACAGGGGAAAGGGTCGCCTTTAAAAGGTTAGCTCTAATTGTCGAGGGGGCCACATGATCTCGAGAAGCCAACGCATATTGGGCCTTGACATCGGATCCAACTGTGTCAAGGCGGTCGAACTCGCCAGGGCCGGCAACCGCTTCACGGTGACCGGCTACGCCCAGCAGGAAATCGCCGCCGCGGGCACTCTTCGCGACGCCCTCGTGGCGGTACTGCGCGAAGGGCGGTTCAAGTCCAAGCAGGTCGTCTCGTCGGTAAGCGGCCGCAGCGTCATCGTCCGCTACATCAACACTCCTTACATGAAGTCCGACGACCTCAAGTCCTCCATGCGCTTCGAGGCCGACAAGTACATCCCGTTTGAAACCAGCGAAGTCATCCTCGACTGCGTCTCCCTCGACGAGAAGCCCGCGCCCGGCTCGGCCGACATGCGCGTCGTCCTCGTCGCGGTGAAAAAGGAAGTCGTCGACGAGCACGTCAGGCTCCTCCAGGACGTCGGGCTTTTCCCGTGCATCGTGGACGTCGACTGCTTCGCGCTCGGCAACGGCTATGAGCTCACCAGCGACCTGAGCGGCAGGGACCTCGATGCCTCCCCGGCGGCGGTCGAAACGAAGGATGCCCAGGTTGCCGCAGGCGCGGCGGAAGCTCCCGCCGACAAAGAGGAAGCCGCGGCTCCTGCCAAGGCGAAAAAGGCGCCCCCGGCGAAGGCGCCCGAAAAGGACGTCAAGGCTCCCGACAAGGACGCCAAGCCCGCCGAAAAGGACGCCGGCCAGGCCAAGCCCCCCGCCAGAGCCTACGCCCTGGTCGACATCGGCGCGCAGAAGACCAACATCAACATCATGGAGGGGCACAACTCCTACTTCACTCGCGAGGTCTACATCGGCGGCGACGACATGACCGAGGCCGTCGCGAAGCACCTGAGCATCAATCCCGCCGAGGCCGAGATCGTCAAGCGCAAGGGCGAGCAGGAGTCCGAGGTGCTCGAGGCGGTCTCCCAGGTCCTCGACGACCTCGCCAACGAAATATTCCTCTCCTTCGACTACTTCGAGAACCAGTTCGACGCTCAGATAAAGACCGTCTATCTTTCCGGCGGCGGTTCGAGGCTCAAGGGTATTCAGGGTGTCCTGGGCCAGACGCTCAACCGCACCGTGGAAATCTGGGACCCCGTCGCCGGCTTCGATATTTCTCTTACCCAGCAGCAGGCGTCACGGCTCAAGGAAAGCGCACCGCAGTTGGCGGTGGCTATGGGACTGGCCAGTAGGCTGAGGAAGGTGTAAGGATGATAGAAATCAACCTGCTCCCTCCGGAGATGCGCAAGGTCGACCGGACCTCGTTGAAACGGCTCGTGTGCATGGTCACGGCCATCGTGCTCTTGAGCGCCTCGGTGATAGGCCTCGTCACGTTCACCCAGCGGTACCGCAACGCCACCAGGGAGAACGCGCGCCTCACGACCGAGGTCGCCCGCCTCGAGCCGGTCGCCAGGGAGTACGACGTTCTTTCCGACGAGCTCAAGGGCATTGAAACCCGCATTCAGACTATCGATGAGATCCGTTCCACCAGGCTCAGGTGGGGGCAGAAGCTCGACCAGCTGTACGCCATACTGCCCGAGTTCGTCTGGTTTGACAAGCTCGAACTCAAGAACGCCAGGGCCGCCGGCGCAAACGCCAAGCCTCCCAAGCTCGTCCTCGAGTGCTACGTGGCCGGCGCCGACGAGAAGCGCTACGCGGAGTTCCGCCGCGTCCTCACCGGCGAGTTCACTTCCGCCGGCCCCTACAGCGGCGCCGACTTCTTCAGGGATTTCTCGGACCTCGGCTACTCCGGCTGGTCGCGTGAGGATTTCCCCGCGACCGAAGAGGGCGTCGCGCTCAAGTTCAACCTCGAGCTCGACCTCAAGCCCCTCGGCGCCCCTGCGCCCGCGCAGAAGGCTGCTCGTCCGGTCGTCGCGGCCAAGTAGATCATAGGAGAATGCAATGGGAGCCAAGAACGAAAAAGTGATCCTCCTGGTGGTCCTGGTGGCGAGCGTCGCGGTCGCCCTCGGCAGCGGCGGCGGCGTGTACTTCCTGTCGAGGAAGGTATCCGTGCTCTCCCAGGCCAACGCCGGCCTCCAGGCCCGCGTCGCCACCGCCCAGAACAAGCTCAATAAGCTCAACGACCTTCGCACCGAGCGCGAGCGCGCCCAGGCGCGCCTCGACGTCGCCGAGAGCATCCTGCCCAGCCAGGAGGAGATCGAGAACCTCGTGGATAACCTGAGCGAGTTCGCCAGGAAAAGCGGCGTCGTCATCACCAAGGCCGCGCCCGTCCGCCAGACCATGTACAAGAGCGGCAAGGACGCCGTCCGCCGCTTCGACGAGGCCGACTTCGACCTCGAACTCGTCGGCAACTACTTCCAGTTCGTCGAGTTCCTCAACTACCTTGAAAACTACAAGCGCTTCATTAGGGTCGACGATTTCTCCGTTGCGGCTGCCAAGACTGAAGGGGAACCGGACAGCATCAAGCTGAAGTTCGCCACGTTCACCTACGTTAACGCGGTTGCCCCTGCCGCCCAGAAGGCCGCTCCGGCCAAAGGGGTGACCAAATGAGACAGTTGGCACACGTTACGTTGGCGCTCATCTTCGCGGTGCTTTGGATGCCGGCTGCGTTGGCCGCCGGCGGTGCTGCCGCCCCTGCGGCTGCCGCCGCCGCGGTTTCACAGGCCCCGAGCGCCGCCCCCGCGATGGCGGCTGCACGGACCGCCAAGGCGGTGATCACTTCGCCCGCCCCGGCCGGCAAGTCCCCCGAGAGCATCATCGAGTCGTCCTACGTCCTCACGTGGGAGAAGGACATGAGATGCCGCGGCAGGGACCCGTTCGTGACCGTCCTCCACGTCGTGGGTTCCAAGCAGACCAAGGCCGTCAAGAGAATCTCCCCGCCGAGGACCCCTTCTGAAGAGTCCGTCTTCGTCGACAAGGCGCTCTCCCTGGTCAAGGACGCTTCGGCCGCCCTCGATGCCGGCGATTTCAAGGCCTGCCAGGAATCGATCGCGCTCGTGCGCGAGATGACCGTGGTGCCGCTGGTGACTCAGACCGCCAAGGACAAGATGATCGCCGTCTCGCGCGACCTGGCCTCGCTCGAGGACGTCTTCGCCAAGTTCCAGGCGCGCGCGGCCCTCACCGAGGCGCTGCAGCTGGCGGCGAGGATGCAGGGCTACTTCGACTCCGGCAGGTTCTCGGAGATTCTGGCGCTCGAGGCGGACCTCCAGAAGCTCAACACCGAAACCGGCCTGAAGCACGCGGAGGTGGCTGCGACCGCTGAGGAGATACTCAAGAAGGTCGCCGAGCTCAAGCGCCGCGCCGAGATTCACATGGAATTCCAGAAGATGAACTGCACAGTGGACGCCGTCTCCTTCTTCCCGGAGGGACGCTCCTACGCGATCGTCAACGGCGAGGTCTTCAGCGAAGGGGACCGGATGACCCCCGAGCTGGCCGTCGCCCAGGTCGTGGCCGACAAGGTGCAGTTCGAGTTCAAAGGCGAGAGGATTTTCCTGGGATTGGCTGAGCCGACCCAGGTCAAAACCCCCGCCGGGAAAGCTGCGGCAAGGAGGGTAAGGTAACATGAGAACGCTCTTGAAATCGGTCGTGCCGGGACTTTGGCTCATCCTGATCGTCGCTGCGGCTCCTGTTATCCTTGCCGCCGACCAGGGGGCCAAGGTGTCCGTGGACTTCAAAAGGGCCTCGATCCAGGAGGTCGCCAACTTCCTGTCGGTCAAGGCCGGCGTCAACGTCGTCGTCGAGAAGGGCGTCGTCGGCGAGGTGAACCTCAAGCTCAACTCCGTCACTTGGATGGACGCCCTCACGCTTGCCGCCCAACAGGTCGGCTGCGCCGTCGAAAAGGGTGCCGACGACATATACCGCGTCGTCACCCCCCATTTCACCTTCACCACGAAGTCCGAGGGCGTCTCCCTCAAGCAGGTGATTTCGCTGCTGGCGCAGCAGAGCGGCCAGAACATCGTCGTCGCCCCGAACGTCGACGCCGTCGTCAACTTCAGCCTCCAGGACGTCCCCTGGCAGGTTGCGCTCGACACGATAGTAAAGACGTCCGGCCCCTTCACCGTCGTTCGCGATGAGGCGGGCGTCTACAGGGTCGTCAAGAGCGATTCCCTGGCCGAGCAGAAGGAGACGAGGGTCTTCCAGCTGAAGTACATCCAGCCGCCCTCGGAGTACAAGCCCAAGCTCACCAGCCAGTTCGCCGAAAAGGCCAGCGGCAGCACCACCTCCACGGCCAAGGACCTCAAGGACAGCTTCACCCTCTACAAGGCCATCGACGAGGTGGTCGACCAGCGCGGCAGCGTCGCCTACGACTTCGACTCCAACTCCTTCATCGTGACGAGCACGCGCCCGATCCTTGACCAGGTCACTGAAATCATCAGGCTCGTCGACGTCCAGCCCAACCAGGTCTTTATAGACGTCAAGTTCGTCACCACGACCCATACCGACCTCCTGAACGCCGGCGTCAAGCTCGCCAAGGGCCTCATGATAGCGGGCTCCGGCGGCAAGATGGTCACGCGCCTCCCGTTCGAGCTCGGCAAGGACGGCTGGCAGGCGGACCTCTCGCCCGTCCACAGCGGCGTGACCCCGGCCGACGTCGACGCGGCCCTCGGCTCGGGCGGCATCTACACGTTCGGCGTCATCGATTTCACCAACGTCGCGCCGGTCCTGGAGTTCCTCAAGAACGACTCCAACAGCGAAATCCTCCAGGCGCCGTCGCTCACCGTCGTGGATAACAAGACCGCCACGGTCTTCGTCGGCGAGCAGATACACTTCGCCGAGGAATTCAGCGTCACCAACCAGGGCGGCCAGTTGAGCCGCGGCATTCGCGAGGCCTCTCAGAACTCGCCCGTCAAGGTCGGCACCCAGTTGATGGTTATGCCGCACATAGTGCCCGACACTGACCGCGTCATCCTCTCCGTGATACCGACGAGCGACCAGCTCACCGGCTCGACCTCTCCGACGGTCTCCGGTTTCGAGCGCTTCACGGTGGGCGAATCCTTCATCGACCTGCCCAGGCTCTCCTCGCGCACCGTCGTCACCACCATGATGCTGCAGGACGGCCAGACCGCCGTCATCGGCGGCCTCATCAACCAGTCGAGATCCATCAACAAGACCCAGCTGCCTTTCCTCGGCGACATACCGATCATCGGCTGGCTCTTCAAGAACAAGGAGACCAATAACTCGATCAACAACCTCTATATCTTCATCAGCATCCGCGTCCTCCATGACAACGCTGACATGAAGACGCTCTTCGCCGAGTACGATGTCCCGGCCGCCACCGCCAAGCCCTATAAGCACGGCGCGCCGATCGAGCCCGTCATCAAGGAAAAGGGTAAGAAGGGCGCACAGCCCGCCGCCTCGGTTGAGCAGGCTCCCACCGAGGCCGACGTGGTCGGCTCGGGATGGGAAGAGAGCGAAAAGGGCGTGGAGAAGTTTGACGTCAAGAAATAGTCATCCTTGACTCGGCATCAAGTTGGGGGCGGCCGTTCCGGCCGCCCCCGCCGTTTTCCCGCCCCACTCCGCAGCCGCGTCGCGGCGTCGCCAATGTCGCTTGCCGATGTCCCCTCTCCCTCCGCGTCAGGGGTTCCCCCGCCCGCGGCGGGGCAGGGTGGGGGAGAATGCCGGTGGGGCAGACATTCTCATCAGGTCCTCCGCAGCTTGGGCGCGGGAGGGCTGTCTCCCGCCTTTTCGTCCGCTCCTTGCGTGCGGTGCGGCTTTTCGGTGTTCCTGGTGGTCCTTGAGCGTCCTTGCCCCTCCCCGCGAAAGGGCGGTATGCGACCGTCTCTCCCACATTTCCTTTCCGGATTAGTGTTGCGTACCACTGCGCGGCGGGGTATAATTCCCGAACTTAGCTTCGCCTAAGAACTGTAACGCTATGGTAGCGTTCGATATATGTTCAGGCAAAGAGTACGGATCTTTTTCAGGAAAGAGGGGCTTCTAAGGTTCATCAGCCACCACGACCTCATGCGCCTTTTCGAGAGGGCACTGAGGCGTGCGGGGCTGCCGCTGAAGTTGAGCGAGGGCTTCAACCCTCGCCCGCAGGTTTCCTTTCCGCTGGCGCTTGCGCTGGGCGTCGAATCGAGGGCAGAGATCGTCGAGTTCGAACTGACCGAATGGGTCTCGCCGCGCCGCGTAAGAGAAAAGCTGGAAAGGCAGCTGCCCGAGGGAATCGGGATTTCAAGCGGCCAGTCCGTGGCGTATGGGGAGAAGGCGGAAGTAGTAGCGTCCGAATTCTCCGTCGAGATGGGCACGCCGCCGCCGGATTTCGAAGCGCGCCTCGCGGCCTTTATGGCCGCGGCCACCGTGATGCTCGAGCGCTCGGGAAAATCCGCCGGCAAACGGCTGAACGTCCGAAGTTTCGTTCGCGCCGCCCATTTCGACGGCAAGACGCTCCGGCTCGACTTGAGCGTCTCTCCCGCCGGCTCCGTGCGTCCCGACGAGGTCATCCAGGCCGTCCTGGGGCGACCTCTCGACGACGCCGCTCCCCTGCGCATCACGCGAACGCGGCTGGACCTGTCGCCCCCTTCCTAACTCAAGTGGAGGGGTGAATGCCCAGGAGAATGTTGGTCAACATGACCGACCCCGAGGAGTGCCGGGTCGCGGTCATGGAAGATGGAAAACTCGAAGAACTTTTCATCGAGCGCGAGTCCGCTGAGCACCACGTAGGAAACATCTACAAGGGCCGCGTCGAAAACGTCGAACCGAGCATCCAGGCCGGCTTTGTCGACTGCGGCCTTGAGCGTAACGGTTTCCTTCACGCAAGCGACGTCAATTCCGATTACTTCAAGAAGGCCCGCCCGCGGCAGAATAACCAGCGGCACTATGCGCCGCTCCAGGCCGTCCTTCGCCGCGGACAGGAGGTCGTCGTCCAGGTCACCAAGTCCGGCATCGGCACCAAGGGCCCCGCGCTCACCACTTACCTGAGCCTGCCCGGCCGCTTTCTCGTCCTGATGCCCAACATCCGCCGCCACGGCGTCAGCCGCAAGATCGAGGACGAGGAGAAACGCCAGCACCTCAAGCAGATCCTCCAGGAGATGCACGCGCCCGAAGACATGGGCGTCATCGTCCGCACCGCCGGCATCGACCGCAACAAGCGCGACCTCCAGCGCGACCTGAGTTACCTCCTGCGCCTGTACTCGGCCATCCAGAAGCGCATCGCTACGTCCAAGGCCCCCGCGCTCATCTACCAGGAAAGCGACCTCGTGACGCGCGTCATCCGCGATTTCTTCACCCCCGAAACCGATGAGGTCGTCGTCGACAACGAGTCCGTCCGCCGCAAGGCCGTCGACTTCTTCAAAGGCGTCATGCCGCGCTACGTCCAGCGCGTGAAACTGCACGAGGGCCACGAGCCTCTCTTTCACGCCTACGGCATCGAGGACCAGATCGAAAGCATCTACGCCCGCCGCGTCGCTCTTCCCGGCGGCGGCCACGTCGTCATCGACCAGACCGAGGCCCTCGTCGCCATCGACGTCAACACCGGTTCCTATCGCGAAAGCAAGGACCCCGAGGAAAACTCCTTTCGCCTCAACATGCTCGCCGCCGTCGAGATCGCCCGGCAGCTGCGCCTGCGCGATATGGGCGGCGTCATCGTGATCGACTTCATCGACATGCTCGACATAAGGCACCGCCGCGACGTCGAAAGGGCCCTGGCCGACGCCTTGAAAAAGGATAAGGCGCGTTACCGCACGCTCAGGATGTCCGACTTCGGCATCGTCGAAATGACGCGCCAGCGCATGAGGCCGTCGCTTCGAAGGTCCCTCTTCGAGGAGTGCCCCCTGTGCAAGGGCACCGGCCAGGTCCGCTCCATCGAAAGCGTTGCCGTCATGGTCCTCAGGCAGTTGCCGCTCGCCCTCGGACGCGACGACGTCGCAAAGGTCGACGTGACGATGTCGCCTGCCGCCGCCGCCTACATCAACAATGTCCGCCGCCGCGACGTCGCCGCCGTCGAAGATCGCTTCCGAAAAACCGTCGCCGTCACCGCCGACGACAAGATGCTCGGCGACGCTGTCCGCATTACGTGCTTTGACAGAAATGGCGCCCCTTCCGAATGGACCCCTCCCGCCTCGAACGGCGAGCACCCGCAAACTTGACGCGCCGGTCCCCGCGGCGCCGCCGGCCGCGGGGACGTCCGCCCGGCAAGTTGCCTGCCTCTGGCGGGGCAGGCTGAGGGTCACCGGAATGGCCGCGTAGCCGGCGATTCGCAGGTCGCCCTTTTTTCTCGCTTTGCCCTGGGTCCTGGCCCTTGTGTCCGGGCTTTCGGAGCCTGCGCGCGCCGGCGTTTTTCCGCCTTTTTCTCATCTAATCACGTTGACACGGCCGACAGGCCCGTTATAATATCGGTTTTCCCGGCAGTGAGGATTTTCCGTCGGAGGTCCCAATGTACGCCGTCATTGACGACAGAGGCAACCAGATCAAAGTCGCCGAAGGCGAAGTCGTTGACGTCGATTTCGCCGCCGATGCCGAACCCGGCAGCCAGGTCACCTTCGAAAGGGTCCTTCTTTACAGCGACGCTTCCGGCGTAAAGATCGGCAAGCCCGCCGTCGACGGCGCGAAGGTCATCGCCGAAGTGGTCGGCCATACGCTTGCCAAGAAGGTCTACGGCGTCTCCTTCCGCCGCCGCAAGTCCTCCAAGCGCCGCTGGGGCCACCGGGAAAAGTACACTCGTGTCCGCATAAAGGAAATCAAGGCCTGACGGCCTCGGAGGTTACCATGGCGCACAAAAAAGGTCAGGGCTCTTCCAGAAACGGCCGCGACAGCCAGAGTCAGCGCTTGGGCGTGAAGGTCTACGGCGGCGAATTCGTCACTGCCGGCGGCATTATCGTTCGCCAGAGGGGCACCCGGTTCCATCCCGGCTCGAACACCGACATGGGCCGCGACTACACCATATTTGCCCTGCGTGACGGCTTCGTCGAATTCACCACCGGCCGCAAGGTGGTTGTGAAACCCGAGGCCCAGTAGGACCCTCTTGACGCGCGACAGGGGCCTTAGTCGGCCCCTTTTTTATTTCCGCGAGAACTCGTATGCCTTTCCTCGACAGAATCAGGATTAAGGTCGAAGCCGGCAAGGGCGGCAACGGCGCCGTCTCTTTTCGCCGTGAAAAATTCGTCCCCCGCGGCGGCCCCGACGGCGGCGACGGCGGCAGGGGCGGCGATGTCATCCTCCGCACCACGACATCCGTCCAGGACCTCTCGCACCTGGCGGGCATCCCGCTTTTCAAGGCCGAAAACGGCGGCCCAGGCATGGGCGCCAAGCGTCACGGCAAGAACGGCTGGCCGCTCGTGATGGACATTCCTGCCGGCACCATCGTCCGCGACGTCGCCGCCGGACTGGTCCTCAAGGACCTCGACCGGCTCGACGAGGACCTCGTCGTCGCCCGCGGCGGCAAGGGCGGCCGCGGCAACTGTCATTTCGCCAGCGCCGTTAACCAGGTGCCCAGGATGTCCGAGCCGGGCGAACCCCCCGAGACCCGCGAACTCGAGCTCGAGCTCAAACTCATCGCCGACGTCGGCCTCGTCGGCCTTCCAAACGCCGGCAAATCTACAATCCTCTCCAAGGTGAGCGAAGCGCGCCCCAAGATCGCGCCGTACCCCTTTACCACGCTTTACCCGCAGTTGGGTGTCACGGAGACCGACCTCTTTGGCCGCCTCGTCGTCGCCGACATCCCCGGCCTCATCAAGGGCGCGCACAGGGGCGTCGGCCTCGGCGACGAATTCCTTCGCCACATCGAGAGGACCCGCTGCCTTGTATACGTCGTAGACGCCTCGGCGCCTGACCCTCTCGGCGACTATGGGACCCTTCGCGCCGAACTCGAAGCCTACGGCCGCGGCGTCGACGTGAAGCCGCACATTGTCGTCGCCAACAAGATGGATATCCCCGCCGCGAAGGCCGGGCTCAAAGCCTTGAAGCGCGAGGCGAAGAGCCCCGTCATCCCCATGAGCGCCCTCACCGGCAAAGGCCTCGACGAGTTCGTGAAGAGCATCCGCTCCCTCGTCTCCGGCCTCCCCGCCTGACCTATGGAAATTCGGTGACCAGATACTTTTTTCCGTCTGTCTTCCTCCGCGCCCCCGGGCTGTCACTTCCTCCGGCACTAACCCTAAAGCTTCCCGCGATTTATGACGATTCATCCCACAAGGTGTTCTGTCGGCTTTTCCCGGAATGTGCCAAATGCCCGCGAAAGGTAATCCTCGAGCCGCGCCCCCTCCGGCGGATGCCAAGGGCCTCTCTTTGCACGCGGCTGACGAGGGTGATGCCAAAGACATTCAGTTGCTCGTCGATGCCCACAAGCTCAAAGGTCACATCCGCGTCATTTTTCACACCGGCCAGCACGACATCACCGAGGACGAGGTGATGGCCTTCCTCGTGAAACTCAACGCCAGGGTGACCGAAGCGGGCCGCGCTGCCATTGCCGACGCTGTCGCCAAGTCCGCTGAAGCGTCCGGCGTCATTGGCCCCCTCCTCGTCGCCGAAGGGCGTGCGCCCGTTGCGGGCACCGACGGCAGGATCGAATGGCAGGTGAATCCCCCTGAGCCCGTCAGAGGCCACAAGACCGGCAAGGGTCGCGTCGACTATCGCGAGCGTAACCAGATCGTCAACGTTCGCAAGGGCCAGAAGATACTTACCATCGTCGAGCCGCCTCCGGGCGAGGCCGGCGAGGACGTATTCGGAAACGTCATCCCGTTTCAGGCCGGGCATGCCGTGACCGTTCACCGCGGCAAGAACGTCGAGGCCGCCCCGGACGGCAAGGAGTTTCTCGCCTCGGTCACCGGCATGCTCCAGTACTCCGGCGAAACGGTCTCCGTGGAGCCGTCGTTCATCGTCCAGAACAACGTCGACATGTCCGTCGGCAACATCAATTTCATCGGCCCCGTCAAGGTCGGTAGGGACGTCGGCGATGGTTTCGTCATCAGGGCGGGAAAGGAAATCGAAATCGGCGGCATGGTCGAGGGGTCGATCCTCGAATCCGCCTCCTACATAAGGATCGGCGGCGGCGTCGCCGGAAAGGGCAGGGGCCGCATCATCTGCAAGGGCAACCTCGAGGCCCGGTACCTGAGCGAGGTCTTCGTCGAAACCGGCGGCGACGTCACGGTCAATAACTCCATCACCACCTCCTCGGTCAAGAGCCTCGGCAAGATCATCGTCAACAACGGCGGCATCCGCGGCGCAAACGTGGTCGCCCAGAAGGGGCTGCGCGCGCCGGAGATCGGCAGCGACCTCGGCATACGCACCGTCGTCGTGGTCGGGGTCGATTACCACGTCAAGGACAAGCTCGTCACGCTCGAGCGTGAGCTCGGCGTCATCCGCGAGGCCGTCGAGAAGATCGAAAAGGCCCTCGGGCCGCTTCTCACCGACGGCGACATCGTCGCCACGCTGCCGCCCGAAAAAGCGGAAATCGCCCGCCGCCTCATGGCCCAGCTGGACGTCCTGATGAAGCGCGCCCCCGAGCTCGGCGCCAGGCGCGACGCCCTTTTCGCCAAGATGCAGGTCGGCTCCGATATGGCCATCGAGGTCTCGAAGAAAATCTACGCCGGCGTCGTCATGCAGATCGGCACCTGCCGCCGCACCTTCGAACTCGACGTCAACGGCCCCATGAAACTCCTCCCCGACATCGAAAGCGGCTCCATCAAAGTCTCCCGCTGAAATCCCCCCAATCCCTTCGCCCATGGGGAGAGGGGAAGGGGAGAGGGTCGTAGGGGCGACCGGCAGGTCGCCCGCAGCGCAGGCTGGGCTTGGCCCACGCGGAATCTATTGTACGCGCCACCGACAGCCTGGCTGGCAAAACGCGACTACGATGAATCGGAGAGGGCGCGGCTCGGGCAATTCTTCCCACGGCACGAAGTCTGTGGGGACGCAAAGGCGGCACGTCAAGAGAAACATGGGCGCTGTCGCGCATTCCTCCCCGGCAGAGCATATCTGTCCCTATTTACACTCATCCAATGCATACTGCGCGAGTCAGGGTGATTGGGCATCAGTATCTTGGCTGGGCTCTGGCCCGGTATGCTGTTCTGAGGAAGACCTCGCGGCATCGCTGCCGCCAGAAGCCTGCTCAGTACCGGCTCCAGAGGTGGCTGCCATACGCTACAGATACTTTTCTCCTGCTCTTATGTCGTACAGCAGACTCCGCATGAATCCATCCAAATCGGGGAACAACGTTGCAGCAGTTATTTTCATCATGGTTAGCTGCTTCATCATGTCCAATTGAAGAGCGTGTGGTATCACCAGCTTCACGGCCAGGTGCGCCCGACCCCCAAGTCTTCCGATGAGATCGGAGAAGTCTACTACTTGGGCCTCCCCGTGTGTATTAACGTGTTGGCCGCCGAACGAATACGATAGGCACTGGTCAAAACTCCTTTCAAGAGACCCCGGGAAAAGTGAAACGGCCTGCTGTGCTACCATACGATCGTTCAAGCGGAACGGCGTGACTATGTACACCTTGGGATCATCTGTTCCTTTTCTGATGATTTCCTCAACGATCTCGCGCGCGCTCGGCCCATGACCGCTGGCGTCAGTGCCATATCCACCGCCCGCGCCCGACATGTCGCGCGACCCCTCGATATCGAAGCGATTTAGTGCCCATAAGGCTGCTGCCCCGCGCGCATTTTCGAGCGCGAAAAAGCATGCTACATAGAGCGACCAGGTGAAATCCAGCAGTCGAGTCGCCCCGCTGTGGTGCTGAATAAGCTCAAGCCACTCGAGATCCTGATTCATACCAGGTGGAGAGGGCAAGTAGTGGTGTCCTATACGTTTGAGCTCTCTAAGCATATGCACTTCGCACCGACGCAGCATAGGCAAAGGTACGTCGTACGTGCGAGCCTCGCGGATAATCCGCGTCTCAAGTGGCCATTTGGCGTCCTCTTGGCCTCGGAAGAGCCAGACTCCCGACGCACCCAGCTTTCCTGCTAATTCAACAATTTGGTCCCAAGCAGATAAGTGGCACTGCAAGACGTGATTCGTTCGTTCTGCCATCTACTCCTCCCAAGGGAACTTGCTGGAGAAACTAGGAGAAACTACGGATACATATGCTTTCTGACGCACGCAGCGTCGGAGACGCCCTGTTCTTGCGGGCGCGCGTTCCGGCAGAGGGTACCCGGGCGGAGGACCTGTGCAGATCCGGGTCATGGTGGCATGGTAGCACGATTGGAAAGGGGCGGCAAGGGAAAAGTCGGGCGTACGTGCGACAGGCGCTTCTGTCTGCGGGGGCGGGGTGAGTCGTCCGCGGGCGAGGCAGTCCCATGACGGGTGTCTTCTTCGCGGCCCGGCGCTTCGGTATAATCCAGCGGTTGGCTTCGGGATGTCTTTCGACTTCTTGTGAGGCGCCAATCGTGCCGGTATTTTTCCTCGTAGGCAATACGACCATAAAGATGGAACGAAGGAAAAGCGACGTGCGCATCTTTCCGCTTGCGACCGCCGCCTCGGAAGTCGCGTCTGCGCTTGCCGGCCTTACCGGCGAGACTGCCGTCGCCGCAAGCGTCAATCCCGCCGCTGAAAGCCTTCTCACGGAGGCATGCCGGCGCGCCGGCCTTCGCGCCCCTCTCTTTGCCAAACGCGATTTTCCTCTCGGCGTTGATCTCGCCGTCGACAATCCCGATGTAGTTGGAGTCGACCGCATCCTCAATGTCAAGGCCGCCTACGCGCGCGCTAAGAAGGCCGTGGCCGCCGTTGACCTCGGAACCGCCGTGAGCATAAGCGTTGCCGATGACGGCGGATGTTTCGTAGGAGGGGCGATACTTCCGGGGGCCGGGTTGGGACTGCGCGCCCTTGCGGAGAATACGGCCTTTCTTCCGCCGGTCGCTTTCGAAGCCCCCGAGAGCCCGCTTGGCCGCGACACCGCGTCCGCGATGCGAAGCGGCGTTTTCTACGGAACGCTCGGCGCCGTCCGCGAGATCGTCGCGCGCATCGGCCTCGTTCTTGATCGCGACCTCGCGGTCTTTCTCACCGGCGGCGATGCCGCGCTTCTCGCTTCCGCCGCGCCCAAGGATTGGATTGTCGTGCCGGCCTTGACGCTCGAGGGCCTGCGCCTTGCGTACGATGAACGCGGCTCGTGAAAACGTGCTTCGCGCGGCGCTCGTCACGCCGCCGGGCGAAGGCGGTATCAGCGTTATCCTTCTCGCGGGGCCGGGCGCGGCGGCGTTTGTGGAATCGCGCGTCCGCGGTCCCAAAGGCAACACCAAAAAGGTTACCCCCGGCCGCCTCGTTTACGGTTTTTTCCACTCGGCCTCAGGTGCGCCACTCGACGAAGTCATAATCGCTTGCCGAGACGATGGTTACGTCGAGATAAATTGCCACGGCGGCATCGTCCCCGCACGAAGGATCCTCGAAAGTCTCCGCGACTATGACGCGAACGTTGAGGCCGACGCAGCGCGCGTTGTCACCGAGGGTCTCGGCGCTATCGAACGCGAGGCATTTCAGGCACTTACATCCGCCAATACCGAACTTGCCGCAAAGGTCTTTGCGGCGCAGCTCGGCGGGTTGCTTGCGGCGGCAGTTGAAGAGGTCGTCCGGGACATCGCCGCGGGCGCGCCGGATTTCAAACGTGCAAAGGTTACCTTGCGCCGTCTCTTGGAGTCAGGGCGTCTGGGCCTCGCACTTCGAGGGCCGAAAACGGTCGCGGTCATTGGCCCACCGAACGCCGGGAAATCAACGCTTGTGAACGTCTTCGCGGGTTTCGAGCGGAACATCGTCACGGACGTGCCGGGCACCACGCGCGATGCCGTTTCCGTGCCGGTCTCGATTTTCGGGGTGCCGATGACGCTCGTGGACACGGGAGGATTTGACCGGCTGCCGCGGGTCGAGCGTCGGGCGATCGACTGCACCGTCGGGTCCGTCGCCGAGGAGTCGCTCAGGCGCGCGGTGGGTGCCATGAAGGACGCCGACGTGCTGATGGTGGTAATCGACGCCTCGACGCCGTTGCCCCGCGGCTGGATACCGTCGGACGCCGTCGGACGCGCGGTTGTCGCGGCGAACAAGGCGGACCTCGCGCCCAACGCGGAAACGCTGTCGGAAATCGACAGTTGGAAGTTACCGGTCGTGCGTACGAGCGGCGTCACGGGCGAAGGAATCGCCGAACTCAAGGAAGCATTGCTCGCCGCCCTGGAAATCCCGGTTCCGGACAAGGCCGCCGCAACGCGCGCGGTCATCTTCACCGAGCGGCAGTTTCATCTCGCGAAATCAGCCCTCGCAGCCCTCGAACGCGGGGACGCGGCGGGCGCGAAGAAATCGCTTGGGGATTTGGCCGCCAAGTAACGAGCCCGCGCGAAGCCGCCGCGCCTCGCCCGCGGGTTTCACCGCCCCGCGATGATCCTCGCGATG
>Ga0315277_10003056_pt1 | contig 22957 bp, 17 predicted proteins | sample YL17G05_15_MG_FD_203695 | JGI IMG/M metagenome (GOLD analysis project Ga0315277, IMG submission 203695) | Sediment microbial communities from Yellowstone Lake, YNP, Wyoming, USA - YL17G05_15 | ecosystem: Environmental > Aquatic > Freshwater > Lake > Sediment | place: USA: Wyoming | collected...
CAGTCTTCCCTTGCAAGACCATAAGATTCTCGCTCCAGATGTTTGAATATTCAATTCTGGTGACATTGTAGGTGTCCGGGGCGCTATACATCATGTATGGACCAATATCCGTGGATATCGCGGATTCATTTGGAGCTATGAAGTTATCCCGAGATCCGGTAATAGGCCAATATCCAGGCGAGATTTCTACGACGATGCTCGATGCTTGTTCGACAACATACCACCCCCGATGTAGCGTATTTTGGTTATCGTATAGTTCCTCTACAGCGATTCGATAATGGGTGGCGTTAATGTATGTCACGTTAACATACATCCAAGATGCGTTAGTCACGGTGCCATTGATAACTTGATAACTTACATATTCGCACCAAAGACCATTTTCTGGTTGTTGCGTGTTTCTATTACTTGTATCGATGCCACGATTTGTTACCACGAAGCTTGTATCGTTGGTACCGGGAACTTGCGCAGAAAAGGCAATCGCGATGCTGGCCATCGTGGTTAAAACAAGGATGGGCAAAAGGAGTGTCGTAACCTTCATGTTATCATCTTGATTTTGTGATTATATAAAATGGGAGAATTGTATTCACAAAATAGTGCGTGGATTTATTAAATTCACGGATGTTTTTATCGAATAATTTATCGAATAAATCGCAGAAGGATGAAAAAAGGTTCTCCAGAAATTCAACACACGCTGGAACGACGGGAATCAACGCTTCTGGAAGTCCGAAAAGACCCGTTCCCGCGATGGCACGGGTCGATGAAAGAAGAATTTATGTCCTTTAGGCCGTGATAGTTCAATAAAATATGCACGACAAAATTGAACCCGGTTTCTTCGTGAAAGTTATGACCACATGTCGTGCGTTGATGCACCGAAACCCTAAAATGCGATTCAACATTACCGGAACCGTGATAATGCGCCGGGGCGAATATCATAGTCAAGGCAAAACCCGAATTCGGGGAAACCATCCTTTCCGACACGTTCAACATGCTTGATGATTACATCCTCGTCACGATGGAAGAGCCATGGGCACTGCTCAAGCCGAAACTGAAGAACCAGCCAAGAGACATCATTTTCAACCGTGACATGCAAGTGGAGCACCTGGAAAGTCTGGAAAAAGAACGAAAGAAGGCAAAATGGCTCGTCGGGTTTGGTGGCGGCACGTCATGCGACACGGCCAAGTATTTGTCGTGGAAATGGAACATTCCACTCATCATCGCCCCGTCAATCATCTCGGTCGACGCGTGGCTCTGCACGTCCATCGCCGTGCGCGTCGATCACAAGGTGCGGTACGTCGGGGATGTCCAGCCTTCACGGATACTCGTCGATTACTCGATCGTGAAGCAAGCGCCGAAGGCATTGAACCGTGCAGGTGTATCAGACACGATCTCGATCACGACGGCGCTCGGCGATTGGCTCATTGCTCGCGACACGTTTCACGACAAGTTTGACCAGAAGGTGTTTGACGAGGCCAAGAAGATCGTCGAGGACTTGATGAAACAGGCAAAGAACATTAAGGTTGTCAACAACAAAGGCATCGACGCCCTGGTCAAAGGTTACGTCGACGAGGTCCGCATTTGCGAGGCCTGGGGCAATGCTCGCCCAGAAGAAGGCGGTGAGCATTTCCTGGCGTATTGCCTGGAGGATATCACGCACGGCCATTACTTGCACGGCAACCTGATCGGGCTGAACGTGCTAGTCGTGCTGAAGCTCCAGCGGGAGAAAGCCGTGTTCAAGGTCGAGGCGCTCAAGAAGTTTTTCGACGAGATCGGCATCGAATATGCGCCCGGCAAGAACGGGATCGAGCGCGAGCAGTACAAGCAAGCACTGGAATCCGTGCAGGCTTACGTGAAGCGCGAAAAGCTGCTGAACGGGCTCTTTTCCCTGGATCGCGTCTTCGATGAAATGGGGGATTGTTCCATGCGCGGAATCCTCGAATTCATCAACTCGTTTTGACCCCAATGCTCTTCATTTTTTGCTATCTCTCACGAAAAAGGCGTTGTTAAGCTAGATAATCTTATAAGGTAGATGCGGCGTCATCATTATGGTGATATTGTTGGAAAGGGAGCCTAGGGAAAACATTTTGTTGCTCACGAAACTCCAGTATTGCCACGTGATCAACAACAACACGGGTGTCGTTCGTCTCGTTGAAGGACCGTATCGTGGCCCCCTCGAATCGAACGAGGCCTTGTATGGACCAATCAAGCCCAAGTTGATCGTGAAGGAGCGCCAATACGCGATCATCCTCAACCCGTTCGATGCGAAGCGTGGAGATATACGACACGGTGACCGGGAGATGCGAGTCGGCCCTACTATGTTCTCGCTCTATCCCGGGGAGGAACTCGAAGACAACCGCATCAACGACGAGTACATCCTAATACGGGACACCGGATTGCTCGTCAAGGCCGTCAGGGATTTCGAAGACAACGGCGTCGCTCGAAAAGCTGGAGACTTGTGGATCCTTCAAGGCCCGACGCATTACATTCCCCACAAGTACGCGGCGGTGGAGCGGTTCGTCCGGGCGGTGAGCCTCGGTCCCGACGAGGGCATGTACATCAAGAACATCAGGACCGGGGATGTCCGGCTTGAACGCGGGCCGAAGACGTTTATGATGCTTCCAGAGGAAGAGCCGTTCAAGAAGGAATACAGCGATCGCGAGCTCGCGGCACTCAAGCTCGATCCTACCAAGTTCGACGCGTCCAAGGCCATCCCGCTTATGCTCAACAAGGCCGAAGCTGCCATGATCACCGCGGGGCAATCCCAGCGCATCGAGTTCGGCCCGAAGATCATCCTGCTCGGCCCGTTCGAGAAACTGTATATCATGTCAATCAGCGGTTCCACGCCGAAAAAGCCGAACGTGCTCAAGATCTGGAGCGTAATGCTTGGCCCGGTCTTCAGTACCGACGAGATCAGCGTCAGGACGAAGGATAACGCCGTGTTGCTCATCCTGTTGCGCTACAAGTGGCGCTTCCGCGTCGACAAGGACCACCCCGAGAAGATCTTCGCGGTCGAGGACTTGATCGGCTTCGCGACCGAGACCATGTCGGCAATCATCCGGGAGGCCGCGGCGAAATACAACTTCGAGGAATTCCATCCGAAAGCCGCCGACCTTGTCAAGCTCGCCGTGTTTGGCAACGATAAGGATGCTTACTTGTTCGCAGAAAATGGCTTCGAGATCTTCGGGATCGATATTAAAAGAATTGCTCCAGAGGATCCAGCGATCGCGGCGCAGTTGAATTCCGCCATCAAGTCGAACATGGAAGTGTATGTGAACAAGATCCACCAGGATGCCGAGCTCGAAGCTGAACGACATCTGGTCCAAGGCAAGACCGAGATCGAGAAGTCCAAGGCAACCTTGATCCAGATCGAGCAAGCCAACGAGAGCGCTCGTCAACTCGGCCTCGCGAAGATCAAGGCTGAAGCGGCCATCGAGCAAGCAAAAGGCGAAGCCGAGGCAATCCGCACCAAGAAAACGGCCGAGAATGCAATGGAACTCGAGAAAATGACGCAATCGCTCGAAGTGCTGCAAAAACAAGGTGCCGATGCTTACCTGCGGCTACAACAAGTCTTGTCCTTCGCGAACGTGGAGAAGACCGTGATCGTACCGACTGATTCGCGCCTATTTATCCCCCTCGGCGAAGCCGACAAAGCCAAGAAAGCCGAGCGAATCCTCCCAGACGAAGAAAAAGCGTGAAATATCCAAATTCCTAACTTTCTTTTCTTGTTTTTCATCATTGCGCGTTGAAAGAGGCGATATCTGTTTTTTAATAGATCCCTTGAATTGATTTTCCACGCATAACAGTATTGCGCCCTGAAACTTTGCATAATGCTGGTTTGTGGAGTGCTCTTTCCCTTTCCCGTATCGGATGGTGTTGTTTAATAAACCATTCCCTCGATAAGGGTATTGTATCTCAATCGTTTAAACGAGCAAAAGTTGAAAAACTCAAGAAAGAGGAAAAATGTGATAAGACATGCAAGATCCTACTGCCAAGCTGGCAACCAAGCGGAACATAACCCTCTGTTGCTCTGGCTGCTTGCTCATTTTCGGAATCGCGTCGCTCGCGATCGCGCCGACGTACGATCCACCCATGATGGGTTGGGGCATGGCCATTTTATTTTTAGGGTTTGGAGGCGCTATTTTGCTAACCGCACTCCTCACATATCGGAGAAAAATTGCCGCTCTTGAGACCACGGGCATGGTACCATTGAGCAAAGGTTTGTCGGCCAACGAACAAAAAGTCCTGGGCATTCTCCGGGTGTATCCTAAGATCTCGTTGAAAGACCTCGGCGAGAAGCTGAACATGGACGATAACAAAGCTGAGGGCGTCTTGATCGCTATGGTGACGCGGGGACTGATTTATGGCCACATAGACCCGGGAACTAAAGAGTTTATTTCCGCGATGAATCCAACAATGGCATCGGTAACTGCCCCTGTTTCAGGCGCTGTATTATGTCCTAATTGCGGTGCGCCGCTCCCGTCCGTGCCGATCCGCGGCACGACGATGAAATGTCCCGCGTGTGGTAACTTGATCATGTCATGATTCGTGAATCTTTTTTTTATTTCAATCAAGACGATTTTCTTTCCTAATTTTTAAAACTGGAGTATTTTATCTTACTATAATCAAATAAAGGTAAAAAAAAGAGTGCAATTACGGATTTGTCGACTTCTTTCCCCGCGCGTTCGCCGCTTCCTTTATCAAGATGACGAGATTCCTTTTCGGGATGGCGAACCGCTTGTGATAGATACGTTTCCAGATCCAGATGCCGACCTGGGCGATTGCCATTACCAGGCATAAGGAGAAGCCAGGCCCGAGGCTCGACGGGTCTGCCCTCGTTCCAAAGGATGCACCGATTGCAGCTGTCATTACATAGAACAATATCGGCCAGAGGGTATTCAAGATGCCAGACACGAGAGGATTAATGGCGCCGGTCACACCGCACGCGATGAGATAAACAAAAATCAACGTGCTGAGATAAAATGCCGCGCCCTTGAGCATTTGCTCGTACGTGAAATACGCTTGCATCATGTATGCCAGTGACCATGGCTGGGTTCGGGAAATGTAATACCAGATAAGCCCGATTGACCCGAAAACGCCAAACTCGCTCGCGCCGATGGCCGCGTTCTCGATAATAAAGTGTAACCGTGCAGCGCGACGTTTTTTCTCGTCGACACCCTTGACCTCTACCTTGTACCGGTCCCAGAGCACGAGAAGGACAGGGAGGGCGATCGCGGCGACGATACCCGAAACGGGCAAGAACGCGATGTAATTATTCATGACGCCTGCTGTCATAATGGGGCTTGTGAACCACACCTTACCCGTCGTGGTGTTCAGCGTCACTTTGGCGAAATATTCCAGTTCGGATGTCAACCACGCGGCATCGATCGTCCCTACCCACGAGTCCGCGCCGCCTTCGACCTTGGTAATGTTGACCGTATGCCACGGATCTGCAAAAATATCCTTTGATCGGTAACATATCTCCACATATTTTGCGTTCACGGTACACGTAATGTTCACCTGGACGCGGAGTTGCTCGAAAGCACCGGCATTCACCTTTTCCCGGCGCACGATGTCGATCGCAGGCGGGACTGGGCCCCCGAAAAACTTGTAAGACACAAGATATTGTGGCATCTGATCCCCGTAGGCGACGTGATGGCCGTTGGCCACAATTTGAAGCCACTTGTGCTGGGACGTGTTTGGAATGAAATTGTATGTTTCGTTGATGCCCGTGTAATTGAAATATTCGTCATTCGTGCCCATGATAATGGCCGTGTCTGGGTAATCTGCCATATTTATGTAATGTATTGGATCTATAAAGTCAAAAACGCCCGGGTGAGTTTGATGGTAATCCATAAATTGCTGATATGTCATGTTCAGGTTAGTAAAAAATGAGCTCTCGGCCGATGAGTTAATAATCCCAACAACACAACCTCTCGGAATCGAAAGGGTTATCTTGTCCTTGTAAATGGCACTGATGACTTCCGAAGTCCAGCCACCGAGAGAGAACCCGCTAACTCCGATTCGGTTCACGTCCACAATCGACGTGAAGCTTCGCAAAACCCGAACCGCCTGGATACCGTTGCAGAATATTAAATAGAAGTAAGAGGTTTTGTTAAAGTCGCCTGCCACTAAATTATTCTCCATTGTGCTCACTGGGCCTTCACTATCTCCTTGACCAACGTGGTCCACGCACAAGGCCGTGCAGTTCAATTCAACGAACGAAAGGGCGTAGTTATAATTTCCTTGCCGCCGACCACCATTACCGTGGAATAATACTATCCCCGGCATCAGACCAAGGTCTCCAGATGCGTTCGCTGGCGTGAACAGCGTGCCGTTGATGCGCCAAGTAGTGGGCATAGCATCTCTCCAGTTAGGTGTCTCATAGGACAGTTCGGTTATGTTGTACGTGTTTCCGTTATACATCGTCGTCGAAACGTTCCATATCTCGATGTTCATTGGTGTCGCCTCGACACGCACCTTGTCACCTTCCCACGCCGCCGTGGCGTTGAATAAGCTGGATGCTTGAATTCTTCCCGAAGCGGTTATTGCCGGGTGATCAACTATCCCGCCAGACTTTGCTTGAAGTGAAAAGCAGCAAAAAACCATCCCGATACCTAGAACGAACATCAGCTTTTTTTTCCAATTTTTACGTAAAAGTAATCCGATATTTTCCATATCTCATCCCTTTCCTCCGATCCGAGGCAAATCAGCGCCACCCCGGAGTCTTGTTTGGGAATTAGACGCACGTCGATAAAAGGTTCACGAAAAAAAAGCCGAATCAACTGGTAAAAAGGAATGAAAAATATCAAGGTACCGAGTCAAGCTTTATCCCACTTGCCTTTACTCCGCAATTCATCCACGATCTTCAACGCTTGTTTCTTCAAGGCTATGTAATCGGTCTTGTTGACGCGGTTCAAGGGGATCTCGCCCTCGTTAAGGATGACAACGTGGTTCGGGCGTTTATACGCGGCCATATCCTTGCAGACCTTGGTAACATCCGTTAACGACAGCACGGCACCTTCCTTCTTTTCCACGAACGCCATGGCGCCTTCCGTGAACACATCGTGGGGCACACCGATGACCGCGACGAGCTCGACCTTGTCCTTGAGCTGGTCCGCGATGAAGTCCTCGATCTCGGCCGGATACACCTGGTATCCCTTCGGCTTGATGACGAACTTGCTGCGGCCGGCGAAATGCAAGCCCTTCTCGTCATAGAAACCGAGGTCGCCGGTATAGCAGAAATCATCCTTGGAGACGGTCTTGCGCGTGTTTTCCTCGTCATTCATATAGCCAAGAAAGATTTGCGGGCCTGAAAAGGTGATCTCGCCAACCTGTCCCTTCGGCTTTGGATCGCCGGCCGTGCCATCGGGCTTCATCGGGTCGCGGATGGAAATCGGGCACAAGGGCATATCGAAGCCGATGCTCGACGCGATGTCGTCGACCGTGCCATCGAGGGGCGTGTAGGTCACGAAGCCCGCGGTTTCGGTGAGGCCGAGGCCAGAACCGAACTTCGGTGCCATCTTGGACAGTTTCTCCAGGAACTCCCGCGTGACCGCCTGCCCGCCGTACAAGGCGAATCGCAGACTCGATAGATCGTACCGGCTATAATTCGGTAAACGCCACTGCATTGCAAACAACGAGGGAATCTGGCCAAACGCCGTGATCTTGTACTTCTCGATCGCATCGAGGGTCTTTTCCGCGTCGAAGATGTGCAAGATCACACATGTTCCTCCAGAGTAAATGGTCGTCGCGAGTTGCTCGGTCACGCAACCGACGTGGCTCGGCGGCAGGTTCACGCACATACGGTCCCTTTCCGTCACGTCAAAAGCCACCTTGATGCCGATGTTCTGGACGATCACGTTCTCGTGGCAAATCAGCGCCGGCTTCGGCCTGCCCGTGGAGCCGGTCGTGAAGATGATCAAGCACGGGTCGCGCTTTCCAACCTGCTTCTGCGCGTCACGCACGCTGCCGGTCATCATGGCTTGTAAGAAGCATCGTTTCACGTCCATGGCGAATTCACGCACGCTCGTCGCGCCGTCGATGATGAGATTCGGGAGAAAATCGAACTGGATCCAGTGCTTGCAAGTGTCGCCGTGCTTGTCCATCATGCTCGAGACCATGGGACGGAAATCGTTGACCTCGGTCTTGCCCTCCTTCTTCACCTCCACCCGTCCAAGAAAAAAGAAGGCTTTTGGCTTCATCTTTTCGAAGCAATAATCGAGCTCGCGTTCCTTCAATCGCGGGTCGAGCGGGGCCATGATGGCGCCAATGCGATAACACGCGTACATGAGATACACGTGTTCCTTGAGCAAGACCAGCATCGACGCGACCACGTCGCCCTTCTTGATGCCCATGTCGAGCAGCTTGGCAGCGAACGCCTTGGTGGACTGGTAAAATTCCTTCCATGAGACCTTAATATCCGTGTTATACTCGATGATCGCGGTGTCGTCCGGCCGTTCCGCGGCATTTTTATCAACGTAATCGAACAAGCGCGGGAGCATCTCCGCGTATAGTTTCTTGCACGCCTCGTCCTTTTGCGGGTCTTTCATGGTGTCTCCCTCACAATGTTAAGTATTCCTTCGGCAAATAATCGTGGATCTTTTCCATGGCGCCGAGGTATTGCATGCGGAATGCTTCCGCGAACATCAGCTTGATGCGCGGGGCGATATTCTTGTGCTGTGCGTAGAATGCAATGGATGCTTTGGCGGTTTCCTCTGCCATAGACTCGCACACGCTTTCCCACAAGTCCTGCGGCGAGATATCGTCGAGATCGGGTTCCAAGCCCATGGTCTGCGCCCGGAACTTGAGTTCGGTAAACATGAGGTCGAGCTGCGACTTGTACGCACCTCCCGCGGCTTTTTTCTTGTCGAGCGGTTCCTCGGCGATATCGACGAACACGTTCGGTTGTTTCGTTGGCGCGAGGAGCATCCGTCCCGTGAAGTGCGGTTTCAAGCCATCTTTCAGCTGCTCGGGATGGATCAGCGGATATGCAGCGAATGATGCGGATTGCAAGCCAACGCGAGCAAGCAATCGATGATCGGGATTCTCCTCGAATGCATCGGCGATGTCGAACGTGATGACCGTATCGGGCTTAAACTCGCGGATTTCCCGGATGAGCGTTTCCCGAAGCTTAAGCTGGATTTCGCTAGAGAACATAAAATGGTTCGTGAAGCCATCGAGATAGCGCTGGTCCTTCACCCCGACGATATCCATCGCTTTTGCATGTTCTTTCGTTAATATGGACACGATGTCCTTCACCGACAACGCGGGGTCGCACGTGGACTGATCGCCATTCGTGACCGTGAGCACGCGCACGACGTGTCCTTCCGCGATCATCTTGGCGATGTACCCGCCGTAGAAGAAGGCGAGGTCATCGGGATGTGCCTCGATTGCCAAAATGCGTTGCTGTTTCAGTGTCGTGATTATCTTCCTCTTGCCATTTTATTCCTTTATGGAACTAGCTAAGATGAAGGTTCTAATCGATGGCGTTTCTAATACTTTTTGTAAGTAAGTCTAAAACTTTTTTCGATAGTACTATAAGGATATTACCGAAGATAGCTCACCTCTAAAACACCGATTTAAAAGCGCTGGCTTACTATGACCGAGATTTTGGCCTATTATCAAGGCGTGCCGCTTTTCCACATTCAGTACGACGTGCTCAAGGCTATCGAAGAGGTTCTCGGCGAGCCTATTCCCCCGGTCAAGGATGTGGATGAGGAAAGCTTTGGATTCGTGGCAGATGATGGAAGAGTTCAAAAGCTGGCCATCAATAAGCGCGGGCTCTCGATGTTGCCTGAAAACTTCTCGGACCTGGCAACCCTCAACACACTGCATTTGAACGATAATAATTTAATCGCCTTGCCAGAAGCAATCGGAAACTTTGAGCTTCTCAAGATACTTTCCTTGAAATTCAACCAGATCGTGTCAATTCCCATAAGTATGGGGAATCTTCCTCAATTGGAGCAATTTTGCTTGGAGGGAAACCAGATCGACAAGGTTCCTGAATCATTTGGCAATCTCAAATCACTAAAGGTACTGCATCTAGGCTACAATCGCCTCAGCACACTTCCCAACGTGCTCGACCGGCTCAAGAACTTGCAGGAACTCATCCTGGATAACAACCAGCTCACCACGATCCCTTCCAAGCTTCCAACATCGTTGAAACGACTTATTTTGAACAATAATAAAATAAAATCGCTTCCTAATTCCATTGGTTCGCTCGTGTCACTCGTGGAACTAACTCTTTTCAACAATCAACTCGTGGCGTTACCTTCATTGATCGGCGAACTGGTCGATCTCACGGAATTGCAACTAAATGATAATCAAATCATCGAGCTTCCAGAAACGATCAGTAACTTGAAGAAGCTCGATAAATTAATGATCCAGAACAATAAATTGCAAAAATTACCGGAAATCATCGGTTCATTGACTGCTTTGAAGGAGATCAATGCAAGCAACAACAAGCTCGCGGCCTTGCCGAAATCGATAGGCAAGCTTTCGATGCTCACGTCGTTGATCCTAGATAATAACCAGATCTCCGATATCCCGGGCCCTATTACTGACTTGAAAGCATTACAAGAACTGAGCTTGATCAACAATCAAATCGCCGAATTTCCTGAGCATCTCGAAAAGCTGGAATGCTTGAAACACTTGTATCTGCATCAGAACGAGTTGAACTTTTTCCCCACATCCCTCGTCAATGTCGCTTCGCTCGTCGTTCTGGATCTCGGGAAAAACCGCATCATCGCGGTACCCGAAGATATCAACGCTCTTGAAAACTTGGAGAGCTTGATTCTCGATGAGAACATGATCAACTTGATTCCTGATTCCATTGGTGATATTAAAGGGCTGAGGAGGCTTGATCTGCAAGGAAATCAGTTGAGATCGTTACCTGACGCTATTGGCAACTTGCACGCGCTCGAGACCTTAAATTTAGAGAAAAACCAGTTACTCTCGCTACCTGAGTCCGTGATCAAGCTCGTCTCACTGAAGCACTTGAATATATTCGACAACTCATTACCCGCATTATCCAAGACCTTGAAAGAATGGCTTAAAAACATAAAGAAAACCGGGACAACCGTAAACATGAAACCGCCTCGGGAACCCGGCTTGAACATCGAAAAGATAACGACATTGTCAAAGCTCATCATTAGTTCACTCACACTTTCCTCAAAAACGCCGAAAAATCAAGAACTCTCGGAAAAAAGGACGGAACACGATGCATATTACGCCCTGGATGAATTGAAAAGCCTCATCTACCAAGCAAGAGAAGTCTTGAAGAAATACACCTCCGTCCAAGCAGACCTAGACTCGGATCGGATCAGGAACATCAAGAAACTGATCGAGCAGGCTATTGGCGTTCTTGACCAAACGGATCAACTCTTCGATCTCGATGGAGAGCAACCATGAATTCACCTCCACCTTTCACGGTTTTTGGCGATCACGTTTCGGACATGAAGGACGTCCCGGAGGCAATGCACAGTCTCATCAAGCGCCTCGATATCGATGGAATTTTGCAGCATGTTAAGGACATCATCTTGAAACCGAATTACGTGATTGCCGAGGACTGGCACCAAGGAAACACGACATCGCCTCTGGTCATCGAAAGCGTGATACAGTACGTGAAAGCAGCCAGCCCGCGAGCCCGCGTCACCATCGGCGAGGGAGGGTTCACGAATGAAACAAACCGATCGTTTGAAATCAATGGCTTACCCGAGCTGTGCAAGAAATACGGCGTTGGCTTGATCGATTTCAACAGCGACGACAAGGTGACGATCCAGATCCCTGGGGCGAAAGCATTGAAAGGAAACGTGGATATAGCACGGCACGCGTTCGAATGCGACTGCATCATCTCGCTGCCCGCCTTGAAGACGCACACGATGGCCGTGACAACGCTGTCTATGAAAAACTTCATGGGCACGCTCAGCTACAAGAGCATCATGCATTCCCGGCTCCACGAGAAAATCGTGGACCTGTATTCATATTTTCGTGCCAAGTCGCCCTTCTCGATCATCGATGGGACCGTTGGCAGCGAGGGATCTGAGATCGCGGGCAATCCAATGAACCACGGGCTGCTCCTCGCGAGCCGGGATTTCGTCGCGCTCGATACGGTCGGGTCCTATCTTATGGGGCAGGATCTCGCCGCGTGCAAGTATCTCACCATTGCAGAAGCGAGGGGATTTGGGATCGCGACCATGAAAAAAATCACGGTTCAAGGTCTCGACGTGGAAAAGAATGTCAAGCATTACACTCCCGGTAGTTAACATGGCAACCACGATTCAAAAACCACTGCACGCGGTTATATGGCCCATGCCCATGGAAAATACGGTTATAAAAGACCCGTTCTGGTCACCGCGCCAGTCCTTGATGGCTTCAACGAGCCTTCCTCGTCAGCACGAGATGCTCGAGAGCTTTCACCACGTGGACAATTTTCAGGTTGCCGCGGGCGTTTTGAAATCGGCGTTCGTGGGTATGTTTTATTACGATTCCGACTTGTATAAATGGGTAGAGGCCGCCACGTATGCCCTTTATAGATTCAAGGATGAGCAGTTGCAAAAGGCTATAGATGATGTCGTCGCGCTGATTGTGAAGGCCCAGCAAACGGATGGGTACGTCAACACATATTTCTCGATCAACTTCCCCGGCGAGCGCATGAAGTGGTTCTACACCATGCACGAGATGTATTGCGGGGGCCACTTGATCGAGGCTGCTGTGGCGCGTTCCTTGCTTTTCAACAAGGATGATTTGCTTGGCGTGGCGAAACAATTCGCCGATTTCTTGATCCAGTTCGATCCCGAGGGAACCAATCCCGATTTTGTTCCCGGACATCAAGAGATCGAGCTCGCCCTCGTGAGACTGTACCGGTGCACCGGCGAACAGAAATATCTCGATCTAGCGGGCAGATTCATAAACAAGCGGGGGAAGAACCCGCATCTAACCCGCACGGCGTTGAAAAACGCAAGTGCCATCGCGAAGTTGCTACGGCGCCAAGATGCGAACCTTGCAAGATGGGAAGCGGAGCATGGGGCCATATCAAAGCCAATCGTAAAGCGTGGCTGGGAAGCAGCAAAGGCAATCACCAGCGACAAGCTCCGGTTTGCATCGAGTTATCTTTCCGGCAAGTACGAGGAGCAGCACGTGCCTGTTCGTGAGCAACGCGAGCCGGTTGGCCACGCCGTGCGAGCAACGTACATGTATTGCGCGATGACGGACCTGTTCATGGAAACCGGCGACGAGCAACTGAAGGGGTCGCTGGACTCGATCTGGAACCGGATGGCCGAGCGGCGTATGTACGCAACGGGCGGGATAGGTGCGATCCCGCTCGTGGAAGGCTTTGGTCGCGACCACGAGCTCGGCAATGAACATGCGTATTGCGAGACGTGCGCCGCCATCGGCAGCTTCTTGTGGAACTGGCGCATGCTGCAAGCCACGGGCGATGCAAAGCACGCGGACTTGATGGAATTGACCTTGTACAACGCTATCCTTGCCGGCTGGTCGATCGATGGAAAAGGATACAGGTACACGAATCCTCTCGCGGTTCGCAGCGGCCGGCCGCACCAGGAATGGTTCAATTGCGCGTGCTGCCCGCCGAACATCGGCCGGATCGTGAGCTCGCTCGCGCAATACGTTGCATCGACCGATTGCAAGGGCACGATTTGGATCCACCAGTACATTGGAAGCTCGCTCGAAACGATGCTCGGTGATGGATCCCGGGTAACCATCATTATGGAGAGCCAATTCCCCTGGACAACCAAGGCTACGTTGACCTTGACGCTGCCGTCATCGAAGGAATTCACTATGAAGCTTCGGGTTCCCGCGTGGGCGCACGACGCAGCGATAACGGTTAACGAAGAGAAGACCGGAGCAACGACAGAATGGGGCACGTACGTGGAGATCTCGCGCACGTGGCATTCCGGTGACGTGATCTCGATTGCGTTCGATGCACCGGTCGAGTTTCTCATGCCCCATCCAAAGGAGAAGTGCAACCAGGGCAGGATTGCCCTGAAGAAAGGCCCGCTGGTGTATTGCATCGAGGCCGCGGGCAACCCGTGGTACGTCTATGACAAGGTGGTTGTTGATATCACGGACCCGCTTCACGTCGAGTATGAGGCCAATTTACTTGGCGGTATCTCGACAGTATCCGGCACGGCTATCGACACTGCCACGGGGCAAGCCGTGGCCTTCAAGGCCATCCCGTATTTCACGTGGGGGAATCTGGCACCCGGCCCGATGCAAGTCTGGATCAAAACGAATCAATGATCAAAATCATCAAATGTGAACGTTCATGGCACAATCTGGTAAACAAGGAAGCCGAAACCAAACGGTCTTGGACCGGTTGAAAATCATCTTTGGCATCACGGTGGTGGCAGCAGGCACGTTTTTCGTCATCATTTTTTACATCTTCTTCGCGAGTGGCGGGCAAATGTACTTTTACTACCCTTATACCTATCCCGAAACGATCACGATGGTGCAGACCATATTCCCCATTGCGCTTGCCTTGATCGGCTTGATTATGTTTTTGCTCATTGCGGTCTTGTATAAATGCATCCGGCACAGGCCGTTGAAAAAATCCTTGACCGTGATTTCAAGTATCCTCGCGGTGCTGTCCGTTGGCGGTAGTGGCATCATGCTGTACTTCGCGTCGCCGAATATCCCGTTTTGGTTCTACGACGCAGGCCCTTATCTCACCTGGTCGAACAACCAGGATGCTTCAACGGGCATCACGGTCAACTGGCACAGCTCGTGGACAACCGGGTCCTCGGTCCGCTATGGCTCGTCACCGGATCACTTGGATTTCACGGCAACCAGCTCGGACTTCAGCCAGTTCCACCACGTGCGGATCGACGGGCTTCTGCCAAACACGACTTATTACTACCGCGTTGACTTGCTGAACGCGGGTATGAAATCCTTCAAGACAGCGCCGGTCGGGAACGCCACGTTTTCCTTCTGCGTGTGGAGCGACCCTCGCGAGAACAATCCCTACGATGCGGCCATCACGGGACCGAACATGCCCGCTATCATGGAACAGCAGACGCAGCTCGCTGGGAAGAAGAGGGAGTTCTCGGTCTGTTGCGGGGATATCACCGCGCGCGGCGTCGACCGGCAAACGTGGAAGCTCTGGCTCGAGGACATCTGCACGAACGACTTCGCGTGCAATTATTCCCATGCCGTGTCGTTCGGGAACCACGAGCGCCACGATGACACGGTTGGCAGGAACCTCCCGTTGTTTTACCGTTACGATCCGACGACGTATTCGTTTACCTATGGCCAGGTGCACTGCATCCTCCTCGATCCGTGGAACGTGTCGAATGCATATTGGAGTTATATCCCGGCGAATATCTACATGTGGATGGAGGAAGACTTGCAAGCGCACGCCAACAGCTCGTTCACGATACTCGCCGTGCACGCGCCGCCTGTCTTCTGGGACGGCTCGGTCGCGAGCAATCCGGCTGACACGGGGGGAAGCGGTGCCATAGGAACTCAAATCGTCGCCCTCGCATCCGCTTATAACATAGATGCGGTGTTTTCTGGCCATTGGCACGGTTTTTGGAAATACAACCTTACCGGGACATTGTACTATGGGATCGGTATCGGTGGTGCTGAAAGCTCTGGGTACGGCTATGGCCGGGTCGACGTGAATGCAACGGCAATGGTCGTGAATGCCATCCACGCGGAAACCAACACGATCTTCGACACGGCAACCATTCTTGCGTAAAGGATTTCATTTTCCTTTCTTCTTGGAATCAACAAAGTTGTTTATAAAAAAATATTAAAACTTGAGATTTTTAAATGATTGCAAGATGGTTGTCCCTGGCGGTGTCACGAACTTGATAGGCACTTGTAAGACCGCGGGCAGCATGGAATCCACGGCACGCTGCAGCGCGGGCTTGATTTGCGCCGGGTCCTCGACCCGTTCAGCGTAGCAACCAAACCCCTTCGCGATGCTCACGTAATCGCTGCATAAGTCGACGCAGAATGGATCCCGTTTTTTGAATTCTACTTTCTCCCGATTAGCCATCATTCCCCACTTGCAATTGTCCGCGATGACAACAACGAATGGAATGATATACTTCATTGCTGTGTCGAGCTCTTGCACGTTGAACAAGAAAGAGCCATCGCCGGTTATCCCGAACACGCGCTTGTCCGGCTTGGCGAGTTTGGCGCCAATCGCATGGGGAATGCACGTGCCGAGTTGCCCGAGGGCCGAGGACCGCATCACGGTTCTCGCCTCGCGAGGTTTAATCATGTCGATGTCATTTAGCACGAGCACGGCGATATCACCCCCGTCAACGCACAATATGTCATCCGGATTCATAAAACTGGTCAAGTCGGCGATGAGGCGATGAGGTTCAATAGGTGTCTTGATCGATTCAAACTTTGCCTTGAGAGTCTGGATCGCAAGATCCCGCTCTTTCTTGAGGGCAGGTAACCAATCCGGCGCGGAAATCACCTTCACAGCCCGCTTGTCCAATTCTCCATTGAGCTGGTCGAGCACGACACCAACATCAGCGAGAATCCCGAGATCCACTGGACTGTTTTTGCCTATCATAAACGGATCAATGTCGACTTGCACGATCCGGGCATCCGCGTTCCAGATCGGCGCCTTCCCATATGCTAAATCAAAGCCAAATTTGGTACCAAGTAATAGTATGAAATCGCACTCGCGTGCTGCTTTTTGCACGCCGCCTGAGCTAATCGTGGTGCCAATGTATGTCTCGTGGTTCGACGACATGGTGCCTGTTCCCATTTCGGTCGTGATGCACGGTATTCCGTGGGTGATGGATAACTTGCGAAGTTTATCCCACGAGTTCGACGACGTTACGCCCCCACCAGACACGATGAGTGGCTTTTGGGCTTTCAGCAAGAGATCACAAGCGATCTTGACTGCTTCCGGATTACCCGCAGGTGGTAGCATGGCACGGTATTGTGCTGGCTTGAGAATCTTCATGCCATAATCCTCGACCGCGCTGTAGAGTGCATCCTCCCGGAACTCGAGCTGGACAGGACCTGGCCTCCCAGATGCAAGCTCCTTGAAAGCTTTCTGCACGGCACCGACGATCCGGTTTGGGTCGACCACGGCCTTTTGATATTTCACGACTTGCTTGAGCATGCTCAGCTGGTCAAGACCACCTTGAAATCGATGCATATCCTCGAACTTGGGGCTTTGCTGCGGGTGGATAACGACCATAGGTATGTTGTCCCAAGCTGCCGCAACAATACCAGGAATCAAGTTCAGAAACCCGGGCCCAACGGTACCACAACAGACTGCGGGCTTTCCCGTAACCCTCGCGTAAGCATCAGCCATATGCGCAGCTCCGACCTCATGACGCACGTTCACATAGTGCATATCGTTTTTAAGTCCCCAACGATCAAGGGCTTCCAAAAATGGCAAGAACTCGCCGCCCGGAATGCCAAAAACGTAATCGATGCCTTCCGCGTGCAATGCCTGGACCAGCGCATCGCCCCCGTGAAACCCTTGATCTGCCGTTTTCTCTTCGCTCATCAGTACCATCTTGTATCTGCCGCGTTGTTATCCATTTCCCCGCGGTACAATTAAACGTTTAAGGTCCATTTAAAAATAGTGGCACAGAATAATTCTACCTTATGATGGACTTAGGACTAAGATAATTTTCGGAAAAAAAGAGATGTCTTCCACTGATTTCATAATTTCTGGTTAATCGAGCTTCGCACCACAGACAGGGCAGAACTTGATGCTTGGTTCTGTCGGAACCGGATTGCCACATGCAGCGCACCGGGGGCGTTGCTGCTCACGAAGTGCCCGTTCGCCTTGGACTTGCCCGCTCTTGAGCGTGCAGATCCCGCTTCCAGCGCCGTAATATCCAAACATCAAGTAAAAAAAGGCCACGATCACTACGATGATCCCGAAAAGGGCCAAAATGCCGGCGAGCCCGAGCGGGGCGAGCGTTCCATAGCTTATTGGACCGGGAGTAATCGCGATGCTCTGGAATACCCCATATATTATTGCCAAGCAACCTGCCAAGGCAGCTCCCGCGGCGAAGAATGCCTTTTGGCCGACAAGGATTTTATGTAATCCCTCGAGAGCGATGTGCTTTTTCATATCATCGAGCTTGGAAACGTGCTGGTTGACTTGATTCCATGCAAGGACATAAAGGACCGGCGGGATCACGAGCTCCGGGGCCAACAATGTGACCATGATGCCCAAGGGGCTCGCGATGTATGGTGCCACCATGTCCAATGCTACCATAGGATCCGAAACCGTGTTCAGCACGTTTAAGACATATTCCGCGTCAAATTCGACGGGAATGACTTGGAACACGATCATGAATGCAATGCACGTGATCGATCCTGCCAGGAGGAAAATCCATGCTTTTCCAAGCGAAGCATCGGAATATACCGCTGCGGCATTCTTGATGTCAATCGCGAGTAAAATGATTATGATCAAGTAGAGGAGCATCAAAACAAAACCGATCCAGGTGTAAATCAAGTAACCAATGAGGCTGAAGATGTAAAAATACATGAGATTCTGAATTTTCTTGCCAATTCTCCAGTATGGGTCTTGTGTTGCCATGAGCATTCCGCCTTGAAAAAAACGTGCATGACTCTACAAAGGTATAAGAAAAAACCGGGTTAAATATGTGTCGTTCACGCGTACCGCTCTTCTTTCCAGGGATCCGCGGAATTCGAATAACCGCCGCGCTCCCAGTACCCGGGCTCGTCTTCTTCCACGAGCTCGAGCCGCACGAGCCACTTCGCGGACTTATAGAAGTACCGTTTCGGGACGATCGTGCGCACGGGGCCGCCATGATCGTCGGAAATGGGCTTCCCTTCGTATTCATAAGCCACCAGCACGTCGTCATCCATCATAGCTTGGAGCGGAAGGCTCGTTGTGAACCCGCCGTCCGCGCAATGCATGATCACGAACTTGGCGTTTGGCTTCGGTTTCACGATGCCCATCAATTCCTTGAATGGCAGGCCAGCCCATTTCGTATCGAACTTACTCCACGAGGTTACACAGTGGATGTCGACGGTCTCGTCAAGTTTCTTCAGGTTCTTCAGCTCGTCCAACGTGAGTTCCACCGGTTTTTCGACTAGACCCTCGATTCTGAGCTTATACTTGGATCGATCAATCCGCAATATCAAACCATGCTGGAGTACGGGAAAACGATCGGTCTTACGCTGCCCAGGTGGTAATCGATTATTCTGCTGATTCATGATACGTCGATTTACCTAGCCATCTCGAAACAATGGAGGTTTCGGTTATGGAACATTCAAGAAAAAGGATAACGGGTTATCCAATATAAGAAGGTGCTGGCAAGTTCATGCAGCGCCCGGGATCTTGAAACAGTGCGCGGGTGACGCGGGAAGTGCCTTGTCTAGCGTGATCACGATTGCAGTTCCTTCCTTCTTCCAGGCTAAATCGCTTTGCATGCCGAGCAGCTGCACGGGCGAGCTCGCGGGAATGTCCAGAGACTCGATCCTTATTTCCTTCACTGATGGAGCGGCACTCGATGGCGTGAGCAGGATCGCGAAGAGATCGGTGCCTTTTTTCGTGAACCGGACTTGCATGCCATTCTCGGTGCTCGCTGATGCCCGCGTCCACGGCCGCGAGCCGTAGATGGCTTCGCCGTTGGTGTCCAGCCAAGCGCCGAGCCCGAGGAGCCGCTGGACTTGGATATCGGGAATCGTGCCATCGGCCATGGGGCCAACGTTGAGCAACAAGTTTCCGTTCTTGCTCACGATATCGACGAACAAGTGGACCAATGCATCGAGCGACAAGTAGTCCTTCTCGGTCTCGTATTGGTTGAAGCCGAAGGAAAGCCCGATCCCTCGAGTGCATTCCCATTTCTTGTCGATGATGTGGTCATAGACCTTGTATTCGGGCGTCGTGAAATCGTGGTGGATTTTCGGCCGCGGTTCCTTTCCGCTCTTGAGATAAAATCCTGCAACGAAGTTCACGAAGCGACTGATGAACTTGTGTTTTCCCAAGTTGCTCGCGGATTTGGGAATTTGAATGAATCTATCGTTGATGACTCCGCCGGGATGCTTGGAATAATAATACCCAAAGATTTCGTTCACGTCCGTGCCCGCGGGATAACCGATATCGTTCCACAAGATGTCCGGCTGGTATTTATCGATGAGCTCGTGCCAGTGATGATTGGCATAATCAACGTATTCCTTTTCGATCGAGCCGTTGGCAAGCATAGACGCAACGTCGTGGATCGGCCCGCTCGTGAAGGTCCAATCTAGCTTGCCCGAGTAATACAAGCCCATCTTGAGCCCTTGCTTGCGAACAGCGGCAGCTAATTCGCCAGGCACGTCCCTCGATGCGTGGTACCCTGGCTTGCGCGGGTTTGGATAAGCACTTGGCCAGAGCGTGAAGCCGTCGTGGTGCTTCGTGACGAGAACGGCATAGCGGGCTCCTGCTTTCTTGAACAAATCCGCCCACATGGATGGATCCCACTTTTGCATTGCTTCGTTAAAATCCTTTGCGAAATCCTCGTAGGCCTTATTTCCATAATGTTTTTCGTGATATGCATGGGTCTGACTACCGGTGATCCGCAAGGAATTTAGATACCACTCGGCATACGGATTGTGCGCAAAATGGTACTCGCCGCCGTGCTCTGAAAGCATCTCATTCATATCCTTGCCTTCGATGGGCGCGAACGCGGGGACGGAGAACAAGCCCCAGTGGATGAAGATGCCCAGCTTGGCGTCGTCGAACCACGAGGGGAGCGCGTGATTGCTAATATTATTCTTATCATATACATAGTTCGTCATACTTCAGATATCACCGATGTTCGATGGAATTGGAGAGAAACTTGAAAGAGACCTTTTTTTCGAGATTCTGATATTTCTAAGAATGTGTCGTACAAAAAAACTCCTTCGTCGGCTAATTAGCTGAAAATTGAATGGATGTACCATTTGTTTATTTAAAAATTACCAATAGATGCTACGATTATAATTATTTCAAATTAATATGAAAGGTGTTTAGGAAAATAGAAATATTCATTTAACAACATGATAGATACGTTTTGTCGCCATTAAGAATGGTGCTGGTGTCATGTGCAAGTTTTCGTGGCAATGACTCGACGCAAATTGTTTAAATAACGTGCTGCGCAAGGTCAAATCAATCCGTACGTGGTTCGAGACTCCGACGTGGAAGGCCGTTGAGGAAAGGATTTTAAAATGATGCACTCGACTGATGGAGAGGCTATAGCGAATCGAATGGTATTCATCAGTTCCATCGAGAACATCTTGAGCGTTGCGGAGAAACATCCGTCCCTCGACGTGGTCGCGCTGGAGAAAGCACGAAACGCCGCGCGGCGCATACTTTGCGATGAAATAAAAGAGTATCGCAAGGTTACCGAAAGTAAGCCAATCGAGATCCAAGCTCGCCCGTTGAGCATTTCCCAGCTTAAGTTTCACGAGCTGGGTTGAGGACATGGAACGGCGAGGTATCGGGATTTATAAATATTCCATCGGTCAGGAAATCGATGAGGACAGCGTTCCGAGAAAAACAAAATGATATACCACTCAGGAATGTAGCACAATGGTCGAATCAAATATTGCCAGCATCGTGAAGATAATTGAGTCCATCGATGCAATGCTCAAGATTGCGGAGAAAAACCCCATCGCGTTCAATATTGAATCGCTGCGCAAATCACGGGAGAATGCGGTGCGCCAGCTCGAAGCATCGAAGACATTCTACCGGAATGCTATGAAGGTTGAAGCGAACATCGAAAAACACGACGATGCTTCGCAATTAAAGAAATATAAATCATAATCAAGCAAGATTGCAAGCCGGGTTTTTTTTCAAGGCATCCCACGGCGTATTGATTAGTTTTTGACTCGATAGTGAGCGTTCCACCTCACGAGACAAGCTGCAAGGTTATATTTTCGAGCGATGAACATTATAGCGTGAAACTCGTGCCACGCAAAAGGAATCTCCTCGGTTTCAAGCCCAAACTTGGCGTAATTGCTTCTGTATTTTTATTCGCCTCCGGAGCAATCTCCACGCTCATGGTGATCGGGATTATTCCGCCTTTTTTCATTAATATGCCTAATCACATTCGATCTCCAAACCAATGGACCTTGATTTTTAGCGACGAGTTTGACGGCAACGATCTGAATCTCTCCAAGTGGAATTACAATTATCCCACCGATTGGCCTCATGGAGGACACACGCAAAACCACGAGGCATATATGGCCGAGGAAAATGTTCTTCTAGAGCAAGGCATGCTCCGCATCAAAGGTGAGAACCGTCGTCATCCACTCGCACCTGCCCCTGAAGAATCTCCATGGGGATGGCGTTCTTACAATTACACGGCAGGAGCGATCAACACGCGGGGAAAGTTTTCCGCAAAATATGGATATTTCGAGGCGCGCATGAAATTTCCCGAGGGACCGAGCGGCTTCTGGCCTGCATTCTGGACGTTGAACGTGGCCGGCGAATGGCCCCCCGAGATCGACATCCACGAGTGGATTTCAAATGAACCAACCACGTTGCATACCACGTTCCATTGGTATGAGAACGGGACAGGCCATAAAATGAGCGGTCAGGCGTTCAGGATGTTACCCGATCTCTCGAAAGAGTTCCATATTTATGGACTAGAATGGTCTCCTCAATATCTTACCTGGTATTATGACAATTACATGATGTGGTCTTACACGAATGCATCGGCCATCGCCCAGCTAAAAGCACAATATATCATCATCAACCTCGCCGTGGCCGGCTGGGCCAGTGCACCGGATAACTTCACGGTCTGGCCAGCCTATTACGATGTCGATTGGGTTCGGGTCTGGCAGATCAACACTACCTAGGTGAAATCTATGATACTTGAAACCGACCGAATGACAGCGACCGAGAGATTCGAGGCCATCATCAACCGGTCTGAAACACCCGATCGCATCCCGATTCATCTTAGCGGGATCCCGGATTATAGCACCACGAAACTGGAATATATCAAGCAAAATATCG
>Ga0315277_10003060_pt1 | contig 22921 bp, 24 predicted proteins | sample YL17G05_15_MG_FD_203695 | JGI IMG/M metagenome (GOLD analysis project Ga0315277, IMG submission 203695) | Sediment microbial communities from Yellowstone Lake, YNP, Wyoming, USA - YL17G05_15 | ecosystem: Environmental > Aquatic > Freshwater > Lake > Sediment | place: USA: Wyoming | collected...
AAAAACCTCAAATTCTCCTTTGCTCCATGCTTCAAGTGAAGGCTTTACTAGAGCCTTATTCTGCTCCTCTAGCGCTGCCTGGGTTCTGAACTTCTCAAGCTCTGCCTTTTCAGCCTTGTTCTGGCAGGCAAACGCAAAGCATAGCAGCAAGACCAAAGAAACGACCAAAATTAGGTTTTTCATTTACCCCTCCTGTTCATATTTCCCAGCTCCCCCAAACTCGGCTTTCGAGCTGAGTTAACCTCACCTTACGGGCTGGTCAGTTGTCGCTATATCGTACACAACTCGCCATTTTCCATCGTCATCAAGCCTCCAGTAGCAAACATAGTTACCCGTATCAGCGGAAGCGTTCATATCAGAAGGTGCTGTTGGACCGGGCGTAAATTGGAGCTGATACCTCCCCAGTTCAACGGCCAATGGACCATTGGCAACAACGGAGACTGTCGTCAGGGCGAAATTCCATTGGCCCCATGAGAAAGCTTGTTTCCAAAAAGCCCGCATTTTTCCCCGGCCCTCCAGAGCCGGGCCATTTGGCGGCATTTGACGAGCGTCCTCGGCAAAAATAGACATTATGGAATCGACGTCGCCGGAGGCATAGTACCGCCCAAGGTCAGCGTTATATGGCTCTATAACCTTCCGCAATTCCGCAGATTCCCGTTGAATTCTGGCCTTTGCAGCAATGGCGGTTTCGCTTTTCGGGCCGCACGAACAAAGGAACATAAGGACGAAAGGAATGATGCAAAGAAGCTTTTTCATTTTCCCTTCCTATCTTATTGGTTGTGGTTCAACCTTTATCAAAGAGAAAAGGAGAAGTCAATCTTATGCGAGCAGACTTCTCCCCCGTGTGGACAAGGTGTGGACAAAATCGCTAAAAATGGCTCAGGTTAAGTGAGAAATCCGAGAACTTCGGAAAAATTCTCTGTGCTCATAGCGTCTTGCCTGTCTGTGCAAGCTGACCGGGGAAAGGCGACAACCCCCAAGGGTCGTCGGGAGTTGACCTTTCGCGTTAGAACAGAAGGCAACGGTTCCAGCGTTCAGGGGGTTGGAACAGGTATAGGGATTTATCTCCATAACGGCATTCAGGAGGCAAAAATGTTCAAAAGAGGTCTCTTGCTCATTGCGGGCGTCTTTGTTTTCTCGGCCCTCTTGGCTTCTCCGGCTTTAGCACAGCAGGCGCCCAGGATTGCAGCGGTCGATTTGCAGCGGGCTTTTGAAAGTTCGGCTGAAGGCAGGACTGTTATCACTCAACTCAGGCAAAAAGAGCAAACCATCATCGGCGAGCTGGACAAGTTCGACAAACAAATCTTGTCCCTGGAAAGCAAGTTAAAGATGCAGCGGCTCACTCTGGCCGAAGAAGCCCAACAGAAGCTGAGCTTTGAGCTAGAAACGGCCAAGCTTCAGCGCAAACGCGTGGAGGAGGACTCGACCAAGGAGTTCCAGCGCCTGCAATTCAGCCTGGTCTCCAAGCTGAGGAATGAAGTTCTGGCGGTGATTGAAGGCTACGCCAAAGAGCAGCAGATCAGTCTGGTGTTTGACCTCTCGGCGCCCAGCGTAGCGCTTTTCTGCGAGCCGGGGCTCGACCTTACAGCTGAGATCATCCGGCGATACGACGCTTCTAAAACGACAAAATAATAGGTTTTACAAGATTTAATAATCTCATACTAATCAAGGAGGGGTAAATGAAACGCATTGCTATTGCGGTCAGCGTGGTTGTCTTGGTCTTGGCAGTCTCCGTCTCGGCACAGAGGTCGGCACAGCCAAATCAAGAAGTCGAGATGCAATACGTGGTTAAGCCGAGAATGAGCCCTGACCAAGAGTTGATAAGGCTGGAGAACGAGTGGAGGGCTGCACTGGTCAAGCATGACTGGGCATTTTTAGACCAGATTCTCGCGGATGACTGCATTTGGACGGACCCCGACGGCAACGTTTGGACTAAGGCCCAGTTTCTGGCAAGTTTGAAGTCTGGAGAGGATGTTTTAACCGCCGCGGAGGCCGACAAGATAAGGGTCCGCGTTTTTGGAGACGCGGCGGTGGTCACTGGTCGCACCACGGTTAAGGAGCAGTATAAAGGCAAGGATATCAGTGGCCAATATCAATGGACAGATATGTGGGTCAAAGATTATGCCGGCCGTTGGCAGTGCGTGGCAAGTCATAGTTCGAGAGCACCCCTGAAATTTGGCATCTACGAACGAAGTTAATTTGACACTCGCTGTCTGGTCAAGTAATGCTCAGACCACTTCCCTTCTATGATTCGTGTATCCCGCTGAGGCGAATATCCGGCTCTGCCGTCTTTTTCAAATTCGGGGAGGCCAGGGCTGAGGCCCGGCCTCCACTCGCCTAAGACTTTTACAAAAGAGCTGCTCATTACCATTTATCGTATATCCACCTAACCATTTTTCTTGTCACCTTATTAAAAGAAAGTTGCAGTTTCCATCCTTTTTCAATTGGAATTGCAAACCATGTATTTCCTATTGGGAACACCGCACCCCCGCTTTTTGCATCACCCCAAGTTGCAATGAATATTTCGTCACCTTGAAATACTGACGCTGGTTCTCCCCAAGTCATTATTGCTTCATCATACGTAATTTTATTTATTGCGCTATTCAGAGTCTCTTCGAAGGATGGGGTTCCCGGATTTCCGGAATATTTGGGATCAATTGTTGTGCAGCTTATTAGATATAAAGCACCGAGAATAAAGAAAAACATTATTTCGACCTTTTTGAATGCCTTTGTCTTTCGATAAATAATTTGTTCAATCATGTATATGCCCCTTTTGTGTAGCATTATATCGAATAAACGACTAGGAAAAAAGATGTGCCAATATAATGCTTTAAAAACGGGCCTTCTGTCATTCGTGCGAAGATAATGTGGCAAGAACTGCTGAAAAGTATTGGTGTGAAAGTATCAGGACTGTAAGCCAGAAGAAGAGTCAGGATTTAACTAGGTTATTGAAAAAAAGGGAAATAAATCGAGCCGGAGAAGGAAATCGAACCGACACCCGAGTCCCCCACCTTAGATCATAAAACCAATAAGTCCCCTGTTTCCATAACAGTCATTTCCCCATGTAGACACCGCGTGGACAAAATTGCTAAAAATAGCTCAGTTTGGGTGACTCAGGTTAAGAAATCAAAATCAGGAGTACACTGAAATACCAGGGGAAACGAGGAAAATGATCTGGTGGAGCTGACCGGGATCGAACCGGCGACTTCTTGACTGCCAGTCAAGTGAACGGAGCGAATCTCTCCTATCTACTGATGGTCTGGGTACCTGTCGGCAAAGAAATGAATCGATGTGTGATGAAATACTTTTTGCCGCTCCTTATTGTAGGCTCTCATTACTGTTTTTTGCTTTCCTTGGAGATGAATTAGGAAGATCAGCGGAAGCAGCTTCGAGGAATTGTGCCAATAACGCTATTCCATTGACAGCAATGTTAAGGTCTTTCAGGTTAGTCAGCGGAATTATCCGCTGCTTGCTGTGCTTCAGTCTCTTTAAGTTGGGAATGCCCATGAAATCTGGATGGCCTGATTCTTGAGGACCGTGCCACTTAAATACTAGGGGATTATGAGCCACGGCATTACGCAGTTCCGAAAGCTTTTTTATTTTTTTGCAGGCTGATCTGATCTTTAGTTTAAGTTGCGGGGGCATATCTTGCCTCACGACTGTTCTATTGCTCGACGGCGAGCCGGATGTGCTATGGCCGACGCCGTTTTGCAGGAAAGGCCAAGAAGCGGACGGCTGCGCAGACCGCACTGAATTTGGCAGGTATCGATTTCTTATCCAAAGACCATGATGGAACTTGGAGCATCTATCGCCATATTAACGCTCAAGACGAATCTATCGACAGCGGGGATAACGGGTACTTTATGCTGTCCAGACCTCTTCAGCCTTTGATTTGACATCGGCCCCATCGTTTTTATAGTATCATGTTGTCCAGGATATAACATTGGAACCTCAGGGGGATAAGAGCGGATGAAAACAATGCCAGGCCATTATCCATCTGAAGATTTTCTAGTGCAAGAGTTCTGTTCAGCTCTTGCATCTAATGAAACTCCCTGGGGAAAGGTAAGGCTTTTCAGAGAATTCAATTATCATAGGGGTCAGGCTGATGTAGTTGTCGTAGACCAGAATAATAGCGTCTTGGCTTTTGAATTTAAGCTGAGGAAATGGGTCCACGCGATGCACCAGGCGTATAGGAATACTTGTTTCGCCCATCATTCCTATGTTGTTCTCCCCGAACCTACCGCAAAACTCGCTCACCGATATTTCCGCGAATTTGAACGAAGGTCAATAGGCCTCTGTTCAATTAAAGAGGGGTCAGTCGTAATCTTGGTACCTGCCGTGTATCAAGAACCTATTCAATTATGGTTGTCTAACTTTGCTGCCTCGAAAAGCGGGGATGGCAATGGCAACGAATCCTCAGGTTGACCTTGCAGATGTTGCGAGGTCGATATGTGCATCTAAGGGATTGAATTTTACCCGAGATATCGGTGGAGGAGGATTCAAGAGAGTTTTCCTTGTTGAACAGCGGGAGAACGAAGTCTATGCTCTTAAAGTAGTTATCGAGGCTTCTCATCGTACAGCGCGTGAGATTGCGGCTATGCAGCGCTGCAATCATCCGAACATCGCTCGGTTGCATCGTGTAGGCAGGCATGGCTATCAAGGACGTGCCTATGACTACATGATTGAGGAGTACCTATCAGGAGGGACATTAACTTACCGCCTTGAGCAACTCGGAAGTCTTAATAATATACAGACATTGAATCTCGGCAGGGAAATGATAGATGCAATTATGCATCTTTCAGGATTCGGACTTGTGCACAGGGATATCAAGCCTGATAACATAATGTTCAGAGAAAACGGTTCTACGCCGGTATTGGTTGACTTCGGTATAGTTAGGGACTTGACCGCCACCTCTCTTACTGAGACGTGGGCCGCTAGAGGGCCGGGTACAGCTTATTACGCGGCTCCTGAGCAGCTCAATAATCAAAAATCGCTGATTAACTGGCGTACAGACCAGTTTTCGCTTGGGGTCGTGCTCTGCTGTGCCAGATTTGGAGCACATCCCTTTAAACACAGAAGCGAGCCAGAGTTCTCGCGTGCCGCTGTTGAACGTGTTACGAGGCACGGGAACAGAAACGTAGATATCTTAACTCAGATTAGCCAATCTGGTCTGCTATGCTTAGAAAAGATGACTCGATTGTGGCCTGTTGAAAGGTACAGATTGCCGCAAGAGCTTTTGCGGGATTGGATAAATCAAGGATAGAACGATGGCCGTTTATCATCAAATGGGTCATCATTCTCTTAATCTATTAGGAGAAAGTAACCTAGCATTATATAAGGGGGCTATTCTAAGCCCCGTCAATGAGGACGAAGCGCATATTCAGACTGCCATTCAAAATCGGAGCACTGAAGATTTCGAGATGATTTTTGACCCACAGCTCTATTATCCTACAGTTGAAAGAGGCAGTCTTCCTGAGTGGGAATACTTTCCATCTGATTTTGATACTGCTGACCAGACTTCCATTCGATGGTGGAGAAAACTAATAGCAGAGCTCGCCAATACTGTACGACGCCTCCGCCTGCAATCATCTTGTTCTCCGGCCATAGTCCCGCGAGTCTATTCAGACGCTTATTATCTATTAAATCAGCAAATAGTGGCTTTGTTTCAGGAGCGTCTATCAGCGCATGAGATAGCTGTAGTTCAGACATTGATTGTTAGTCTTCCAGACCTTACAGAAAGAGCAAGGTCAGCCGAAATCGCATCAATTGCCTCTTCGGGTTCAACTAATAGAGTATTCTTGGTACTCATATCAGACGTCCCTCCAAGGCACGAGCTCCAGAATACCGAGGAAATCCAAGGAGCCATGAGACTAATACGATTCCTTACGGAAGCTGGCATGCAAGTCATCGTAGGTTATACGTCAAGTGACCTAATTCTCTGGAAATTTGCTGGGGCCCAAGACTGCGCCAGTGGAAAATTCTTCAATCTGCGTCGCTTCACGCCATCCAGGTTTACGGAGCCTCCAGAAGGGGGTGGTCAGCTTCCCTATTGGTTCGAGGAATCAATGATGGCATATCTTCGAGAATCGGACTTAGCACGCGTAAGAAGAGCAAACCTCCTTTCCTCTAATAGCCTGACGAATCCATTTGCAGTTCAAATTCTTGAGCAGTTGGATAATTCACCCGGGACGCCGTGGCTAGGACTAAGTTGGAGGCAATATCTATATTGGTTTTCAGATTTTGAGCATCGCTATTCTCAAGCAAGAATAGATGCGGATATGCTTCTTTCGAATGCAGAAAATGTTTGGCGTCAACTTGATGAACAAGCCATCCTAATGGAAGAACGTCAGAATGATGGAATCTGGCTTCGCCAATGGAGAAGGGCCGTTCTGGAAGCTTTTAGAACCTAGCCTGCAACGTCATTCCACGAGAAATAGGACCAAAATAGTCCAAGCTCTCTGCCTATGAGAATTTCTCCTCGCCCCTGTCGTCTATCCCATTGAGGCGTATATCCGGCAATGCCGTCCTATTCACATTCGGGAGGCCTGGGCTTAGGTTCGGCCTCCATTCGCCTTATGGCTATAGGTAGATGATACGATAATTCTCCTCATTGCCGTAAGTTCTTTGTTAGATTTTTGAATTCGACAGAAGATAGTCTTTTCGGTGTCCACTTGCCCCAATCGTTTCGAATATAATATGTTGTGACTAATTTATCCGCTTCCATATTTTGTCTAAGGTTATTGCGCATTTGGTCATCAGTGTTTAGTTCAAAATTATCATAAATATTTGGAATATCACCCTTTCGGCTCCACCCTAAAACATAGACAACGTATTTCCCAAGGCCAGGCAACCAGTCTTTCATAGAGTTGTCCGACCGAAACCGGACATATTTGTTAATGGTTGTTTTTTCGGGGACAGAAATGAGAGAAGCCAATTCATCTGCTTCCCAGGTGCCTTTTGAGAGGTTGAGTTTTTGAAAGAGTTCCCATTTTAGGAAATATCGTTCTTCAACATTGTGATAATTTTCAATTATTAAGCCCATCTGATAGATATATCCGACCCTTGCGCCTTCATTTGTAATTGTTATAGGAATGTCCATCTGGAATTCTCCATGTGCATGCCATAGTCCTATTTTTTCAGCTGCGCTTATTATTGGTTTAGCCTGTCTTAGAAATTTGAAATAAAAGGTAAAGGCCGAGATTGCTAACGCTAATATCGATATTAAAAGTGACGCTAAATTGTTCACTTGTGTCTCCTTAACCAATATTGTTTGTTCATATCTATAGAGCGTTCCTTTTCGAACGAGGGCAGACCCCAATGAAAAACTTAACAGCTATGAATGCTGAGAAAATCACATACTGACCTTGTCTAGTCCCATCGTAAGGGATAATAAATCGCAGCGGCGTCGCAAGTCAAGTTGAGCTGAAAATACCGATAGGCTGGCTAAGAAAACGAGGGGAAGCGCAAAAGCATTAGAAATCACCCGGACCTCCCCACGTGTGACCAAAATGTGCCAAAATTCCCTTAAAAGCGCTGAAAATTGCGTAACGGGACTTAAGGGAGACAAACAAGGAAAACGTTGAAATATCAGGGGAAAACTGGGGGATAAGGTGGCGGGGCCGACGAGACTTGAACTCGCGACCTCTGGCGTGACAGGCCAAAGGCCCTTTAGCAATGGGGAAGGCTAATTGATTGAATTTGAAGGGGTTAGGGGAGTTGCCGGAACTTCGTCTTTCCCCGTGTCACAAATATGTAACAAATCTGCGGAATTTTCGGCCTTTCTTGCTCGTCCGGCTGCAAGAAGGTCAACGGCTTCCCTTTTAAGGTTCTGGTTCGAATGAGTGTATCTCTGGGTCACGCGAACACTGAAATGGCCTAGGAGGTCCCTGACTGTGATCAGATCGACTCCCTCTTCGATCAAGCGGGTGGCAAACGTGTGCCTGAGGTCATGAAATCTCATATTCTCGATCTCTGCCCGTTTGCAGGCGCCTTTAAAGCTCTTCTTGAGTTCTGTATAGGGCCGGCCGGTTTTCGGGCTGGGAAAGACAAGCTCAGATCCATCGGAGTTATCCCGGGCCTTCACTAGCTCCCGACTCAAGACATCGTTTATTGGTATCAATCGACTTTTGCCGCCCTTGGTATGCTCGACCCTTATGATCTTCTTGCCAAGGTCAACCTGGTTCCACCTGAGCTTGAGTATCTCGCCCCTTCTCATCCCGGTGTTGAGGGCGGTAAGGAGGACCGGCCGCAGGTAGCCGGGACTCTCTGAAAGGAGCCTGGTTTCCTCGTCTCCAGACAGAATTCTTTCTTTTGCCGTGTCTTTCTCGGAAAAGAGCTTTACCTTCTGGACGGGGTTCTCTGAAGCCAGCTCCCAGTCAATTGCCAGATTAAACATCTTTTTCATTATCGTGAGTTCTCTATTGACAGTGGACTTTGTTACTCCCGTCTCTAGCCTCTCTGCTCTGTATTTTTCCAGGAGCAGCGGATTAATGTCTTGGAGTCCGAACTCCCCAAAATAGGGTTTCATTCGCGCTTCGATCCTATACTTGTCCTCTTTCCAGCTTTTTTTATTAGATTTGGCATAGTTATCCAGGTACATATCAGAGAGGCCAGCGAAATTGATTTTTCCCTGCTCTCGTCTGATGCCATAATTCCTATCGAATTCCCCCTTAACTTCCTCCTGAAGTGCAATAGCGGCCTCTTCCTTCGCGATCGCCAGAGGCGCAACCTTCTGGATACGTTTGCCCTGGGCATCATGATACTCGAGATACCAGCGGACTTTTCCGCTCTTGGTCCTTCTTTGGTAGATGTGACCAAATCCGAGATCGTATCGGGTTTTGGACCTTGAACTTGCCAACGCTCGGATGCCTCTATTATCTAAACGCTCGAAGGATGATTTCGTCAACCTTTCCTGAGGCGTCAGGGTAGGCAAATAGTTCTTTTGCCTGCTCATATCCAGCCATTCTTCGATCTCTTTAGATCTAAAACGGAGGCCAAAGCTTTTCTTTATACAAGGTAATAGTTCCCGTTTTACGAGCCTATATATCGTACTCTGGGAGAGGTGGAGGTGTTCCGCGGCCTCCGTCACAGTGAGCAAAGAATCGTTCAAATTCGGTCCTTGATTTAGCCCGGCTAGCGCGATATATCTCTGCAGGCCTTCACTATGTCGCCCAAAACCTCCTTCCCCCCGTCACCATACAAGCGTTGATGAATATGCCCTGCGAAGCAGCCCCATTTCCCCAACCATTTCCAGCAATAAACTGTCTGGGGATGAAGTGAGAATGCGCCGGCCAACTCGCGGACGGTCAGAAGGCGGGCGGTTCTCAATTTCAAACCCCCTCAAAAACGGGCCATTTCCCGGCCAATCATGAAACGCTCTTCCCCTGCAAGGTCCCATTCCCCGTGTCTTTGACCTTTTCCGTGTCTTTGCCCGCAGAAACGCGAGCCTGGGGCCTCAGGCGAAGAAAATCGGCCATGTCCAGCCCCTCTCGCTGAAGTTCGGCGACAACCTGAGTGAAAGTCTTAAAGGCGCGCTCGACCCGGTCCCGATATCTGCCCGAAGAGATATGACATCCGCAGCGATACGGCCACAAGGGACAATCGAAAATCACGCAGAATAGGACCTCTTTCCGGTCTCCAGCCGTACAGTCCAGACACTTCAAATATATGGCTCTTTGTTTCGTCATCGGTTTGTATTCTTCAAACCAAAGACAGATTCCTTATTTGGAAGTGTCACGATTCCAGTTTTGGAAGTATGGGACTTCTTTCTTTTTCCTGCTTCCCCTGAAGCGAAATGTTGACGCTTCCAAATCTGGAAGTGTCGGGGGCATTTTGACGCTTCCAAACCCGGAACTGTTTTTATATGTCTACCATCCATTTGGACCTCACAGAAGAGTATCGAACCTACCCGTGAGTCCGTATTCACAGACGAAACGATAAAGTCCGCCGAATCGAGTGCGCCGAATCCAGCCTTCCCGTTCGAGTTCGGCGAAAGCCCGCGAGATATCTTTGGGACTCTTTAGACCCCTAATCTGCAACTTTCTAATCTCGGAATAATAGAGTCTTATTGCGCCATTGTTCGCCCCGTTGTACTTTGCCTTCACAAGTAAGTAGACACTTCTTGCGCGGGTTGAAAGGTCCCACCACTCGCGCCGTTTGAGAATAAGTCCTTTTTCCAATCGCACGAACGGCGGGCACGGCCGGTCACGTTTGCTTTTCCTCATTGTTCCCTTCAAACAAAGAGACCAACGAGAATCCCGATGTAGGACGGGGGAACGCAGCGTCCCGGTATGATCCCGTCGGACCTAAGTTTCCGCACCTTATCATAACTTGCCCTCGACGATCTCAACGGCCCGCTTCAAGCCCTCGAAAAGATCTCTGGCCAAGTCCCGCGAAAGGCATAGGCCTTTACGGGTCGGGATCTGCTGGCCGGTCTGTGCCTCAACGTAGACGCGAAGGTCAAGAAGCTTATGGCCTTTGTATTCGGTAAGGGAAACCCGGACGGTCTCCTCCGCATTCTTTTTGAAGCTCCATATCTCACGATCTTCCATCTTTGGCCTCGCCGAAGATTTCACTGACCTCGACTTTCAGCGCTCGGGCAATCCTTCGGAGCTCGCGGTCGGAGGGAACAACCCAGCCGTTCTCAATCCGTGAAAGCCGGCTCTTCTCAATCCGCGTCAGAAAGCTGAGTTGATCAAGACTCATCTGTGCATAAAACCGTTTCACGCGCATTGAAGATATCTTTCTCATGATTACCTCCAAAATGAATCACCATTGTTGATTCATATACATTTTAGGCCTAATATTTAGACGCCGTTGGATGAACTTGAATATGACGACTTTTTGCGGTTCTCTCGACGAACTCGTTTCCGTTCTAAGAGAATCTCAACGAGAGGGCTGGATAAAACTTTTCCCTGTTATCGGGCGCTATTATTCATTTTTGGGCCGTTCCCTTAAGTCCTGCGATGAATGGAATAAGTTTCCCGACCGCAGGCGCCAGCTGCTCAGCCAGGGAAAGATTGAAATGCTCAATTTTTTCGATGGCCAACTTTCCACTCTTAAAAGATACCTCCACGTCCTCTATGGTGGTCCGAATCTTAAAAAAGCCCACGACAAGCTTAACCGCAACTTGAGAAAGATCAAGCAATACTTTGATTTATCACGCCGCGGGGAAGGCGAGATCGAGTTTGCCAATCAAGATATTGTCACCGCTGTTAAGGAATTCAATGGGTCTCTTCCGCCCACCCTTGAGAAATGGAAAATCGTGCCGGAAAACCGCAAAACTCTACTTGGAGATGAAGGAGGGAAAGACCTCTTTCCCTTGGGGATTAAAAGAATTTCTGTCCTCATAGAGTACACAAAATACCGTAAAGGCTTCCCTAAAATCGGCCAGCCCGCTAAGCCTTTCAACGAGCTACTCCTCGTGGCCGTAAATCGCTTTACTCAACGGGCCTATTCAGCCGACGGAAGCCCAATCATGAAAAACGGTTTGTATAGAGTCTGCAAAAACTGGCAGCTTGTCTGCGCTGCGCTTCTCTGGCTTCATGTCTATTTTGGAATCCCCGAAATGGAAGCCTTCATCAAGAAGCACGGGAGTGAAGATGCAAACGCCGCACTTAAGAATTTTGCTACGATCGCCAAAAGGAGTTATCATAATTGGCGGCGCGGGCAGCGCGGAATGGGGAAATTTGCAGGTGAGTGGGCAGACGGAGTCAAGCTCATTGACCTTGACCGGCTTTATTGGAGGGATGGCCATTTTTGGGTGCAGCCTTCAGGAGAATTGCCAGATGTCCGGAATCAAGCGCCAAGAAGCACAAGGCCTAAATTGAGTCTTTGAAAGAAAGCAGATATTTCCGAACCTTGTCAACTGATGTTAGAGGGGAGAAAGGATCAGAATGAATTGAATCGGCTATTTTAGTTTAAATAGAATCATCTTCGTTATTTTTCCTCTCCATTCTTTTCAATCTAAATAATTCAAGGACAAACCATAATACAAGCCAAGGAATATATATTTTTAAGACTGCTCTAAATCCAATTTTCTTCCCCAAGATGAAACATAGAATGGAAGAAATTAAGAAGGACAATCGTGCAGCATCATTTCGTTCCATTTTTCTTAAGGGAAACCAATAAATAATATGAAAAAAACCAAGCGTGGCTATCGCTGCACCCAGGTAAAAGGCAATATGTAACATGGAAACCTCCCCCTATACTTGGTTCTATGCTTAATTTAGGGCGCCTAAGTCCTTCTTCCATGCCCATAATATGATTCGAACATACACGGGCAGACAGCGTTGCGCTTTTATAAGAAGACCTAAAGCAACCGAGCCAACTTCATCCGATGTCTCAGCCACCCTGTGTCCCCGATTGTTCGACCTTCGGTTGGACATATGTCAGAGTGAATACCATGTCGGTTAACCAACGTTTAAAGGACTCGTTGTCGCTGAACTGCTTGAATAATTCTGTATCGTCCTTTAGAAGCGCCGTCATAACTCTTGCGAGAGCCTTATCGTGTTCGATGCGTGCGTTCTGCCGGTCAGAGTGTTTCCTTGCATTCATATAGGCCGTGTCGGCGGCCACTTTTTCAGGGATCTCCTTTGTAATAAGCTGATGAACACGATCCGTATCTGTCCACTGGATATTTCCAAACTGGTCATTGAAAGCCTTCAGAATATTCGAGAGCCTATCCAGTTCGGGCTCGGGTTGCCACCCACCTCCGCTGCCGGGCACTGGTTCGATCTCCGCATCCTGGTCAGGTGGGAGGATACTTATTGTTGCCCGTTTCTCCACGCGATAGCTGTCCATGTCAATGGATTCCAGGATACCTTTCGACAGGTCCTCTTCTATGGGAGCAGGCAGTTTCGGTACTAAGAAATTGAGAAAAATCGAGAGCTTCTCCCACTCGATGTTGGTATATGGCAGGATTGAAGACAGGAAACCGTAAGTTCGTATGAACGCCTTCGCCTTGCCCTTAAAATCTACCTGCCCATCCTCGTCCAACTGTTCTTTATAAACCGCGACACAGGCATCAAGTATCGGATCGAGTTGGTCACGATCTGCACCGCTTAGGTAAAGCTCAACGAGTTGATCTGTATGTGCCTTGCCATAAACCTGTCGCTCGTCTAAAGCAGCCTTTAGATCATGAAGCTTATTCGGGTCGGTCTCCTCGCTCAGAATCGTAGTACGGTAGTAGTCTGCAAAGGCGGCTTGAATCGTTTCGGCATCGTTTACGAAGTCCAGGACGAACACATCATGTTTGAGCGGATGGGCCCGGTTCAAGCGAGAAAGGGCTTGCACGGCCTTAATGCCAGAAAGAATTTTATCCACATACATCGTATGCAGCAAAGGCTCATCGTAACCGGTCTGGAACTTGTCAGCACAGATGAGGAAGCGATATGGATTTTCTACAATCTTGTCAGGGATCTTGTTACTCGGGAACTTATTGACGGATGATTCGCTTACCTTAACTCCTCCGTAATCATGCTCGCCTGAAAAGGCCACAATTGCCTTATACGGGCTCTTTCGTTCCACGAGGTAGTCGCGGATGGCATGATAATACTGAATGGCCCTCTCAATGCCGCTCGTAACCACCATCGCACGGGCCTCTCCCCCGATTTTCCCTTGTGCAATCACCTGCTCATGGAAGTGGTCGGCCATTATCTCTGCCTTTAGCCTGATGGCATGGTCATGGCCCTCCACGTACCTGCGGAGTTTCTTTCGCGCCCGCTTGATGTCAAACTCAGGATCCCCCGGCACGGTTTTGACAAGCCTGTAGTAACTGTCAACAGGCGTGTAACTTTTCAACACATCCAGGATAAAGCCCTCCTGGATTGCTTGTTTCATGGAATAGACGTGGAAAGGTCGATGTTTGACTTGATCGCCCTCAGTGTAGGCCTCTCCGAAAATCTCGAGGGTCTTGTTTTTGGGCGTAGCAGTAAAAGCGAAATAGCTTGCATTGGGCAAGAGTTTTCGGGATTCCATTATGCGGTTGATCTTATCTTCAAAGGTCTCGTCTTCTTCTTGAGCTCCCGCTTGTGACAATGCCATGCTTACCGCTGCGGAGGTTCTGCCACCCTGGCTTGAGTGCGCTTCGTCGATTATGATGGCGAACCGTCTTCCTCGATGTTCATCCCCGATTTCATCCAGTATGAATGGGAATTTTTGCACTGTGGAGATGATGATCTTCTTTCCGCTCTCAATGAACTTCCTGAGATCACCTGAGTGCTCTGCATGACCGATTGTCGCGCCCACCTGGGCATACTGCTTGATCGTATCTCGGATTTGTTGGTCAAGGATTCTTCTGTCGGTAACCACGATTATCGAATCAAATATCTCCGCGTTGTCTTTCTGAAGGCCGATGAGTTGATGTGAGAGCCAGGCGATTGAATTCGACTTGCCGCTACCTGCGGAGTGTTGAATGAGATAACGTCTTCCCACGGCGCTTTCACGGACGTCAGCAAGGAGTTGCCGAACTATATCGAGCTGATGGTATCTTGGGAAAACCTGAACACGCCTCCTCTTACCAGTCTTTTCGTCTTTCTCATCGACAATCTGAGCATAGTTCTCAAGGATATCCGTCAATCCCTTGGGCGTGAGGATCTTTTTCCAAAGGTAATCTGTCTTGATTCCTTCTGGGTTTGGCGGATTGCCTGCCCCATCATTCCAGCCCTTATTAAAAGGCAGGAACCAGGAAGCTTTTCCTTTGAGATGCGTGCAATAGCGAACTTCATGGTCATCTACCGCGAAGTGCACCACGCACCGACCGAACTCAAATAGCCGTTCACGAGGGTCGCGGTCGCGCTTGTATTGCTGGAGGGCGTCATCTACGGTTTGCTTTGTCAGGCTATTTTTGAGTTCGAAGGTGGAGATCGGAAGGCCGTTGATGAAAAGACAGAGGTCGAGGGCAAGCTGGGTTTCGTCCCGGCTGTACCTGAGCTGACGCGTGACGCTAAAGCGGTTCTGTTCGTAGCGCTCCCTGGCCTTTGGGTTGCCGGGAGAGGGCGTACCATAAAAGAGGTCGATCTGGTGCGGGCCGTGCTTTACACCCCTTCGTAAAACATCGATCACACCACGCTTGCTGATCTCGCCTTGGAGCCGGGCGAGAAACTTCTGGCGCGTGGGACCAGGAGCGTCGAGATTGAGTGCCTCTGCCTGATCAGGCTGAGTGGCCTGCAGAAAAGCGCGGAGCTGTGCCAGGTCGACGCAATACTCGCGGTCAAAGTCCTCAGGTGAACCGCAAGTCCAGCCATTTCCGCCATAAGGGGTGCCGGACTCGCGAACCATGCCCGATTGTGTGGTCTCCGGATCACAGGGCCCTCCGGTCAATGCCCTGCAAATCAGTCGCTCGAGGCCGCGTTCGCTGGTGTCCGTCTTCACGTCTCGGTCTCCTCGAGAGCAGCGTCAAAATCCGTGCCTTCGCTTTTCTCGTCGCCCGTAGCCGTCGGCTCCACGTCGTCGAGCGGTTCCGGTTCTTCGGCCTCGTCCGGCAGCCGCGCTGCCACCTCTCTGACATCCAGTTTGCCAGTTACCACGTCGGCGATGAGACGTGTGCGGTACTCGCGGAGGAGGGCGATTTCACGATGGGTTTGGTCGATTGCGGTGATGATGTTGGCAGTGGCGGCGTCCAGATAACGGACGATTGCGGTTTGTTCGGGGAGGGGTGGGAGCGGGAATTGCATTCTCCCAATAAATTGCCAATCTGCGCGAGGCATCTTCGCTCCGAAGGTGGAACTGTTGATTGTGTCAATAATCGGCTTCGATCGAAGGAGCTGCTCTACATAAGGGGCAATTAAGTTGGCGGCTCGCGGGCGAAGGACGAAGAACTCTCCCACGCAGACGCCGTCGCTCCTTGGTCGAGTTACCTTGGCGAGATATGGCCGCAGCTTGCCGAACAACACATCGCCGGCCTGAAAGCGTTTAACCTGGCTCTCGAACGTGACTTCTAATCCCGGGTTCCTGAGGCGGCCCGTCCAACTCTCGACGTGTTCGAGGGCGACATAGAGGTCGCTGTCGTCCCGTCCAGCAGTCTGCTGAATCACATTGCTCACAGAAGACTTGAGCGGCATCACCTCCCAATGCTCCGGGACATCGCCCAGCCACTCTACGCCGGAGGGCTTGAGACGGACGTTGGGGTCAAGGCCACGGGTGACGGCGCGGTGGATGATGGCCTGCTTCTGCTCCTCAAGCAGCTTAATCAGCCTTTGCTTGGCACGGATGTAGCGCCGGATGCGCCAGTCCAAGTAGTTGAGGAAGCGGACGATGGCGGCTTGTTCGGCGACCTGTGGGAATGCAATCGGTACAGCACCGAAGTCTGGTGTATATAGTCGATTGAAGCCGCTTCCTATCCCCTTTGAACGCTGAGCAAATTGGTCGACGAACAGCGGCGTTTTGAACAAGTGCTTAAAATAGTCCATTCTCAGTTCAACCACTGGGGCAAATACGCTATAGTCAGGGCTAATCAACCCGTCGATATCTGAAGTGGCAAACATACCCGACCAGGCTTGCATGCGATTCATGACAAGATACCCTGGACGACAAACTTTGTACTTGGATAAGTTCTCTGCACTCGCTAAGCGGTTTGACGCCTCAGACTGGGGCAACAGGCCACGCTCACGAGTGAGAGAAAGAAGCAATCCCTGTCCATCCCTGCTTCGCTCGTCTCTCTCGCGGAAAAGGAGCTTGATACGCGCCACCTCCCAATGCTCTGGTACCTCGCCCAGCCAAGGCACGCCGGAGTCCCTGTAGGCGGGATAGGGCTTGAGGTCAGAGATCATGCCCCAGCCTCTCGCAGGAGGTTGTCGGGATTCCAGATACGCTCGGCGAGCTGACGACAAAGTCTGCTGCGCTCTTCTATGTCGGCCTTCTTGAACTGCGGATACGCCTTGAACGGCAAGCCACTGTCCTGCACGAAGTGCAGAAACCCGGGATTGCGATCATAACACTGCGGATGAAGCGAACGTGCCAGCAAGTTCTGGGTATTGTAATGAGGCAGCTTTGTTTCATAGTCCCGATCGCCATAACTTGCGTTGAAACTCTTGGGCAAAAGGAGCAAGGCCCCGATACGGTTGCGATACTCGGCGAAATCGGCGGGATGGCTGAATTCGTCCTTGTGCTGATCAGGATGGTCCGCCCAGATATGCTCTACTTCATAGCTATTTCTTCCCCGCTGGACATATTCCGTATAACGCGATTGCTGGCCGGAGCTGGTTTCAACGTAATCGGTCATCCGGGCTAAAATGAGATGAATCTGTCGCCGATTCATGCCGTGTATCCGAAAGTTTTCATTACCGGAGAACGTCTCTTGTTCTGAGTCAAGACGCTTGCGCAACAGAGTCGCAACTTCGTCGGCGCTTCTGCCACGAATCTCACGCATAACGACAAACATCGCATATTGCATTGTCGAATAGTCAATTGCGCGCCAGTTCCAGATCCGGCGATGAATCAGGATATCAAGGTAAGCAGCCGCGACTCCTATTTTCCGTAACGCGACATCTTCCGAATCGCCGATTCGAAGGGGCGCTAGCAAGACCGCATATTGCAGAGTAAAATTTTGCCGGGCATTGAAGTAGACTGACTGAAGACCTTGAGTGAGCGTTTCTCCCGCTAACCGCAGACGTTCATACCAGAAACCATAGAAGGCGAAGTCGCGTTCGATAAATCTTGCGAAGTCACCACTCGAATTTAGGCCTAGCGCTTCCTCATGCCCACGCACCCAACGGTGGAATTCCGTGCCGATTAGGTCGAAGTCGCGTGGTGTTGCCCCTCGCTTACGTTCTCGAATACTCTCGGCATGCTGACTACGCAACCACGACTTTATTCCGTCAGCGTCCTCGTCCTTTCCAACCTCTGACAGTGTCCTAATTCGGTTCTTCCATACACGGTTGGCTGAGTTTCGTTGCTCGACATCGATAATATGTGCGAGTAAGTAGCCTTTCAACATATCCGTTGGGGCGAGAGACAGCCCCCGGTCGTTCATTGTTTCAAAGATCATATAGGCGTCATCGTCTGAGTACGCGGTAATCTCAACAAAGTGGACATTCTCGATTAGCCAATCAACGAAATATGGTAGCCCATCGCCCTGAAGCTCAATGGGGAGGTGTTCTTCAATGTCGGCATATCGAGCAGTAATATTACGAATCGACTCAGGCTGATCATTTTCGTCAAACGAATCACCTGCGTAAAGAGCATCCATGCAGGCAGTGCGCTCAGGCACGTCAAGATTGAAGGACCTCTTCCCAAACTTCTGGGAAAAAATCAACTCGGCTACCTGTCCCTTCTGCTCAGGTTCCTGAAGCAGGTGGTGCAGCCGAATCAGAAGCAGTGTCAATGAGGTTAACCGCTGCTGGCCATCGATTATGAACTTCTGTCCGTCTTTATCGCTGATGATAATCGAACCCAAGAAGTAATGGCCATAATCGGCTACTTCGCCCCGGTCGTCCCCTGATTCATAGCTTTCCTGAAACATGGTGGCCAAGTCGTCAATGAGTTCGACCACCTGCTTGGTTTGCCACTTGAACTCACGCTGATAGTAGTCGATACTATATTTCGCCCCGCCAAGAAGTTGGCGGACCGTTTTTGCATCACCGCGTATCTCCCTCATTGTTTGCCTCCCCCAACGATCTCGGCAAGCAGCCCATCAGTTTCCTTCTCTATCGCCAGAATATCAGCTCGAATATCCTCCAAAGAGCGTAAACTTAGGGGTTTGTAGAAGTATCGTGTAAAGCTAATCTCATAACCTGTCTTTATGCTGCCCTGGTCGTACCAGGCGTCGGGAACATGGGGCAGAACTTCGCGACGAAGGAAGGCCTCAATTCCCCCTTCTTCCAGGAGTGGAACCTGCTCGGTGTCGCGCAGGTCGCTGTCAAGCTCATACTCGACGACGGCGGGCTTGCCGTTGATGGAGACCTCGAACAAGCCGCGCAAGGGGTTGGGCTCCGTGCCGCGCTTGTGAATTTTCTTGATGATGGGCGGCGCGGCTTCATCACGCTCAGCTGTCTCCTTGAGAGCCTTGATCTCTTTGGCGTTGTATGGCTGGTTGGAGTCTATGGCCTTAAGACGTAGGGGCCGTTCGACCGTCACCTTCCAGTAGCCGAACGAGGAGTTCTGGAAAATCTTTGACTGTTCAGTCTCTTTAAACGCGAGGAAGGTATCGCAGATTCTTTGGATATCTTCAGGCGATAGCTCGCAGTTCTTCTTTCCCAGGTTTTTCCGCAGCGGTTTGAACCACTGCGTTGCATCGATGAGTTGCACTTTGCCCTGGCGGTGGATGGGTTTCCGATTGGTGAGAATCCAGATGTAGGTGGCGATTCCTGTGTTGTAGAACATGTTCAGGGGAAGGGCAATGATGGCCTCCAGCCAGTCGTTCTCGATAATCCAACGGCGGATGTTGCTCTCGCCCTGACCGGCGTCGCCGGTGAAGAGCGATGATCCGTTGTGCACCTCAGCTATACGACTCCCAAGCGGTGTAGAGTGTTTCATCTTTGAAAGCATATTGGCCAGGAAGAGCATCTGCCCATCGCTCGAGCGAGTGATTAGCGAATATTCGGCGTCGCCAGCGTGCTCGATGATGAAGCGCGGATCCTTGATTCCGTCCTTGCCTCCCATGCGCTCGAGGTCACTCTTCCAGCTCTTGCCATAGGGTGGATTGGAAAGCATGAAGTCGAATTCGCGCGAAGGGAAGGCATCGTTGGAAAGGGTTGAATATTCTGGTCCGCCGACGATATTATCAGCGGCCTCCCCTTCGCCCTTGAGAAGTAGATCTGCCTTACAGATTGCATAAGTCTCAGAGTTGATTTCCTGACCATAGAGATGAGTGGCAACTTCCTTGTCATGTTGCTTGGCAAGTTGCTGAAGCGTCTCCTCTGCTACGGTCAGCATTCCTCCGGTGCCGCAGGTCCCATCATAAATAAGATACGTTCCGGACTCGATCTGGTCGGCAACGGGCAGGAGAATCAGTCGAGCCATAAGCCTTACGGCATCGCGTGGTGTCCAGTGTTCGCCGGCCTCCTCGTTATTTTCCTCGTTGAAACGGCGGACCAGCTCTTCGAAGATCGTGCCCATTCCGTGGTTGTCGAGCCCGGGCTGTTTCACCGAGCCATCGCTATTGAGAACAGCCTGCGGGCTCAGGTTGATTGAAGGATCGAGGAGTTTTTCAATCAAGGTTCCGATGGCATCAGCCTTGGAAAGTCGAGGTATTTGGTTGCGAAACTCAAATTTGTCCAGAATGTCTTGGACATTGGACGAAAAGCCGTCAAGGTAGGCTTCGAAGTCAGCCTTGAGCTGTTGCTGGCTCGCTCGCGCTCGAAGATCGCGCAGCGTGAATTTAGAAGCGTTATAAAAACCCTGGCCAGCTGCTTTACAGAGGGCTGCGTCTTGATGGACGATCCCAGCCTTGTCGAGCGATACCTTCATATCAAGTACCGCCTGCTTGGTGGGCTCGAGCACTGCATCGAGACGCCTGAGCACGGTCATCGGGAGGATCACGTCGCGGTACTTGCCGCGGACGTAGAGGTCCCGGAGGACATCATCAGCGATCCCCCAGATGAAATTAGCGATCCAGTTGAGTTGGGGTTGTTCCATCAATAACCTCATAGATCCAATGATCTCAGGTGAGACAGGCCCCTTATTGTGGATAAAAGAGGGCACATCTTTTCCCCTTTGATCAATTTTAGTTTTGTCGCTGATACGTTGTCAATCTATATTTTCACATGAAGGGCGGGGATCTCTACGATAACGACCTACCCAGCTTGCTGAACTCACTACAAATGAGAAAGGCGACGAAATCTTTGAAATATCAGGGGAAAATTGGTGCCGGAGGAAGGAGTTGACCCACACCCGAATTGCCCTGGATTGGATTTTGAGTCCAACGCTTTGATTTACCACCATAATTAGATCAGTCCCGGTCAGATTATTATTATCTTCTTGATTATAATAGCTTTATGTTCTATAATTTACGCTGAGGCAAGGCTAAGATGAGCGAAAACATTGAAGGCAAAAGAAGGCGGGGCAGGCCAAGGAAAACGCTTGAAGATAAGCTATCCAAAGTCCTAACCACAGACAGGCAAAAGTCATTTCTCAGGAACAGATTATCGGGGATGAATAAAAGACAAGCTGCCATCCAGGCCGGCTATGCCCCGTCTACAGCAAGCATAATGGCTAAGAGGCTCACGGACAAGATCACCTGCAATAGAATTTTCATTGAGGAAGCCCAGAGGCAGGGACTAACCGTTGAAGCGATTATTGGCGAGATCAAAAGAGGAATGACAGAAGCTACTCTCCCGCAATACCCGGGTCATCCCGATAATTTCAACAGACGCGGATATACTGATATGGCATTGAGGGTATACGGAGGGTATGCGCCGAACAAGTTGGACATACAGAAGGATACCAGGGAAGTAAGTTTTCAAATCAGTATAGAAGAACAGATAGAGGCTGAAAAAATATTAGCCGAATGTATCGACATGGACAGATTAGATAACGATGAAGATATCAGCAGCGAACAAGAACCAGATGGTCTATTAAAGCCTGAAGAAGAGAAATCTTGAGAGGTACTCTCTCCCTGAAGAGATCTCAATCCATCTGAATATTATGCTATACAAACTAATAATATATTGCCCATTGGCCCCTTTTTCGAAAGATTTATTAATTGATCTGGTCTAGTCTATACTTGACCAGACAGCAAGTGTCAAATAATGTTCGTTTGCTGAAACCTATTTCTTGACTTCTTTCGGCTTCAGCTCCATGCCGAGCTGCTGCATCCATCCCAGAAGGTCATCTTCTTCTCTGCACTCAACGATTTTTCCATCTTTGACCCGTCCCATCCAGATCCCGCCAATCTCAGTCTTGTTTCCTGTCGGGAGGAGGCCCTGAAATTCTCCTGTGTGGGTGCCCTTAAAGACGAACCTGGCAATAACTCCGTCCCCGTGAGAGACCATTTCTTCAATATCCCAATGGCAGTCGGGGAATCCGGCCCAAAGCAACTTGACGAATTCTGATTCCTCTTCCCGCGATAAGCCTTTTGGATTGGCTGAAGGAAAATACCAGCGATACTCAGGGGCATACAATTCCTGATAAACATCAGCGTTTTTTTTGTTCAATTCGTTAAATACGCTCACTAAAAGAGCCCGGTTCTGCTCCTCAACCTTTGCCTGCGCTCTGAACTTCTCCAGTTCTGCTTTCTCGGCTTTGTTCTGGCAGCCAAACGCAAAGCAAAGAAGAATGACCAAGGAAACGACCAAAAGTGGGTTTTTCATTTACCCCTCCTTGATTTTGATGAGTTTATTAGACCCCGCCTGGCAATGGATGTCAAGCTAAGTATCGGCCAGGCCAGCTTATGCCAAATTTTCCAGAAATTTATGAGAAAAGGTCAATAATGACCCAGCTCGCGGGACGGGCGCTATTCCCATAGGGGTATCCGCTCTCTTCCACCCTTTCAGCCTGGCAGGCCTATTAGGAAGGTTGCCTTGGCTGTCCCGCCATGAGACCGATCCAAGAATGCATGGACCACGCAGATAGGACGTTGCTTCAGCCTGGGACCAATTTATGACATTTCGGTTTTAAGAGGTCTTTTTCCGTGTCACAAATATGTCACAAAATATGCATAAAATTGCCTAATTCTGCATAACCGTGCTCAAAGGCAGGAGGTCGCCAATTTGTGATTTTCCAGGGGGAAACAGGGGGATAAGATGGCGGGGCCGACGAGACTTGAACTCGCGACCTCTGGCGTGACAGGCCAGCGTTCTAACCAAACTGAACTACGACCCCGCCTGAGGGCAAAGGGAATTATAATCGGAACGGCGTCGGTTTTCAATATCAGCCGATTGTCTCGGCCACCTTTATAGTGATCATCTTTCCCTTGCGGGTGACCGTCCCGGGCTTCAGGACCGTGAGCCGCATCGATTGGCCTGCGACCTCAAGCGTCCGAAAC
>Ga0315277_10003061_pt1 | contig 22920 bp, 19 predicted proteins | sample YL17G05_15_MG_FD_203695 | JGI IMG/M metagenome (GOLD analysis project Ga0315277, IMG submission 203695) | Sediment microbial communities from Yellowstone Lake, YNP, Wyoming, USA - YL17G05_15 | ecosystem: Environmental > Aquatic > Freshwater > Lake > Sediment | place: USA: Wyoming | collected...
GGGGTTCCCACAACGCTGCTCATCACGGCAACAGCGCTGGACGGCCTGGACGCGGGCCAGGTGATCGTGTGGGTGCCGCAGATTGGCTCTCGTCCTGCTGACAGCCTGAACCTCTGGCAGGGAACTCTTGATACGTCATCGCCGCTCGCTCTCAAGGTACCGATCCCCGCCCTTTCGCCGGGGGACTATACCTTCCGGGCATCCCTCATGTTCCGCTACGCGGGAAGAGGAATACCAGGGGCAGTCTCGCAGAATCTGTACGTCACAGTAAGTGACTCGGATGTTCAATCGTCGGTCGTATCCTTCCAACGCATTAAAATGGAAGAGCTGATGAAGCGGCTCCGTGACATGGGGATTGATCCGTCTGACCACGACGAGATAAGGACGCGAGCCCCGGAGCTCTGGGAGGAGATAATGAATCTCCTCACAATCAGAGGCATAGAGACCGTGATTCCAAACTCGAGCGGTGCAAAGGTCCCGCCACGCCGCGATTCCATCGGAGTTTGGTGGGAAGGGGTCAAGGAAGGATACGCTCGACCGGGAGCGGTGACCGACTCGGTGCCGAAGAAGCCCGCTGATTCCTCGCGTACCCAACAGGGCGATGACGTCGCAGCGATGTCAGCGGGGGATGGCTGGTTGAAGTGGCGGGGTGACGGGCTAACCCGCGGCGTTTGCGCCACATGCAGGGAACAAAGAACGCTCCACGAGGGGCGTTTCGATGCGGAATCTGATCCTGGCGATCTCCGAGGGAGGGGTCCAGAAGCGGGCGAGTGAAACGGTTTTCGGGCTCGCAAGTCGTTGCAACGCAACACGGCCTCGATCTGGGACTCCGGGCTCTGACTTTGTTTGCCGCTCATCAGCCGCTCCTTTCGCCAAGACCAATCTACCCAAACCACGTCTCAACTAGGAGCTCGTACGTGTCCGGTTCTGACTGAACCGCTACAGCCACTGGGCGATAATCCACGTCTGTAATTTATTGATTATCAATAGACTACGGAGAGTGCAAGACCGACCTCACCGTCCCCTAACTCCTGTGGAAGTCGAATTCGGGGTTCAGACAAGCCACGATGGTCTCTATGGAAGTCGTTGGAAAACAATCAGATGGGATTGGGGCGGCCTTCACCACATAAGATCAAGAGCGAAAGCAAAGGGCCGACTGTCTTCACCTGCCCGCTCCTCATCACAGGAAGAGTCACTTCAACAACACCATCTTCATTGGTCTCCGCATGTGGGACGGCAAGACCCGGTCGGAGCAGCTCCCGGTGTCCAACGCGGGAGTCTGCGCGCGAGCGCCCGAAGCTGCGCTGGATACAGCCAGCGAGCTTTGGATCGTCTGGCACGTAGGGGTTTGGCGATACCATGATCGTGAGGGTCTGGCGCTCTACCTGATGCCGATCTGGCGACTCGGTCTGACCTGGCTCCGGCCCCGGTACGACTCTGACCGACACAAAACCGATTGTCATTCGCTATCTGCCCATCTATCTTTCGGCCAAAAAGATACTGCCGCTTTCGGTCTTCTATGAAGCGATGTCCCCAGAACCCAATCATCACCCGAAGCGACATCCCTCCCGCTTGTCCACAGCTCGTGGACGTCACTTCCGTTTTCAATCCAGCCGCGACCCGCTTTCGCGACCAGATTCTCCTTCTTCTCCGGGTCCAGAGCCGCGGCCGCGAGACTTCTCTTCTACCTGCCACCAGTTCGGACGGCGTTCAGTTCCGGGTCTGGCCCGAGCCGGTGCGGATGCCGGGCATAGAACGACTGGACTGCAAGGTCTTTCATGTCTATGACGCTCGGATCACGTGCCTCGAGGACTTCTACTACATCACGGTAGCCATAGATACGGACCAGGGTTGCCGTATCGGTCTCGCGCGGACCACAGATTTTCAGAACTACATATTCCTGGGGGCGCCGCTGGAAGGCGACGCCCGCAACGCCGTGTTGTTCCCGGAGAAAATCGGCGGTCGGTATGTCATGCTGTGTCGCCCCAATCGGACCCGGCTCGACGGCGGTGTCGCCACCGGCAGCGAAATTGAACTGGCGGTTTCCGACGATCTGAAAGTCTGGCGGACCGAAGCCGTGGTCATGCAGGGGCGGTTTCATTACTGGGATGAGTTGATCGGCTCCGGCCCGCCGCCGATCAAGACGCGCAGAGGATGGCTGCACGTTTACCACGGCGTCGCCACGCATTTCACTAGCAGCAATATCTACCAGGCCGGAGTCGTCCTGCTCGAATTGGAACAACCGCAACAGGTGATCGCGCGCAGCCGTCGTAACGTGCTCGAACCGCGCGAGCTGTATGAACTGACGGGCCAGGTGCCGAATGTCGTCTTTCCGTCCGGCCTGGTTCCGGCTGGCATCGATGCCGAAGGTTTCGTCGGTGAAGACACCGAGCTTAGCCTGTATTACGGAGCCGCAGATACTTCGGTCTGCCTCGCCACCACCACCGTGCGCGCACTCCTGGAGGCATGTGATGAAGCGTAACCGTACGGGACTCGCCGCCGCACTGTTCTGCTTCGCGTCTCTCATGTTCACCCCCGTGACGACAATTGCCGGCGGTGAGTTGCTCCCGGTCCCGAGGATCCCGTACGCGCCGCGTCATTACGTCTGTTATCGCACCGCCGATCGATTGACTATCGACGGTCGCTTGGACGAAGTCTCCTGGCGCAAGGCCACCCCGTCAGAGCTGTTCGTCGATATCGAAGGCAACCTCAAACCGCTCCCCCGTCTTGACACGCGCGTCTGGATGCTCTGGGATTCAACATACTTCTACGTCGGCGCCGAGTTGGTCGAGCCGGACGTGTGGGCCGCTTTGACGCAACGCGACGCCGTCATCTACCACGACGATGACTTCGAGGTGTTCATTGATCCTGATGGTGACACACACGAGTACTACGAACTGGAACTCAACGCTCTGAACACGGTTTGGGATCTTCTCTTGCTCAAACCGTATCGCGACGGCGGACCGGTGGTCAATGCCTGGGATATCCAGGGTTTGAAATCGGCAACGTTGGTCAAGGGAACGCTGAACCATCCGGGCGACGCGGATTCAGGATGGAGCGTTGAGATCGCCATTCCCTGGACGGTGCTGGCCGAGTGCGCCCATCGATCGTCTCCGCCGCATGAAGGCGATCAGTGGCGCGTGAACTTCTCACGCGTCGAATGGCGGACCAAGATCAAAGAGGGGCGATACGCAAAACTGCTCGATTCCTTGTCTGGAAAATCACTGCCCGAGGACAACTGGGTCTGGTCGCCGCAGGGGTTGATTGCCATGCACTATCCGGAGATGTGGGGAATCGTGCAGTTTGCGTCCGCCGAAGTCGGCAGTGCCTCCGTGCAATTCGTCGCCGACCCCGCGGAACCTGCGCGTTGGGGGCTGCGACGCCTGTACTACGCTGAAACCGACTACCACACGCTGCACGGTTCATATACCTCGGATTGGTCGGAGTTGAAGCCGGAGGTCGACGTGCCGGGCTTCAACTGGCCGCCGGAGCTTCAGGCGACGGCAGACCTGTTTCAGATAAGTACGACCAGCAGCGACGGCAAGACGACGCTCTTCATAACTCAGGACGGATGTCTGCGACAACACAGCAAATAGACAAGTACCGACGCCGATTCGACGCTAGAGCCACGGAACATCGGAATCGCGCCACGATTGCGGAGCGACAGTGAATCTCAGCTTCATTGACTGGGCCATCGTATTCCTCTCACTGGCCCTGATGATCCTCTCAGTGGAAGCCGGACGGCGTGTTATGCGGAGCGTGGCCGATTTTCTGGCGGCCGGGCGCTCAGCCGGACGGTATGTACTGTGCGTCGCCAGCGGCGCGGCCGGCATCGGCGCCATCACCGTGGTCGGCAACCTCGAAATGAATCTGATCGCCGGCTTCTCGTTGTCGTGGTGGGGGATGACCACGGCCCTGGTCGTATTGATAATCACCGTTTCCGGTTGGGTCGTTTATCGTTTCCGCGAAACCCGATCCCTGACTCTCGCGCAGTATTTCGAAGCACGCTACAGTCGCGAGTTCCGCATCTTCACTGGAATCATCGCCTTTGTCTCCGGCATCGTGAATTTCGGGATCTTCCCGGCGGTCGAGGCTCGCTTCTTCATCTACTTTTGCGGCCTGCCGCAGAGTGTATCGATCCTGGGATTTCAGGTCGCAATGTTTCCACTGATGATGATCTTCCTGCTCGGCATCGCTCTCTACTTCGTCCTCGGCGGCGGCCAGGTCTCAATCATCTACGCCGATTTCTTCCAGGGCGTGGTCGTCTACGGAGTCTTTGTTGTGCTGGTCGTCTATTTCTTTCTGAGCTTCGACTGGGGGCATATTGAATCTGCCCTGATAGCGGCCCCGCAGAATGCCTCGCTCATCAATCCCTTCAAGACCAGCCACGTAGAAGACTTCAACTTCTGGTACTTTCTCATCGGAATCATCGGAGTCGTCTACGGCACGATGTCATGGCAGGGCACGCAGGGCTACAACTCGTCGGCCAAGAACGCCCACGAAGCCAAGATGGCCACGGTACTGACATCACTCCGCAACCTGCCCATGAGCATCATGTTTCTCTTTGTGCCGATCGTCGCGTACACGGTGCTGAACCACCCCGATTTCTCCGATATCGCCCGATCGGTCGAGAGTACTCTTTCCGGGATTGATGGGAAAGCGATTCAGAGCCAATTGAAAGCGCCGTTGGTGCTCACGCATATTCTGCCACGCGGCCTGATCGGGGCTTTTGCCGCCATGATGCTCGCCGCCAGCATCAGCACACTGGACGCCTACATGCATTCCTGGGGAAGTATCATCGTGCAGGATGTCATCATGCCGCTGCGCAGAAAGCCGTTCGCGCCCAAAACCCACCTTCGAATCCTGCGCTGGGCGATCGCGTCAGTCGGCGTCTTCGCTTTCTTCTTCAGCCTGCTCTTCCAGCAGTCCGAGTACATATTCCTTTTCTTTGCCATCACGGGCGCCATTTTTGCCGGCGGCTCCGGCGCCGTGATCATCGGCGGCCTCTATTGGAAACGTGGCACCACCGCCGCCGCCTGGGCGGCGATGATGACAGGCTCGGGCATTGCCGTGGCCGGCATCATCATTCACCAGATCGTGCCGAACTTCTTCATCAACGGCCAATGGTTTTGGGGAATCAGCATGGCCGGCGCATCGATCGTGTACATCGTCTTCTCGCTATTTGGTAAACATCGTGAGTACGATCTTGACAAGCTCCTGCACCGCGGCCAGTACGCGATCGCCGGTGAACGGACTGTTGTTGAAGCCGTTCCATCGAGGGGGTGGAGAGTCTTGGGCATGGGCAAGGAGTTCACTCGCGGCGACAAGATCATCTACATCCTCAATTACGTTTGGACGGGCGCCTGGTTGTTGATCTTCGCCGTCGGCACGATCTACAACCTAACTCACGATGTAGCCGACGCGTCATGGGCGCAGTTCTGGCGCATCTACCTAGCAATCCATATTGTCGTCTCGTCCGTCATTATCGTGTGGTTCGTGATCGGCGGTTTCCGCGACATTCATCGGATGAACCTGCGTCTCGCGACCGGGGAGCGTGACCACGCCGACCAAGGCTTTGTGCCGTCGCTTGATGCCACCACGGTTCCGCCGCAAGGAGATCCGGGGTGATTCGGAAGGAGCTCGATCTGGGCATTCGCCGCTTCGACCATTTTCAGGTACGTATCCTCACCAGGATTCTGCCGCAATCCGTAACGTTGAATGTCCGTTGCGCCAGACCGGCCGGTCAGGTCAATATGGACACCGACAGCGGTGCTGCGGCACTCCAGGCGGGAGTTGATCGCGGTGCAAAGCCATGTCGGGAGTCGGTCGAGATCCGATCATGTCGGTTGCGGCGATGAAGACCCAAGCAACGCTGAGGTAGTATCATTGAGCTCATTCGAATGTGACCCTTCACTTTCGCTTTTGCCGCGGCCGGCCGAATATCGTCGCAGCGCTGGCTCTCTACGACTCACGCCGCCGGTTCCTCTCTACGCGGCAGTGATTCCTGAACTGCTTCCGTTCCTGCTGGCATTTGTCAATGAAACTGCGCCTTCCGCCGGTGTGCCGGTGACATTCATAGATCGGAGCTTCGATAGCGGCGATCCGCCCGGCATATCAGTTGAATGGGATCCCGACTCCACGAAGCCGGATGCATACAGCCTGACCATTTCACAGGACGGTGCGAGAGTGAGAGCATCATCGTCGGGCGGTCTGGTTTACGGTCTCCAGACGTGGCTGCAATTGTGCCGCACCGACTCGGGCCAAGTGGTCGTGGCCGAAGTCGGCATTGCCGACCAACCGCGCTTCGGATGGCGCGGGATGCATCTTGATGTCAGCCGTCACATCTTCCCGGTCGCCTTCATCAAGAAATACATCGATCTTCTCGCCCGCCATAAGATGAACGTCTTCCATTGGCACTTGTGCGACGATCAGGGTTGGCGGATTGAAATCCAGAAGTATCCGCGCCTAACTGAGATCGGCGCCTGGCGCAGGGGAGCCGATGGCGGTCAGTACGGTGGCTACTACTCGCAGGGTGACATTCGCGACGTTGTAGAGTACGCCAGACGGCGCTGTGTCACAGTCGTTCCGGAGATCGAAATGCCGGGACATGCTCTGGCAGCGCTGGCCGCATATCCGCAGTACTCCTGCAGCGGAGGGCCGTTCGAAGTTGCCACGACCTGGGGAGTGTTCGAGGATGTCTACTGCGCGGGAAGTGAGGAGAGCTTCTCTTTTCTGGAAGACGTTCTCTTGGAAGTGGCCGGCTTGTTTCCGGGGCGGCTGATTCATATCGGCGGCGACGAATGCCCGAAAGAACGATGGCGTGCTCATCCGCTCTGTCGGGAGCGCATGAAGCAACTCAGGCTTCGTGATGAAGATCAGTTGCAGAGTTACTTCATTTCCCGTATTGCGCAACACTTGCAGCGTCTCAACAAGCAAGTGGTCGGCTGGGATGAAATCCTTGATGGCGGGGCCCCTGCAGGCGCGACGGTTATGGCTTGGCGTGGGGCGGACAAGGGTACCCAAGCCGCTAGGGCGGGGCACGATGTGGTCATGTGCCCCATGTCGCACTGCTACTTCGATCATTACCAGGCGGAACCCGGTGGCGAGCCAAAGGCGATCGGTGGTTTCACACCGCTCGAAAAGGTGTATGCATTTGAGCCGATTCCCCAGGGCCTGCCGGCCGAGTTGCATGGACGCATACTCGGCGCCCAGGGCAACGTTTGGACCGAGTACATGTTTGATGCGGACCATGTGGAGTACATGACTTTCCCGCGCTTGTGCGCGCTGGCGGAAGTGCTTTGGTCGCCGGCCGTGGGCCGGGCGGGTGAGGGCTTCGTCAATCGGCTGCGATCTCACTTGTCGCGCCTCGATCGCCTTGGAGTGAAATACCGTCGGTAGGCTCCGTTCGGAGGTTGTAATGACCGCTCACCGTATCGCCCGTGACGCTTCGATTGCCTGCGTTGCCTCCACGCTACTGATCCTTCTGCTCATCGGTCGGCCGCGTGCGGCCGAACCTGATTCCGCACGGTACCGCGAGACAGACACACTGGTACTGACGAAACTGGAATGGTTTCAGGATCAGAAGATCGGCCTGCTCATGCATTGGGGGACCTACAGCCAGTGGGGTATCGTTGAGAGTTGGAGCATCTGTCCCGAGGATGAAGACTGGACCAAACGCCGCGGCCCATATGCGCACGACTACAACACCTACGTTCACGCCTACGAGAATCTCAAGGCCACTTTCAACCCGGTCAAGTTCGACCCGTCCGGCTGGGCAGCCGCCGCCAAGCAGGCTGGCATGCAGTATGTCATATTCACTACCAAGCATCATGACGGCTTTTGCATGTTCGACACCAAGCAGACCGACTACAAGATTACCGACACCGGCTGCCCTTTCGGCGCCAGTCCGAAAGCGAATGTCACCAAGGGGATCTTCAATGCCTTTCGCGACGAAGGGTTCGGCATCGGCGCCTATTTCTCCAAGCCCGACTGGCACTGCCCTGATTACTGGTGGCCTTACTTCCCACCATTCGATCGGAATGTGAACTACGACATCACGCGGTACCCGAAAAAATGGGAGGCCTTCAAAATCTTCACGTACAACCAGATCAAGGAGCTCATGAGCGATTACGGCGCGGTCGACATTCTCTGGCTCGACGGCGGTTGGGTACAGCCGATGACACCGACCTCGCCGCGCTGGGGCAAGAGCCCGTGTGATCAGAATATCGACATGCCGAGAATCGCCGCCATGGCTCGCGCCCTTCAACCCGGCCTCATCATTGTCGATCGCGCCGTCGAAGGACCCTACCAGAACTACCGCACACCCGAGCAGGAGGTACCGGACAAACCACTCAACTACGTGTGGGAGACATGCATGCCGATGGCCACTTCCTGGAGCTATGTCAGGGACGACGAGTACAAGCCGACCTCGCGGCTCATTCACCTGCTCGTGGACATCGTCGCCAGGGGAGGCAATCTCCTGCTGAACATTGGCCCCGGTCCTGATGGTGACCTGGCGCCCACCGCCCTGAAGCGGCTGAAGGAGCTGGGCGAATGGATGAGGGTGAACGGCGCCGCCATCTACTCAACGCGGGCGGTGGCACCATACAAGGATGGCAATGTCTGCTATACTCGCATGCCGGATGGACGCATCAATGCAATCTACCTCACCCCACCCAGCGACACTCTCCTTCCGGAAACGATAGCCGTGCCGTCATTTGCGCCTCGGGCCGGCAGTGAAGTTGTCATGCTCGGCGTCAGTGAACCGCTCTCCTGGGAGAAAATCGGTACCGGTTGCATGATCCACGTGCCCAACTCAATCCGGGCCAATCCACCGTGCCGGTATGCCTGGGCCTTTTGTCTCCGGCCGGAGTAGCCTATGAGGAATGCCGGGAGATCTTGCTTTGTCGGATGGATAGTCGTCATCCTGGCTCTGGCGCCGGTAGCGGGCCTTGCGACCAATTCGCTGGAGATCGTGAAGAACGGCCACAGCGATTTCAGCATCTGCATTCCATCCGATGCCGCGCCCCGCACACGCACTGCTGCTGAGACCTTGCGCCACTACCTGCGTGTCATGTCCGGGGCCGACCTGCCGCTGGTCGTCAATCCGTCGACTTCCGGCAAGAAGATACGGCTTGAAGTCGGGTCCTCCGCCGATCCCGACGCCAACACCGGCCTCTACGGAGACGAGGGTTTTCGGATCAAGACCGTCGGCGACGAACTGTACATCACCGCTCATACCGAACGCGGAATCCAGAACGCCGTCTACACTTTTCTGGAAACGTATCTTGGATGCCGTAAGTACAGCCCAAAGGTCGAAGTGATCCCCAGCCGGCCATCGATTACTCTCGCCCTCATCGACGACACTCAGGTTCCGGCCGTGACCTTCCGCCTCCAGGATCTCCCCGATTCCGCCTATTCAGCCTGGCATAAGCTCAACTCCCTAGACGATTGGGGCTTGTTTGTGCACACCTTCAAGACCCTAGTGCCGCCGGAGAAGTACTTCAAAGATCACCCGGAGTATTTTTCCGAGAACGCCGGCGTTCGGGTCGCGGATGCGCAGCTCTGTCTGACAAACCCCGATGTCTGCAATATCGTCGTGGAGGAACTGCGGCGCCGCATGAAGGAGAAGCCGGATGCTTGCTTCTGGTCGGTATCGCAGAACGACACGTATGTCCCGTGCGGCTGCCCTTCCTGCCGCGCTATCGACAGCGCTCAAGGGTCGCCGTCAGGGACGCTTATCGCTTTCGCCAACCGCATAGCCGGAGAATTCCCAGATAAGATCATTTCCACGCTTGCGTATCAGTACTCCCGTTCGGCCCCGAAACACATCAAGCCGGCGCCCAATGTCAATATCATGCTTTGCACGATCGAGTGTAACCGAAGCAAGCCGATTGCCGAAGACCCTAAGAGCGCCTCTTTCGTCAAGGATATCAAAGACTGGAGCAGCCTGACTCACAATATCTTCCTGTGGGACTATGTCATCCAGTTCCGAAACCTGGTCAGTCCCTTTCCCAACCTCCGGGTACTGCAGCCGAATATCCAGTTCTTTGTTGAGAACGGCGTCACCTCAATCTATGAGCAGGGGGTCGGCAGCAAACTGGGCGAATTCTGTGAACTTCGGAACTACCTGCTCTGTAAGCTGCTCTGGAACCCCTACGTGAACCTCGACTCTGTCATGACTGATTTCCTGCAGGGATACTATGGTGGGGCTGCCCTCTATATAAGGCAATACATCGACGCGATGCATGATGCCCTGGAACGTTCCGGGGAAGACCTCCTTCTCTACGGATATCCGTATCCTTCGGCGGACGGCTACCTGTCGGGCGCAATGATCGACCGCTACGCCGCGATGTTCGACCAGGCCGAGGCAGTTGTTGCGAATCAGCCGGAATTGTTGTTTCGTGTTCACACGGCGCGTTTGCCGCTGCAATTTGCTCAACTCGAACAGGCGAAGATGTACGGCACCGGAGAGCGCGGCTTCTTCGAGCGTGGTCCGGATGGCTCGTGGCATCCGCGGGCGCAGCTTGAAGCTCTTCTGCGGACGTTCGTTGAACGCTGTGAGCAGGCCGGCATCACGATGCTTTGGGAACACGGAACCTCGCCCGAACAATACCGAGTGGCAACGAGGCGGTTCCTTGACGGGAGCATGCAGGAGAATCTGGCACTAGGCCGGCCGGCGGCGATGACGGTGCCACCGAGCGCCAAGTACCGCAACGGAGAGGCCGCGGCGCTGACCGATGGTCTCAGAGGCTGGGATGATTACCACATGCACTGGCTCGGCTTTGAGGGCGCTGAGATGGACGCTGCTATTGACCTCGGCCGGGTGCAGCCAGTTTCCAGAATTGAAAGCGATTTCCTTCAGGACATCAATTCCTGGGTGTTCATGCCCCAGGCCGTTGAGTTTCTGGTTTCTGATGATGGCACCAGGTATCGGAATGTGGGTACCGTGAAGGATACCATTCCGCCGCAACGCTGGGACCCGGTAGTCGCATCCTTCAACGTGGCCTTTGAGCCCAATCAGGCCAGGTACGTCAGAGTCAAGACAGTCAGTTTCAAGACCTGCCCGAGCTGGCACAAAGGTTCCGGCGGACCGGCCTGGATATTCATCGATGAGATCAGAGTATTTTAGCGACACTGTTACGAAGCCGGCTTCGCCTGCCGGGAGAGACAGCAGGCCACTCATGTTGCGATTACTGATCGCCCTACTCTTGCTGTGGGCTGGACAAAGCCATGCCCAGGCTTACCGCGACTCGAGCGCGCCCGTTGAGGTGCGCGTAAGAGACCTGCTGTCACGTATGTCACGGGACGAAAAATTCTGGCAACTGTTCATGATCGCCGGCGATTTCGACGGCGACATTACAAGATACCGTGACGGTCTTTTTGGGCTTCAAGTGCCGGCCGTGACAGACGGTGCCGATCGGCTTGAGCGGTTGAACGCTGTCCAGCGGCATTTTGTGAAAGAGACCCGTCTCGGCATTCCGATCATCTTCTTTGCGGAAGCCCTGCACGGCCTGGTACAGAGCGATGCCACCGTATTTCCGCAGGCGATCGGCCTGGCCGCATCGTTCGACACGACACTCATGCACGACGTGGCACGCGCAGCTGGACAGGAATGTCGCAGCCGGGGCGTGCGACAGGTGCTATCGCCGGTCGTCAACATCGCTTCCGACGTTCGCTGGGGTCGCACGGAAGAAACGTACGGCGAAGACCCGTTTCTGACCTCAGCCATGGGCGTTGCCTTTGTGTCGGAATTTGAACGTCTCGGCATTGTCGCAACGCCAAAACACTTCATTGCCAATGTTGGTGACGGTGGCCGGGACAGCTATCCCATATACATCAACGAGCGGCAAATGCGTGAGGTCCACCTGCCGGCGTTCGAGGCCTGCATCAAGCGCGGCGGCGCGCGATCCATAATGACATCGTACAACTCGTACGACGGCTCCCCGTGCTCGGCAAGCGACTGGCTCAATAAGCTGCTTCTCAAGACCGAGCTTGGTTTTCATGGCTTCATCATCTCTGACGCTGGTGCGGTCGGGGGTGCCAATGTCCTGCATTTCACCGCTGCGGATTACGCCGCTGCCGGCGCAAAGGCGATCGCGGGCGGCCTAGACGTGATCTTTCAGACGTCGTATGACCATCACACGTTGTTTATCCCGCCATTTCGCGACGGGCGGATCGACAGCACTGCTATCGATTCTGCAGTAGCCCGGGTGCTGCGAGCCAAATTCGAGCTCGGGCTGTTCGAGCATCCGTATGCCGAGCCGGTCGGGTTTCCACAGCCAGGCGCACCGGAGCATCGCCGGTTGGCGCGTCGCGCCGCCCATGAGTCGATTGTCCTTCTGAAGAATGTCCGCAACACTCTTCCCTTCTCCAAGACGATCAGGTCAATCGCGGTCATCGGGCCCGACGCATCTGAGGCTCGCTTCGGCGGTTACAGTGCTCCGACATCGCGACAGTGCAGCATCCTCGACGGCATAAAGGAGGCGCTCGGCCCGTCGGTCGAGATCCGCCACGCTGTCGGATGTCAGAGGTTGCTAACTGAATATGTGACCGTGCCGGCCAACCGATTGTCATGCATAAGCAACGACTCGGTGCGTCCGGGCCTGCTCGGTGAGTACTTCAACAATGTCAATCTCGACGGGCCGCCGGCTTTCGTACGCATCGATCCAGCCATTCAGTTCCAATGGACCCTCTTCGGCCCTGATCCGAAGCGGCTCACTTACGATTTTTACTCGGTCCGCTGGATCGGCACGCTGAAGGCGCCCGCCTCGGGACGATATAAGATCGGTATTGAAGGCAACGACGGCTTCCGGTTGTACATTGATGATTCTCTAGTCATCGACGACTGGATCAAGGCGTCGTACCGCACTGTTGCGATCGACCATTCTTTCGAAGGCGGACGCGAGTATGGTGTCCGCCTTGAATATTTTGAACCGGCGGGCAATGCGCGGGTCAAGCTGGTCTGGAATGTAGGAGTGGCTCCGGACGAGGACACCCGTATGCAGGAGGCGCTCGGTCTCGCCGCTCAATGTGACGCCGTCGTTGTCGCGGTAGGCCTTGAAGAAGGGGAGTTCCGCGACCGCGCTTCGCTCGCTCTGCCGGGACACCAGGAAGAACTCATCAAGCGAATTGCTGCGCTTCACAAGCCGACCGTGGTCGTTCTGGTCGGTGGGAGCGCAGTTACCATGTCAGGATGGTTTGATGAGGTTGCCGCCGTTTTGGACGTTTGGTATCCCGGTGAAGAGGGTGGCCGCGCGGTCGCCGATGCTCTCTTCGGCGACTACAACCCAGCGGGCCGACTTCCCATCACCTGGCCCGTGGCTGAAGGAGAACTGCCTCTCGTATACAACCACAAGCCCACGGGACGTGGCGATGACTATTATGATCTGACCGGCCAGCCGCTGTTTCCCTTCGGTTATGGTCTCAGTTACACCACCTTCGAGTACGACAGCCTTCGGCTCGATCCCCCGACTATCACATCCGACCAAACGACAGTTGCACGCTTCACCATCAGCAATGCCGGCTCACGAGAGGGCGACGAGGTTGTGCAGATGTACATCCGCGATGAGCTCGCTTCGGTCGCCCGCCCCGTAATGGAGCTGAAGGGTTTCCAGCGCGTCCATCTCAAGCCGGGTCAAACGCGGGAGGTGAGTTTCACAATTACGCCGGAGCTGTTGTCGATGCTGGATAGGGATTTGCGCCGTGTGGTCGAGCCGGGGGATTTTCGGATCATGATCGGAGCATCGTCAAAAGACATCCGCCTGCGAGGCATATTGACGGTCACCGAATAGCTGGGTGTTGGGATTCCAGTTCAGCTGTGCCCAGGCCCATTCCCCATCGTGAACCCCATAGGCTTCGAGGAGTTCGAGGTGGAGGCCGTCCGGTGTCATCATGTCAGTACACCGAGTTGCTTACGAGTGTTCTGAGACGGAAGGGCTCGCCGCCAGCATGCCGCTTGGCATTCAGCGATTGACGGGGATCGTCCGTTCGGCTAAGTTGGAATCTGGACAGTCGATTGGCACGGGCAGAATCAGACCATATCGGAGGGACAAGAGCGGTGTTCATACGTCATCTGAAGTGGCTGCTGGCAACAGTCCTGATTGCCGGCTCAGCGCAAACTCAGGCCGCAGTCGACCGGAGAGGCGAGTGCTTTTCGGTTGTGGTGAGCGGAGCGGCCTCAGCGGATGGTTGGGTGATGATGGCGCACAACGAGGATGATTACATCCCTCAAGTGGTCAACCATTGGAAGGTAGCCCGGCAGACGCATTCAGCGGATGAAGTCGTGCAGCTCGACAGTGGTGCTGTACTGCCGCAGGTCCCGGTCACGTTGGCATACGTCTGGTCGGAGATTCCCGGTTTGTTGTTCTCGGACAGCTACCTGAATGAAATGGGCGTTTGCATCTGCTCGGATGCGTGTCGGTCACGGGAGGATCGACCTGAACTCACCGGCGGCGGCATCAGCCGCATGTTGCGGCGGATTGTGGCCCAACGGGCACGTACGGCGCGTCAGGCGGTGCAGATTGCCGGGGACCTGGTCGAGCGTTTCGGCTACGCCTCATCGGGCCGGACATACATCATCTGCGACCCCAACGAAGGCTGGTTGTTTTGTGCCGTATACGGCAAGCATTGGGTTGCCCAACGCGTTCCGGACGGCCAGGTGGCTCTGATCGCGAACACATACACTGTGCACGAGATCAACCTCGCCGACACACTGAACTACTTGGGATCCAGTGACATCATCCGCTATGCCATCCGCCGGGGCTGGTACGATCCGCAGTCCGCGAGGGCCTTCGACTTTGCCGAAGCGTACGCGGACTCGGAAACGGCCGCGGCGGACGAGAACATCGGCCGTCAGTGGGATGGGATTCGGCGGATTGCGTCCGATCCGCCGCCCTACGGTGCGCGGTTGCCGCTTTCGGTCAGGCCCAAACGAAGAGTGGATATCCGTGATGTGATGGGGATCCTGCGAAGCCATTACGAGGGCACCCCGCTTTACACGGCAGACTCGGCGACCGGCTGCCCGCACAATCAGAAGACCACACCCATTTGCCGTCACGATACGCAGACCAGTCTTGTCGCCCAGCTGCGGGGTAGCATGCCAAGTGAGATTGGCTTGGTTTACTGGGTGTGTCTGTCGTCTCCATGCACGTCCAGCTACATCCCGTTCCACTTCGGCGTAGACTCCTTCCCTCCCTGCTACTCGACGAAGAGCATACAACCGACCGAGGCAGAGTATCGAACAATCGTCGATCAGCCGTTCGGTGTTGATGAAACCAATGCGTTCTGGACATTCACCAGATTTCGCCACCATGTCGAACAGCACTACGCCAGAGTTGGTGTGCGCGTGCGGCATCTCCTTGATGCGGTGGAATCCAGAGCGTGCGGGAAACAGGCCGCCGTGGAAGCAAAGGCCTTGGGACTCTTGAAGCGGGACAGAAGCAGAGCAATGGAACTGCTGGCGGACTACTCCCGCGACGCTTACACTGCCGCCCTCGACGGATTGCGGCACGTGCAGTTCGGCAAGTAGTGTCCGTCGTCAGCCACTTCGTCCACGTTCGGACTCCAAGCTAAGATACACGTTGCCGGATGGCAATGACCCTCCGGCGCATTCCTGTGGCAAGGTAACTGCAGTGCAGCGATGTCCAATCTGGACACACCCCTCTTCTTCGACTTGACTTCTTCCCCTTCTGATCGATGAAGTGATGCAGGGCAGGGGAGGTTGGGTAGATGAAGCTTGAAGCCGCGGTCGCGGGATTCGCACGCCAACAGGCGGCGGACGGGCGGTCTGGGCACACCCGGGCGGCGTATGCGCGTGATCTTCGCACTTTCGGCGACTGGTTGGGCGGAAGCCCCGCTCTTTCTGTGCTCACCCCCGACCATCTGGCACGGTTCTTGACGTCCGATCAGGTGTTGCTGACCCCTGATGGCCGTCCCCGGGCGCCAATCACCGTCAACCGCACCAAATCGGCGCTGCGGTCGTTCTTCGCCTTCTGCGTGGAATCCGGCTGGATCAGGGAGAACCCGGCCCGGCTGATCCGGTCATCGCGGACGACGGCGAGGGAGCCGGCGACTCTGACCGAGGCGGAGATCCGGCGTCTCAGGCAAGCTCTATCTGACCGAACTGAGACACTCGCCCGCCGTGGCGGGCAAGCCCAGCGTGACCGGCTGATCCTTGGATTGCTTCTCGGCACCGGTATCCGTTTAGGGTCGCTGGTGGGGCTGAACACCGACGATGTCGATCTCCAGACCGGCACCCTGCACATCCAGACGAAGGGCGGGGAAAGGACCGGGTGTTCCTCAATCCTCAACTGGTCCGCATGTTGGGCCGGTTCCTCAGGAATAACGCCCCTGAAGCCAACACAGGCCGCGACACTCCCCTCTTCCGCAGCCGGTGCGCGACACGGCTGGGACCGCGGCCAATTCAACTGCGGTTCGCCGTCCTGTGCCGCAAGGCTCGTGTCACCCGCCATGTGTCCGTCCATTCCCTCCGCCACACCTTCGCCACCCGCCTGTACGAGAAGACCGGTGACCTGTACCTGGTGCAGCGCGCCCTCGGCCACCGGCACATCACGACCACGGAGATCTATGCGCGGGTGAGCGATGATGCCCTCCGAAGAGCCATCACTGTTGCCTGACGCACCCATGCGACGAGTGCTGGGGCCGCAACGCGGCCATTGCCATCCGGCAATGTGTGTCTTATCCTGGAGTACCAACGAGTCCGATTTGTTTGACGACATACAACCCATGAGAGCGATCACATACACTGAATACGGCCCCCCGGATGTTCTTCAGTTCACGGAGGTGGCAAAACCAACCCCCAAGGACAATGAGGTCTTGATAAGAGTTCGTGCGGCATCCGTGAACCCGCTTGACTGGCACTTCATGAGGGGGACGCCGTACATCGTTCGCATACAGGCCGGGCTGCGCAAACCAAAGGCCACACGACTGGGTGTCGATGTGGCCGGCCAGGTTGAAGCGGTCGGCAAGAATGTGACGCACTTCCAATCAGGTGACGAGGTCTTCGGCGCGTGCAAAGGGGCCTTTTCCGAGTATGTGTGTGCTTCCGAAGGTGTCCTGGTTCTGAAGCCAGCCAACGTGACGTTCGAGCAGGCGGCGGCCGTTCCCGTGGCGGCATTCACGGCCCTGCAGGGTCTTCGCGACAAAGGACAGATTCAGCCAGGGCAAAGGGTCTTGATTAACGGCGCGTCGGGAGGTGTGGGGACGTTCGCGGTGCAGATTGCCAAGTGGTTCGGCGCGGAGGTGACCGGCGTGTGCAGCACGCGGAATGTGGACATGGTCCGATCGATTGGCGCAAACCATGTCGTGGATTACACCCAAGAGGATTTCACCAAGAGTGGGCAGCGGTATGACCTGATATTCGATTCTGTGGGAAACCATTCTTTGTCAGATACCAGGCACGCGCTGACTCCCGAGGGGACTCTCGTGCTGGTAGGAGGGCCGGACAAGGGGCGCTGGCTGGGACCTCTGACCGGTGTGCTCAAAGCGGTCGTGTTGTCACGGTGCGTGAGTCAGAAGCTGCTCCCGTTTCTGGCACATTTGAGCAAAGATGACTTGATAGTCATGCAAGAGCTCCTCGAAGCCAGAAAGGTCACTCCGGTCATCGACCGGAGCTACCCATTGAGCGATGTCCCTGAGGCTATCCGTTACCTGGAAGAAGGACACGCAAGAGGAAAAGTCGTCATCACCGTGTGAGGTTCGAACTGCCGCCCGCATCACGGTACATCATGCCCTGCGGCATGGACCGCAGGACGTCGAGATCCAGCGCGCCATCCCATGGCCAACGGTCAAACGGCTGGGATGATTTGGTGTAAACTGGGAACTGGTGGAGGCGGGGGGAATCGAACCCCCATCCGGCGGCCCAAACAGGCACCGATTTCTCGTATCGTCGCTCCACGGTGTTCGCCGCCGTCTCATCTTCCCGGGCCGCGGCAGGTGCAACTGCGGTTTGCCCCGTGGTGCCGGGGAGCCAGAATAACACGCCGCGTCTCCGTCCACTCCCCTCCGCCATACCTTCGCCACCAGACTCTACCACAAGACCGGCGACCTGTACCTCGTCCAGCGAGCGCTGGGGCATAGGCACATCACGACGACGGAGATCTATGCGCGGGTGTCAGATCAGGCGCTGAGGCAGGCGGTAGCGTGTTCCTGATCAGATCTGCACAGCGAACGCAACGATCAAGACCATGTGGTCCCTCACCCTGCGATTCTTTCAGGTACTCTCACCTTTCCAGCGAGTCAAGCTCATTCCGAGGCAGCGAGTGACGCGGCTCGTGTTGAGTGTTCACGCCGCCTGCTCCTGATGAACATGATCGACCTTGATCTTCAACACCCGCGCGGGCGCGGCCTCGACCGCCGGCTCTGGGCGCCGCCGCTGTTTGCCGTTCGTCAACCGCTCCTTGCCAAGACCAATCTGCCCAGACGACGTCTTAGCCAAGAGCCTCTACGTGTCCGATTTTGGCTGAACCGCTACAATGGCGTACACCGCACCAATCAAGCCGAGAAAAGCACCGAATACGCCACAGGCAATCCACAATACCAGCATCTCGCCCCATCGGGATCCGTGGCTACGCATCCAGCCGATCGCCTCGTCGACAATTCCTCCCCTCATCACCAACCACGTAATTCCAGCGATAAGCCCGCCGGCCAGCATGCCACCCATGATCCGGTCATGCCAGCGAGCCGTGCGTTCCGGCGTCGACGCCCGCCACCGTCCCACAAGAGCCCCGGCGATCAGAGGTGTGGTGAGGACGAGTATCAGGGGCCCGTCAGGGATGCCATGGTGCCAGGTCACGAAGTCGACCGCCAAGGTCGCAAGCCAGTACACGAGAAACAACACCGCCGCCCGCTTATGGGCTTGGAAATCGTGCCAGAGTCTTCTCATCTCAAGATACCTCTTTCCCAAATTGATAGGAGTACGCCAAAGTGGTCTTGGGTCAAGCGATTTCTCGGTTGGAGATACCCACGGCTCGTGTCACAGGGTTACGTGGCCGTTCGTGTCCGAGTCGGTTGCTCCTTGGTGTTCAGTGCACGGCGCAGCGCAGCCTTCCCCACCGGCACATCACGACCACGGAGATCTATGCGCGGGTGGGGGATGAGGCGCTCCTGGCGGGCTGTTTGCCTTGGCTCCTGATCTGTCTGGTCTTGTCTCTTACCCTGCGATGTTTGTTCTGGTAGCACTCGATCCCGGGTTCTATCTTGAATCCGGAGTGCACGTTCTCGTGGGGTCGGTTCCATGATCGGCCAGACCATCTCCCACTACAAGATCACCGCCAAGCTGGGCGAAGGCGGGATGGGTGAGGTGTATGTCGCCACCGATTTGAAACTCGACCGTGAGGTCGCGTTGAAGTTCCTGCCGCCGCACCTGAGCGCCGACCCGGAGTTCCTCAGTCGTTTTCAGCACGAGGCGAAAGCAGCAGCCGCGCTGAATCATCCCAACATCGTCACGGTCTACGAGTTCGGTGAGCATGAGGGCCGGCAGTTCATGGCGCTTGAGCTTGTGGAAGGCCAGACGCTGGAGGCGCTCATCAAATCCGGCGACCTGCCGTTGCCGAAGTGCCTTGAAACCGCGATCCAGATCTGCGACGGGCTCGCCGCGGCGCATCACGCCGGGATCATCCACCGCGACATCAAGCCCGCCAATATCTTGGTGGACAAGAGCGACCGGGTGCGGATTCTGGACTTCGGTTTGGCGAAGTCGCGGCGGGCGACCACGGAGACCCGCGTGGGCACCACGGTGGGGACCGTACAGTACGAGTCGCCGGAGCAGAGCCGGGGTGAGCAGGTGGACCATCGTTCCGACATCTTTTCGTTCGGGGTCGTGCTCTACGAGATGATCGCGGGCCGGACACCGTTCCCCGGAGAGATTGTCGAAGCGATCCGGTACGCGATCGCCCATGAGGCGCCGGAGCCGCTGGCGCGCTATCGGGCCAATGTCCCGGACGATCTGCAGCGTATCGTCTCGAAGTGCTTGGCGAAGGAACCGCGGGCTCGTTACCAGAACATTGAGGAGGTGCCGGTTGATCTGCGGGCGATCGATCTGTCCGCGGCGGCGGTAGGTGCGCGAATTTCCCGGCCACCCGCGCCGGCTGAGAGGCAGGTCAGACCTCCGCTGTGGCGTCTTGCGCTCCCGTGGTCCGTGGCGGCTGTTGGCGTGATCCTGGCTGTGTGGGGTTTAGTGCGGACCGCTAAGGCGCCCCGTGCTCCGGTGGAGCGGTTCACGACATATCTATCGGGTGCAGACCGTCAAAGCGGGTACAGCCCTTCTTTCGCGCTGTCGCCTGATGGCCGGAAGCTGGTTTACACGAGTCCATACGAAACCACGTCCCAGCTCTTTCTCCGCGACCTCGACAAAGATGACAGCCGACCGCTACCCGGCACGGAGAGGGGCGATGAACCATTCTTCTCGCCGGACGGAGAATGGGTCGGCTTCTTCGCCAACGGGGAATTGAAGAAGTTGTATCTGAACGGAGGCAAGCCGGTCACCCTGTGCCAGGCGGTCGGCAGCGGGTGCTGGGGAGAAGACGACACGATCTTCTTCTGTCGGGCTTGGTCGGAAGGACTGTGGAAGATCTCGGTAGATGGTGGGAACCCTATCCAAGTCACGAAGCCCAACCACGATGCCGGCGAGTTCGGGCATTTCCTGCCCGAGGTTCTGCCGGGGGGTGCAGCCGTACTCTTCACGGTTTGGCATACGACGCTGAAGGATGCCGCTGTAGACATCCTGCTGCTCAAGACGGGAGAGCGGCGCACTCTCGTGACAGGTGGAAGCGGTGCGCGCTATGTGCCGACGGGCCATCTGGTGTACGCGCAGATGGGTGCGCTGGTGGCGGCACCGTTCGATCTGAATACGCTAAGTCTCGGGGAACTACGGTTGCCGGTCATCGAAGAGATCAATCAAGTCCAAGGTTACGGAAGTGCACGGTTGTCCTTCTCTCCCGCCGGGACACTGGTTTACGAGCGGGGTGGCTCATGGTCGGCGCGGCGACAGTTCGTATGGATCAGCCGATCTGGCGAGTGCCAGCCACTGCCGGGTGTGCCTTCCGGTTCCTACAGCGGCTTTGCGCTGAGCCCAGACGGCCGTCGCCTGGCATTCACGAAGTTCGCAGACGGCGCTGACAACATCTGGGTGCATGAACTGGACGGCGGCCGGGTCACCCAGGTGACCTCCAAGAGCGGCAATTACAATCCGATCTGGAGCCCTGACGGGCATTGGCTGGCCTTCACCTCCTACCGTCTGGGTCCGTTCAGCGTATGGCGAGTTCCTGCTGACCAGAGTGGTCCGGAAGAGTGTCTCCTGGCCGGGCCGTGTGATCTGGGAGCGTTGTGCTGGTCGCCCGATGGGCGCTCGTTGCTCTACTACCGAGATGACCCCAGCACAAGGAGCGACATCTGGCGTCTGTCAATCGGCGGCGACAGCACATCCGCTCCCCTCCTGACGGAGTCGTATTCAGAATCCGGCGCGGCGCTGTCGCCGAGTGGCCGGCTGCTCGCGTACGGGTCAGATCAGTCCGGCCGCTGGGAAGTTTATGTGCGGGCGTATCCCGTCTTGGGTGGCATCCTGTGGAATTCCACTGGAGGAGGGGTCAGTGTCTGCTGGTCGCGCGATGGGCGGGAACTGTTCTACGGCATCGGTGAGAAACTCATCGCGGTGCCGATCCTGAGCGAATCCCCTTTCCAAGCCGGTGCGCCTGTGGTGCTCCTGGAGGGGAAATACCGGGGGCTCGACCCGGCACCAGACGGTCGTTTCCTGACGCTGAGGGACGAGAAGGAAGCAGTGCCCACGGAATTGGTCGTGGTGGTCAACTGGTTTGACGAACTGAAGCGGCTCGTGCCGACCGGCAAATGATGGGATTGGAATGGTCGGCGCCATGATTGGACAGACCATCTCCCATTACCGAGTCACCGCCAAACTGGGCGAAGGCGGGATGGGGGAGGTGTATCTGGCGACCGACACCAACTTGGACCGGCCAGTCGCTATCAAGTTCCTCTCGTCCGATCGGTCATCCGATCCCGGGGCACGTCAACGGTTCATCCATGAGGCCAAAGCGCAGGCGATGCTGAGCCATCCCAACATCGCGACGTTTCTTGATGTGGGCGAGGCAGAAGGGCGCGCCTTCCTGGTAATGGAGTACGTGGATGGACACTCGCTTCCGGTTGTGGCCCACGAAGAGAGGCTCTCCCTGCCGGAGATTCTCGATCTGGTCATTCAGGTCGCCGAGGGACTTCAAGCCGCTCATGAGCACGGAGTCGTGCACCGCGACATCAAGCCGGAGAACATCCTCGTCACCGCCAAGCGTCATGTGAAGATCACCGACTTTGGCTTGGCCCGGTGGAAGGGAGCAACCACTCTAACCAAAGACGGCACGCGGATGGGGACGGCGTACTACATGTCGCCGGAGCAGGTGGAGGGGAAGCGAGCCGATCACCGCACTGACATCTTCTCGTTGGGCGTGATTCTCTATGAGCTCATCTGTCGCCGACGGCCATTTGAGGGAGAGACGGAAACAGCCATCGCCTACGCGGTAGTCTCGGAAACACCGGAGCCGCTGGCGAGATACAAGGCAGATGTACCGGACGGATTGCAGCACATTGTCGGCAAGTGCCTAGCCAAGAGTCCCGACGAGCGGTACCAATCGGCGGCCGAGTTCCTGGCAGATGCAAAGCACCTCCGCCGTGAATTGGGTGGCGAGCATCCTTCAGCAACAATGCCGATGACCACACCGGTGCGGACAAGGAGGCCCTATCTGAAATACGTGGCGGCAAGCTCGGTCTGATCATCCCCCGTTTTTGTTGACACTCTGTTAGATAGATTTCCTCACAATTTGCTCTTCAAACTCCACCGGACTGAGATCCTTCAGGCTGGTGTGGATGCGTTCCCGGTTGTACCAGCTCTCAATC
>Ga0315277_10003062_pt1 | contig 22918 bp, 21 predicted proteins | sample YL17G05_15_MG_FD_203695 | JGI IMG/M metagenome (GOLD analysis project Ga0315277, IMG submission 203695) | Sediment microbial communities from Yellowstone Lake, YNP, Wyoming, USA - YL17G05_15 | ecosystem: Environmental > Aquatic > Freshwater > Lake > Sediment | place: USA: Wyoming | collected...
CGAATGAATATCTCGCCAAATCGTGCGATTGCTTCGCCCTCTGCCATCTCTTCGGCTTCACTAAGAACTAAATTCATGTATGCGTCTGTCTCTATCAGGCGCCCGACGAATTCGTGGTTATCTTTCAATCGGACTAAGATTTTATTGTTTACTGATCTTTGTAATATTTTCAACGGATTTCTCTCAATTTTATCCGGCATCTTTGCCGCATTTTTCATATTCATAATCTCCATCTAAAAGAAGTTCTTGTGTTTTGTGTTAGAAGAACATTGTTTGCGAAATAATAAAAACCTTTTTTAAAATAATTTAATAAAAACCTTTTTTAAACTTATTTCTTTGCTTGATTTAGGCTTTTGAAATAGGTAAACAACAAAACTATAAGTTATAAAATAGTGTTTATATTTTAGAAGATAGTTTCGCTACTATTATTGGTGCATAATATGACAACCCAAATGGAACTAGCAAAGAAAGGCTCCATTACGGATGAAATGCGGCTCGTTGTAAAAGAAGAAGAGCTCTCAATAGATAAATTACGACAGAAATTAATCGATGGGCGAATTGTGATCACCAAGAATGTGAGAAGACAAAATGTCAAGCCTATAGGAATCGGGGAAGGACTCAAAACTAAAGTTAATGCGAACATCGGCACTTCAGCAGAAATCTGTGATCCATCTTTAGAATTAGAAAAAGCCCGAATCTCCGTTAAATATAAGGCTGATACGTTGATGGATCTAAGTACCGGAGGCGATTTAGATGGTATCCGCCAGAAAATACTTAAAGAAATTGATATCCCTCTTGGAACTGTGCCCATCTATCAAATGGCTATTGAAATGATAAATAAAAATAAAGCCATTGTCGAAATGGACGAAGATACAATTTTCAACATTATCGAGCGCCAAGCCAAGGATGGCGTTGATTTTATGACCTTACACTGTGGTGTGACTAAAGAGATTACGGGGCATCTTAAAAAATACCCTCGCCTAATGGGCGTGGTTTCAAGGGGCGGCGCATTTCTCACCGCGTGGATTCTTCATAATGATGCCGAAAACCCTCTCTTCACTAATTATGACTATCTTCTTGAAATGGCCCACCAATATGATTTCTGTATCAGTTTGGGGGATGGGTTACGTCCTGGTTGTATCTTCGATGCGAGCGACTGGTCCCAAATGACTGAGTTACTAACCATCTCGGATTTGGTGAAACGAGCTCGCGCTGCCAATGTTCAGATTATAGTCGAAGGTCCGGGACATTTGCCTCTGAACCATATTCAATCCAACATGCAATTCCAAAAGTCAGTTTGCGACGGAGCGCCATTTTACGTGTTAGGTCCGATTGTAACTGAAATTGCTCCTGGCTATGACCATATCACCTGTGCCATTGGCGGAACGCTTGCAGCTTTATATGGCGCCGATTTCCTTTGCTATGTCACGCCAAGCGAACATTTGGGTCTTCCTAACGCCGAGGACGTAAAAAATGGGGTGATTGCCTCCCGAATTGCAGCCCATGCGGCTGATATTGTCAAATTGGGCGAAAAAGCATCTGCATGGGATTTCAAAATGGCAACCGCCCGCGCCAACCTGGACTGGGAAACGCAATTCAAATTAGCCATCGACGAAGAAAAAGCACGAACCATCTTTTCGCGGGCTCGGAAATTGAAAAAATCCGATAAAGAACTGGTTCCATGCACTATGTGCGGTGAGTTTTGTGCATTGAAAATAATCTCGCAGTTTTTGGGTGATAAAAAACCGCCGATGAAACAATGTTAATCATTCTTTGATAGCTAGTGCCATCCGCCTACTTTTTTCGGAGAGGTCCTTATATTCCTTCCAAGCAGGATGTAATTTCGAGGCATCTTCAAAATGGCGGGCAGCTTCTAAGTACTTTTCTTTTGCTGCCTTTCTATTTCCTTCTTGTATTACGGTTAATGCCTCGCATCTTAGAACTTGCCCTTGAATGTAATAAATACGCGCTTGAGTCCGCTTCGACCTTTCTAAATCCTGAAGCTGAGACACAAAATCGAGTTCTAAATTTGCATGTATCTCCGCTATCTTGAAAAATTCTATTGCTTTCCGATAATTTTCCCTAAGAAATTCCATTTGGGCCGAACAGATATTTTCATAGGCAGAATAAAAATGGAGCCCTACTTTCAAGATTAGTAATTCATTTGCGTATTTCTTCTTATCTTTCATCGTTTCGTACTCTTGAATTACGTCTTTTTGTTCTTGAATTGCCTTCTGAAAATTGGTCAGTGCTAAACCCTTTTCTCCATTATAAAAATGATAGGTACCGAGACTTTGATACGAATTTGCGAGTTCTATGTGAAAATTGCCTAATATTTTCTTCTTAATTTCCTCGTTATTAGGATCAACGAATTCTAACGCCTTTTTAAATAGTTCCGCTGCTTTATTATGATTTTCGGCAGCCAATTGATATTTGCTTTCCTGAAAAAGCCGGTGCCCTTCCTCCTCAGAGCTATTGGCTTGATTCCAAAATTGCTTAAACATTTGCATGTCTTCAGGTTTCTTAGCGCTTCTTTGACTCATTTTTTTCCCCATTCTAATTATCGAAACTATGAAGGAAATAATAACCGGAATGAAACCTCAAGTTTGCTTTCCTTTATTTTTCTTTTATTCTTTTCCAAAAAGGTAAGGTATATAAAATTCCCTAATTAGGATGAAATTATAGGAATGATTTGGTGAATTGAAATGTCTTTAAGCGCGTTTGATTTTCTTCTAGCAGAATGGCTAACGGTATTTGTCATAATTATTAATTATATATTAGCCTTCTATGTAGGTATGAAATTATTCAAAAGAAGAAAGGAGTCCCCAATTGGAATAAACGATTTCTATACAGGCGTTTTTATATTTTTCATTATTTTAGCGGTTTCTCAATCTTTATTTTTTTATATTGACTTTTTCTTGACTAAATTTGATCCTCTTCTCTATATCGTGGAACCCGCTCTATCATATTATCGAATAGCATCGCTATTTTTGATAGGTGGAATTGGCGTTTTCTTAATCATTATTGATCGAAGTATTCTAAAGAATAAATTCAAGGGCCTATTTGGATTTATAAACATCGGCATTGCCATTTTACACTTATTCTATCCGATTAACAATAAAAGCGATTTTGATATGCTCTCTATTATAGGTTTAATTGGTCCTTTGATAGTGCTTATTGTTCCCGTTACTTTTATTTGGTTAGGTTATAAAAATCCAGCATATCGAACCACTTCTTATTTGTTCGCAGCTGGTAGCATTTTATATTGCCTCTCCATTTTATTCTTTCTTAATGTGGAAACGCCCACTATCGTTTTAAGCATGGTTTTCCGGATATCTGGGCTGCTTGTCTTAGTTATAAGTGCAACAAAATTAAAACTTTAAAATTACAATCCCATTCGTTTCTAGGGCTTCTCTAATACCTCTGGATTAAACAGCCTTCTATTTTTTCGTTTTTCTCTTCTTTGAAATTCTCACGAAATAACAAGTGAGAAATTATAGTATTTTACTAACAGAAAATAGTCTCGATCAATAAAATAAAGTGAAATTATAAAATATATTAAAACTATTAAATTTCCAATGATTAGAGGCTCTCGTAGGTTACTTTTCTGTCTAAGAACAATTTTTTAAAAATATTTTTAACCATAGCTCTCAAAAAACATTTAAAAACATCTGAACCTAATGAGATTACAACTCAGTATTCTTTCCATTTATTTAATTTTCATATAATAATTTAAATTAAGGGTGTTTTATATGCCTCCTCAAGTCGCCATAAGCAAAGGGACTACTCCATATGACATGCTAAAAGAGGCATTCAAATTTTTTAACGATTTTAAAGGCAAAATCACCGGTAAAAAAGTGGTAATAAAACCCAATTTCGGGGCTTGGAACACAATTTTACCCAAACACGCAAATGAATGGGTGATAACAAGTAAAAAGGTTCTGATGGCGACTATCACGCTCCTCCAAGAACTGGGTGCTTCCTCCATAACTATTGCGGAAAGCGCCTTCATTGGCAATGATATGGATAAAATCTATAAAGATATGGCGTTAAAAAAGGAGCTCGCACAGAAAAACGTTCAATTGGTGAATATTTCTAAAGATACTTTTCAAAAAGTCGAATTATTTGATGGACTTTCAATAGAAATTTCGGATACTATCCTGAAAGCAGAATGCCTTATCAATATGCCGCTATTGAAAACGCACGGTCTAACCACCGTTACTTTAGGGCTTAAGAATTTGAAGGGCGCTCTTTCAGATAAGAGCAAGCGCATCTTCCATCGAGAAGGACTAACACAAACTATTGCTCATTTAGCTTCAATCATAAAACCAACGATTAACATTGTGGACGGGCTCATCGGGCTGGAAGGTTTCGGACCGGTTCAGACAGGTGCTCCTATTAATGTCGGCGTAATTATTGTCGGCGACAATCTCGTCGCGACTGATGCCGTTGCTGCTTCTGTAATGGGATTCACCCCTGCGGAAATTCCACATTTGAAATTAGCCAGTGAGTTGGAAAATGTCGATTTTGATTCCATTGAGGTTCTAGGTGCAAGTATAGATTCCGTTAAAAAGCAATTCGAGCCTTGCCCGATGGGTGCCGCTATATATCACCGCGGGCTTGAGCTCATTGGGTTCCCTACAGACGCAGTCACAGGGAATTATACCGATCATTGGTGTTCAATGTGCATGATGAACTTTATGGGAACGGTTTGGGCTTTAAAAGATGATGCCGGAACGAACCCGAAGCAAAAGCTATTCGTGGTCTCGGATCAAGCCGACCTACCGAAGGACTATGAAGGACAATTAGTGCTCTTCGGGAACTGCCAAGCTCGAAATCGGGCAAAGGTTGGCAATGACAATTACATATTTATTGAAGGGTGTCCCCCGAGTCAGATGAAGATTTATACCACGTTTGGAAAAATCCTCTTTCCTCGGGGACGCTTTATTTGGGGTCTCTTGAAACGCCTGTTTAAAGGCAGTAAGCTCTCATGGTTACCTCAATGGAAGGAAAAACTTCCAAATCAATGAACGAATAGAAGGCGTTTGTGATAAATGACTCAAATGGCGTTTGAAAAAATCTCATCGGAAATCGAAAAAATAGTAGGACCTGAAAATCTTTCCAGCAAACGCCATATTCTCTATTCGTATGCTGAAGATGCAAGCCCTTTTGAGGGAGTTCCGCCTGATTTAGTGATTCGGCCAAAAACTACTCAAGAAATTTCTCAAATAATACAATTTGCAGGCGCTCACCATATACCTATTGTTCCTGTTGGAGGTCGCAGCAGCATCAGTGGATCTGCAATTCCTCGGACTCCTGGTGCAATTATGATAGACCTCACCCGAATGAACAATATAATCGCCATTGACGAGGATGTTATGACTGTTACCGTTGAAACCGGGATCACATGGGCTGATTTGATCCACCGACTTGAAGAAAAGGGATTTACCGTGGGGTTTCGCGGACCTTACGGAGGGAATGCTGGGACGGTCGGCGGTAGCCTGAGTGCAAATAGTGTTGGAATCGGTGCCTCCGCCTATGGCGGCGCCTGTGATAATGTGGTAAGTTTAGAAGTAGTTCTCGCTGATGGCAGCATTATTCAAACGGGAAATGCCTGGAAAAATGAAGATCCTGAGAAGATTAAACGATTCACGCGATACTGCACCTTTAGCGATCTCACAGGAATCTTCCTTGGCGATCATGGAACACTTGCGATAAAAACAAAGGCGACGCTGAAGATTTACCCGATCTCTGAAGGCACTGCTTTTATTGATTTCGGTTTCACCAGCATAGAACAATGCGCAGAAGCCCTTCATCATTTACAAAAATACAAGGTAGTTACCGAAGCGGTTATTTTAGGGGATGTCACCTCTATCGGGTTATTGGCTTCAACCTATACCGAAAAATATCCGAAAATTGAGGCCATCGCCGGGATCATCATTGAAGAATACAATCAAGATTTAGCTAATGCGAAGAAGGAAATCTGCGAACAAATCGCCCTTCAGTATGGCGGGAAATCTGTAGGCACGTTCCTCTCGAAGGCGCACTGGCTGAATAAGTTCAATTTAGTTCAATCATTATTTGAAGAGGGATTTTGGTTCAATACTTGCCATATCCGTCCTCTTTCAAGTTTAGCTGAAATAATTCGCTATGCTCATGATCTCTTTGAAAAAAATAACCTGAAAGCAAACGGAATCACATGGATCATTAGTGCGTTGGCGACCGACCGTTGCTTCTGCACGGGGTGGATTACCCTCTTTCTGAAAGATCCTGAACAGCGGCCTTTAATAGAAAAGGTCTGGGCCGAACTCCGGGAGTTCGAAATTTCCTCGGGTGGAGTTCCCTATTGGACAGGGCTCCTTTGGGAAGAATACGTCCTAAAAAGTGTGAATCCAACGTTTTATGAGACGCTCCGTAAGATTAAAGATTTACTTGACCCCGCTCATACTTTTCATCCGCAAGTCTATGGATTCTAAATGGTGATATCATGATTAATTATACCTATCTCCCAGAATTTGCCTCTCAAATGGGAAAGTGCGGCAAATGCGGTGATTGCGCGTTAGCAGTGGAAATCAGCACTGCAAAGAAACATATTAACCTACCCTGCGTAGTCAAAAACGTGCTTGGGTTTGAGGCGTACGATGCCCGGGGTCGCATTCTCATTTTGAAACGCTTGTTGGATGGGACGTTACAAAGCGATGCAGATATTCTGGAATGGGCTTATACCTGCCTGTTATGTGGTAATTGTAAAGAGACATGTCTCGCAATCGATAAAGGGATTGATTTACCCTCGATGATGGAAGCTCTGCGAAGGGACTTGGTTGAAAGCGGAATCACTGTCCCAAAGCATCTTGAAATTATTGAAAAGATTCTAAAATACAATAATCCTTACGGAGAACCTCCCAAGGATCGTTTCAATTTCATTTTAAGCGAAAATTTCCCCGCTCAAGCCGAAGTCTTAGTCTTTTTCGGTTGTACTGCGGCTTACCGACAAAAAAGTATCGCCGAAGCCACATACAATCTGCTCAAAAAAGCCAAAGTAGAATTTACGATTCTGAAAGACGAAAAGTGCTGCGGCTCCGTCCTTTTGCGCTACGGATACCACGCTCAGGTAAGTGACATCGCAAAGTCGCTTCTGGAGCAAATTCGGAAAACAGGCGCTAAAACTGTCATTTTCCCCTGTGCTGGCTGTTATCGGACATTTAAGATCGATTATCCTCAATTAGTAGAAATGCCCGAAAACGTCGAATTCCTGCACATTTCCGAATATCTGGAAAGATTGGTAAAAGAAAATAAAATCCACTTCAAATTCGACAAATCAACACGAATAAGCTACCATGATCCCTGTCATCTCGGGCGTGCTGTTGGTATCTATGAAGCCCCTCGCTTTCTAATAAATTCTATTACAAATACTTCTTTGATTGAAATGGAAACCCGCCGGAATTACAGTCATTGTTGCGGGGCTGGGGGTGGCGTGAAAAGCTGCTTCCCCGAACTTGCCCTGAAAGTGGGACAAAATCGGATCATAGAAGCCGGACAGAATCAAATTGATTTTCTGATTAGTTCATGTCCTTTTTGCAAGATCAACCTGTCTGAAAGTCTCAACGGGCATGAATTTCAAGTTCTCGATTTAACTGAATTGCTGCAGCAGACAGCTTTTGAAGATTTGACGGGCACCGTGATTTTGCCCGAATCGGAGAGCGTGGAAAACCAGTTTGCTCAAGACTATATTACGTATTTAGGCAAATACCCTGAGATATTTTCAGATCTGATGCCGGGCGCTATTCTTGATTTCACCATTTACGATTCTATCGATGCCTTTGAGGATGAAGAACCTCCCAAGGCTGCATTCTACGTCAAACGGTCTGAAAATACTATAGAAATCCATGTTGGATTAGCGGATACACCGGACCTTCAACTGGCCCTTTCCGAAGGCGCCGTAAAAGAACTGATTCAATCCCCGAACAAAAAGGCGTATTCGCTCAAATTTGGTGCTTTTTACAACGATCCCGAGGAGGAGCATTGGATCGATTTTATTTTACATAAGCGCACGAAATCCCTCCTAAATATGGGTTATGGGAAGTTTGCTGAAGAAGCAGGTATTTTAGATGACGAGGAGGACGATTTAGACAATTTAGACGCACGGGTAAAAATAAAGGAGAAATAACTATGACGATTGGTGAAACTGAAAAAGTTAAGAAAGCAGAAGCTGAGGAAACTGAAATTAAAGTCAAGAACAAATATACCGGTGAAGAGATCGCCACAATACCGGCTGATTCTCAAGAAACACTTCGTGCCAAAATCGCTAAGATTGCTAAAAAATTCGATGATTTACGGCATTCCGATAAACTCGAACGTGTGGACTGGCTTGGGAAAGTTGCACGGAAAGTTCGGTTCAAAAAACAAGAATTAAAAGATATAATCGTAGCCGAAGGCGGACTTCCCATCAAATATGCTGAATGGGAAATTTCTATTGTTTATAACGGGTTTAAATTCTGCGATTGGTACTTCCAATTTTTTGAGGATAAAGTGCTAGAAGATATTGAGGGGCAACGTTTTTCAAAAATTGAATACCACCCTCATGGCGTAACCGTTGGCATTACTCCTCGGAATACACCTATAAGCCTCCCACTTTATTTCTTCGGGGCCTCTTATTTGACAGCCAATCCTGCCATAATAAAGCCATCGACCGCCTGTCCACTTACATTTTCCAATGTATTTCAGATGATGCAGGAAATGAACAACCCTCTGTTAGATGGGTATGAAATTGCTATCTCACCTGGTGATGCTGCACTTGATGAATTCATCGAAAATCGCCTTGTGAAAACATTTCTCTGTATAACCGCTTCCCATACCGCTAAAGATATTCTTGTCAAGTATGCTAAATTCCTCAAAAAATCGGTTGACAATTCAATGGGCGTCCCGCTCTACACTATGCCCATGAAGCATTTTATTTTTGAAATGGCTGGAAACGATGCTGGCATCGTTTTACCCGGTGTTAATATTGAGAAGGTCGCGAAATGGAATGTCGCCGCCAGCTATACTAACAGCGGACAGCAATGCTTTTCCATGAAACGAATTATCGTGCATCAAGATATTTATGATGAATATATTCAAGCATTGCTCCACGAAATTGAGCAGGTCAAAATGGGCGATCCCAGGGATCCCACTGTCGATATCGGTCCGCTCGGCTCCCGCAAGATTCTCATGATGATGGAGATCATGGTGGAAGATGCTAGGAAATATGGATGCAAAATCCTCTGCGGCGCCAAAAAGATCGATACCGGCGAAGACTATGGGCTGTTCTACTATCCCACCCTCGTAGAAATTAATCCTGAATTGTGTAAGGACCTTCCCAAATCGCCGTTTCTTTGGCGTGAGGAAGCTTTTGGACCCGTACGCAGCGTAACCAAGGCCAAGGATATTGATGATGCTATTTACTTAGCAAATCAGAGCAACTACGGGATGCGGGCGGTCGGCTATGCCACAAACCCCTCCGACATTCAAAAATTGAAAACTGAGCTCAATGCTGGTAATATCTTCATCAACACCAAACCTATGGTTTTGGATATTTCCTTCCCGCTCGGCGGCATCAAAGATTCCAGTTATCCGCCGGGAATCAAATATTACCCCAAAGAGCTTGTATGGGCCAAATTCATACATGACGGCACAAGCAAGAATCTGGACAAAATTAGTTGAGAGGTAATTGAAATGATGGCAAATGAGTTGTTTAAATGTCTAAAAACCTATTTTGCAAATAATCCGGAACTAATGAAAACGTTAAAACCCGGCGCGATTTGGGAATATATCATTCGAGCGCCGAAACTTGATGATAGTCTGAGTGAAACCATTCTAATCTGTCATCTCACCAAAAGAACTGATGAAACGCTCGAAATGATGGAGGGTGATGCCCCGATCAAACCAGATTTAATACTTTACTTCACTGAACAGGCAATCCTGAGTTTAATTTCTGGTTCGCCCTCGGCAGTTAAATATTACGAAACTTACCGCCAAATTATGAGGAATCCGTCTGGTGAAATCGATCTCGACTATAAAATCAATAAATCCCGTCTGAAGCTCTGGCAATTGGGCTATCGGAGCTGGTCCAAACTCTATAAATTCACCCAGATCGAAGGCTAAACTCCACTTTTTCTTCTATTTCTACTTTTATTACTTGCATCTTCAAATATTGGCATCATTCATCTGGTAAATCAATTTCTTCTTCGTCCTCCTCCTCAATAGCTTCAGGTTCCAATTTCTGCAATTGGGTCAGGAGAATCTTTCTCATAGAAAGACTTATGATAAAAAGGCACTTTTCTTCTTCAAGCGCCTCAACTTCCACTAGAGATAGATCTTCGGGTAATTTTCCCCATGTTTTGACCATTTCTGATGCAAAATGGGTTTTGATCCAATCGTATTTTCCATTATCATTCAAATTCTCGAAAGTCCACACACAATCGGGATGTTTATTTTGAAAGGTCTTACCTAAATCTGAACTCATAGCAATATTGATAGCATCATCATCATTCTGTAATTGTTCTGTTATACAGGCTAATGGTTTTCTCGAAATCAAATCCAAAATTACAGTCAATCTCGCTTGTTCTGAACCTTCGATTTCCACCATCCATAGATTTTCGGGCGATTTTCCTCTTAAAACTGGATATTTTTTAATCCAATCCTCGATAGCGCTTGGATCTATCTGATTTACAGTCCACCAACAAGGATCCTTACTAATACCCCCCAGAGTACCGAAATATTTATTTATAAACTCCTTTACCTCCAATAATTCGTATGTAATTGAAATTATCTCATCTTCAGTGGAAATAATTTTTTCTCTGTCTTCTTCGTCCCCTTCTTCTTCCTCCTCTTCTTCCTTCTCTTCAAATTCTTCATTCCAATCGGGTTCTAATTTTCTACTTTTTACATTGATCACTTTCTTTTGTAAAAGATCAACGATAAAACTTAACTTCTCCTGTTCGATTGCTTCAAAATCTACCACCCATAAATTTAAAGCTGATTCGCTCCCCACCTTCTTGTTTAACCAAGCTTGAATAACCCATATTGGCACTTGATCCACAAGAATAGAGCAATCACGATGAAAATTATCAAAATTCTTTGCTTCTTTTGATGCTAAGCATATATCAACTCCCAAATCCGTTTCAAATGACAAATCTTCTTCATTGCCAAATTCAGGTACCTCTTTTAAGACAGCCTCTTCTTCATCCGATGTAATGATTTCGGATTCTTCGCCTTCTTCAGGTTCTTCTTCCTCCACCTCGACCGGTTCAGGTTCTAATTTCTCAAATTGAGTCATGAATATTTTTCCCATAGAAACACTTATTATAAAAATGCATTTTTCCTCTTCAAGCACCTCAACTTCCACGATATGCAGGTCTTCGGGTATCGCTCCCCATGTTTCGGCCATTCGTGATGCAAAATGGGTTTTGATCCAATCGTATTTTCCGGTATCATTCAAATTCTCGAAAGTCCATACGCAATCAGGATGTTTGTTTTGAAATGACTTACCTAAATCCGAATTCATGGCAATTTCGATAGCGGTATCATCATTCTCAAATGATGATGATGATGCTTTTTCTATTTGGTCTATTGTATGGACTAATAGCTTCTTTGAAAAAGGATCTAGGATTAAAGTCAATCTTTCGGGTTCTAAAGTATCAATTTTTATCATACAAAGGTTCTGGGGTGGTACTTTCTGTAAAATGGGGAATTTTTTAATCCATTTTTCGATAGCACTTGCCTTTATCATCCCCACAGTCCACCAACAATGAGAATATTTATAACCCCCTCTCGTAATCTCGGAATGTTTATCTTCGAACTCCTTTACTTCGATTAAATCGGCTGTCATCTGAATAACCTCATCTTCAATGGAACTAATATTATCTATGTCCTCTTCATATTCATCATCAAATTCACCATTCCGATCGGGCTCTATTTTTCTACTTTTTACATCAATCACTTTTTTTTGTAGAGGATCAACAAGAAAACTTATTTTTTCTTGATCAAATGCCTCGAAAACTACACACCATAAATTTCTAGGTGATTCCACCCCAGAGTCATTGTTTAACCAAGCTCGAATAGCCCATAATGGCACTTGCTCCACAAGAATAGAACAATCAGGAAGTATTTTTTCAAACTCTTCTGCTTCTTTTGATGCTAAGCAAATTTCAAGTATTAAATCTGTTTCAAACGATTGATCTTCTTCGTCGAATGCCAATTACTTTCCTCTCCATATTTTCATAAGAAAATATTTCAGTAACTATTATTTTATCATATATTTAAGTTTTTATAAATATCACCAATAAATTCCGTCAGAACCTCTGGGAGTTAGGCTATCGGAGCTGGTCTAAACTCTATAATTCACCCAAATCGAAGGCTAATCCTTTTTTTCTCTATTTAGAAGTTCCTCTTTTTCGGATATTTTAAAATAGTCTTTTGTACTTATACTATAAAATACGATTAGGACAAGGATGATTATGCCGAAAAAGGTGAAAGCTGCGAAGAAAGCCGCTAAAAAGGTGACGGCCCCACAAAAAGAGAAAGAATCTAAAAAAGGAGAAATGACTGCTAAGTTATTCATTGAATTAAGCCAGAAGATGGTGCCCGCCCTCATTTCAAAGCTAGGCGAAAGGGAAAAAGTCGCGACCCCCGAAGAAGATATGAACCAAATTCTGTTGGAATTGCAGCAAGAAATTGGAAAGGAGATTCTGCCAGAGGGCCTTACAATGGAGGACATGCAGAACTATGGACGTGCACACAATTCTGAAATCGAAGCCTACCTGAAAGCCAATCCTAAAATTAAGGCCCAAATGGATAAATTGGAGAAGGAATTTGAATCGTCAATGCACCCAGAACAGAAAGTACCTAAAAAAGTAGAACTGACTCCGAAGTTATATATTGAATTAACCTTGAAAATGCTCCCTATCTTAATGGATCGCTTGGAGACTGAATTCACAAAACATAAGGAAGAAATAGAAAAAGCAGGACCCGGGGGGGCTATGGAGATTATTATGGGAATTCTGTTAAATATCAGGCTGGCCATTGGGAAAGAAGTACTTCCCGAAGGAGTCACTGACGAAGACATGGAACAATATAAACGGGACCATGAGGCTGAAATAAACGATTACTGTGAGAAAAATCCAGAGATTAAAAAGAAACTGGACGAATTACAAAAGGAATTTGAAGCCAAATTTCCCCAATAATTCTTTTTTAATTCGATTTTTTGAGAAAATCTCCAAAAGACCATTCCTCTATTCTGTCCTTCGAATAGAATAATTCAAATAGAAGAATTATGAAGGATGATCCATAATTACAATGGTGATTTTGAATGGATGACTATCGAGAACAGATGGCTTATGATGAAACGAAACGCCTTGCCCAATGGACCCGGTTCGTAGGATCCGATGGCGAATCAAAAGCGAAACGCTATATTTACGGGCAATTCACGCAATTAGGAATTGAATGCCGGCGTCAACCATTCAAATGCTCTGCTTTCTTGACCAATGTCCTTCTCCCGATCGGATTAGTGCTCATGGGAACTTTACTCCTCACTACTGCCTACTTCTACTGGCAGGGAGAGTACTTAATCGCACTCATTACCGCAGTGCTCCTTCTCGTTGTTCTCTTAATAGCGAATGCGTTATGGACAGGGTCTAGTGTTGGGGTAAAACACGGTAAGCAGTATGATTTGGAAAATCTTATCGGCTACATGAAAGCGAAGAATCCACGCCCTAAACGCGTAGTTGTTCTGATGTCCCACTATGATACGAAAAGTCAATCTTTTCCCCTCATACTACGACTGGTTTTATTTGTGGTTAGTGCGATCGGGGGTTTAACCGTTGTCCTGCTGTATCTACTTGGTACCATTAGTTATCTCGCGGCGTCTGTCCTTATTTTTGATGGAACCATCCTCTTCATCTTGGCAGCCATTTTTGCTGTTTGCAATTTTATCCTTATCTTTAATCGGACGGGCAATAAATCCGTTGGAGCCACCGATAATGCCGCGGCGGTGGGTGTTCAGATTGCCATCATTCGTAATCTTTTGGACTTCCCTCCGGAGAATACTGATATCTATTTTCTCACCACCAGCGCCGAAGAAATTGGTCTGTATGGATCCATCGCCTTCATCAACCAATATGAAAAAGACTTCAGTAAGGATTTTACCTATTTCATCAATTTCGATGTGATTGGGGGGGTGGGTCAAATTCTCTTACACACGAAATACGGGATTCCTCCCAAGACGACCTCGTCTGAAATCAATACCCTCCTCCTCGAAATTGCGAAAGAGAAGAACCTGCCCGTAGGGACGCAATACCTCCCTATTGGCGCTACGGCTGATCATCTCCCCATCTTAAAACGGGGATTTAAAACCACTTGGATTCAGACCGGTGATCGCAAGGTCTCTACGAAAATACATACGACCAAAGATAACATGAGCCTTCTTACCAAGGAAAGCCTGCGCACCGCCATTATCCTCGGCTTTGAATTCATCCAGCGCATCGATAAAAAACCCTAATTTTTCATTTTTTTTAATTCAACGCATACAATCTGCAAATTTTAATTCTAATTAATCACAATAGATATTAATATTACAAAGTAATATTTAGTATACATGAATATTTTTGATTCTATGGTTTTAATTCATCTCACAAAATTAGGTAAATTAGAAGAAAAGTGTAATTTATTTGGGGATATTATCATTCCAGAAGCCGTTAAAAACGAATTATTATATGATATTGAAAAATATCCTGATGCCAAAATCATTGAATCATTATTAAATGAGAATAAAATTAAGGTCAGAAAAGCTGATTTAAATCAGATAAATAAATTAAGAGCCTTCAAATTTGAAGGAGGTGAATTAGAAGCTTTGGCTTTAACCTTATCAAATCCTGGATCAATATTATTTTCCAATGATCCTAAATTAAGAAATATCGCAAATTTATTGAATATTAAATTGATCGATACTATGGCAGTCTTAATCTCCGAGTATAAAAATAAATTAGATACCAAAGAAGATCTTCTTGGATATCTAAATAAATTGAAAAGGATTTCAAAATACGCTGAAAATTATGTTAATGGCGTAATAAAATTAGTGGAGATGGGTTTTTTTGACTGAAAAAGTGGTTAGTTTTAGAATAGATGAAAAATTAAACGGAGAAATTGAGAAAGAAAGTAAACTAGAAGGGCTTGATAAATCTGAAGTCTTCAGGCGCTTAATTCAAGAAGCCATTAGCAGAAGAAAAATCGATAGAGCAATCATAGCATATCTAAAAGGCGATTTGGGTTTCAGTGCTGCAGCAATGGAAGCAAACTTATCCATATGGGATTTTTTTAACGAACTCAATCAATCGAAAACACAGCTAAATTTCAATTTAGAACAATTCTTAAAGGAAGTTGAGTTATCAACAGAACTTATTTCCAAAATTATTGAAACAAAGATAGAATAATAATTAGATGCTGAAAAGATGAAAAATAAATCCAGAATTGAATCGAATTTAAAAAAATTAGGCTTGAAATATGATCGGGCCAGTGATTCATTATATTTAGCTATCAAAGAAGGTCCAGAAGATAATTTCATTGAATTAGCTCCGAATATCAATTTAGAATACAATAAAAAGGGAGAAATCATCGGGTTCGAAATTTTAAACTTTACGGAATTCTTGAAAAACAAGAGCGATTCAAACATTAGTGAGATACTAAAGGTTCTTGATGTTTCATAAAGAAAATTTATAATAATTCCGTCCTCTATATGCCTACAAATCTTCGATGCCCTTAAAATCACTCAAATAAATGAAAATCTTGATGGGCTTTCAAAAGTAATAAACAATATCGATGAAAGCTTAAGGAAAAACTGGTAAAGATGCTATGGCCGCTCTTGAAAATATGCAGGAGATAATTCACAAATTAACGGAAATTTTAAAACAAAATACCCCAATAGATGAGCAGCTATATTGCGAAGCCGTAGGAACTTTCTCCAAGAAATTAAAACGCTTATTACAAACCTATTTTGAATCTGATGAGAAAACCCGCGATGAACTCAGACCGTATCTGAATTATTATAGGCAGCTTCAACACTACTTGGTATTTCTCGTTCAAAATGAGAAGATTTTACAAGTCCCGCACCATGCGGAGATTTTACAAACCCTCTCTTTTATAGAGAATCGAGAGCGATTGATTGCGGAAATCTATATCGCCTTCTCGGACGCACAAAAAAAATTATTTACTGGTGATTTTGGGCGCATTTTGGACGACTTGCTCGAATTAAAATTAAAAATATCAAAAAAATAAGTTATATCGGGTTTAATCCAACATATCCCGTATATACTCCAGGGATCATCATCAGACGCGCAATCCAAGCGAACTCGCCAAGGGCTCCTATAAAAGCTACCGTATCTAGCAAAATACCTCCGCCGATAAAAAACGTTGCAAGAAATAGGTAAATTGCTCTCCTTCGAAACTCTCCTGCACTTTTTTTCCGAAAGGAATTAAATCCAATCGCCCAGAGAACTGAACTGGCCCCCACAATCACCCAAATCATCCAGAAGGAAACCGAGGTTGGTGAAAGCCAGTCATCAAAAATTTGCCCCGACACATCTGATACCATTACGGTTGGACTCCAAGTCAAGAAAAGGAAGATATAATAGATAGCATAAAAGGCACCAAAAATAGCAAGCCCGACTTTCTTATATTTAGGCGTGAATAATAGGTCCCAGGAGATCAGAATAACGGCGCACGATCCAATAGGAATCATAGAATACGAAAAATAACTAATGATGGCTGCAACCTCAGGAAGCGTAGAGCCAAAAAATAAGACCGAGAAAAACGATAAAGTAATCCCAGTCCACCCAAATGCCAACGCTATGGAGAGAATAGCCATATATAGCGTACTGATTACTTTTCCTTTAAGATACCTTCTCATATTGAGTATCGCATATAACCAAGCCCCTACTACTACCATAAACGCGCTTATACCGTTTAGCCAATTAAGGATCGGGTCAATCATATGAATCCACACTGTTTTCACATATGTTAGGAATAATTTCAGTTCATAGGCATTATAAATATTAGTGTTTTTATAGTAAAACACTAAAAAAAATTATTCACCAGCGATTATAGGCGAATTTTAGATAATTTACTTGAACCAAAACTGAAAAATTAAAGAAACAAATTATTTACATAGGTTTTAATCCAAGATATCCCGTATAGATTGCAGGGATCATCATTAGACGCGCAATCCATGCGAATTCGACAAAGGCTCCTGTAAAGATTACCATGTCTAACAAAATGGCTACGCCAATAAAAAGCGAGGAGAGAGATAGGTAGTTTGCTCTCTTTCGAATTTCTCCTGTACTTTTGTTTCGAAATAAATTCAATCCAATGGTCCACAGAACTGCAGCTGACCCCACAATCAGCCAGATCATCCAGAATGGAACTGAGGTCGATGAAAGCCAATCATCAAAGATCTGCCCTGAGCCAGGAATATAAGAATTCTCCACGGATCGACTCCAGGTCATGAAAAGAAAGATCCAATAGATGGTATAGAGGATACCAAAAATGGTAAGCCCCACTTTCTTATATTTAGGGGTAAATAATTGGTCCCAGGAGATAAGAACGACGGCGCACGATCCAATAGGCATCGTAAAATACGAGAAATAGCTAATTATGCCCGCAACCTCAGGAAGGGTAGAGCCAAAAAATAAGACCGAGAAAAACGATAATGTTATACCAGTCCACCCAAACGCCACTGATAGAAAAATAATTGCCATATAAAGCGAACTCTTTAGGTTTCCCTTAATATACCTTCTCATATTGTATATTGCATATAACCAAGCCCCTACTACTACCATGAACGCACTTAAGCCGTTTAACCAATTAAGTATCGGGTCCATCTTTTGAACCCCCCCATTATTTTCACTAATATTCAAAATAGTTACAGTTATTGGGTAATATAAATCCTTTATTATTTACGAAAAAACCTTGAAAAATGTCGTGAAATAACAGTTTCATGACGTTTATATATTTCACTTTTCCGGAAAGTTCCGTTTTTCCGAAACTTACCAAAATTCCGCAAAAATTAAATTATTCATTATTTTAATGATAATCATACAAGAGATAAAGTTCCTCTATTAAAAAAGTATAATCTCTTTAATTCCTTATTAAATCACAAAATAAATAATTCAACTAAAGCATACATGCCAATGGACCCATTCTGGAAATGAATGCCATCGAAACGCGCTAATTTTTTCTTTCTATATTTCGATACAGAAAAAAAATTCTTCGAAAATTAAAACTCGCCATAAAAAAGATTGGCGACCGAAAGCTTAATGCCTATGAATAACAGAAATTAAATTAGAATTTCCGATTTTGAATAGATTTTAATAAACGATGCGAAAAAAGATGCCGGAGCCCACGTATGATGTAGTTAATATCGTCGCATCTGTCCGATTTAGTATTAAAGAAAAGATTGATCTTAATCTCATTGCTATGAGCAATGAAAATGCTAAATACAACCCGGAGACATTTCCAGGTCTCATTTTACGTCTCTTAAAACCCCAAAGCACCGTTCTTGTTTTCAGTACGGGGAAATTAGTTCTAACAGGGTTTAAAAAAGAAGAGACTGCTAAATTAATCGCGCAAAAGGTTATCCAGATCATCGAGCAATCGGGAGCAGTTATTACAAGTGAGCCTGAAATTAGAATTCAAAATGTTGTCACAGCTGGAGACCTCAACCTCAAATTGGACATGGATCTTATGGCAATCAGCTTAAATCACGTTTCTTATGAACCCGAAGTTTTTCCAGGCCTAATTTATCGCATGAAAGACCCAAAGGTCGTCTTTTTACTCTTTACAAGTGGAAAAATTGTCTGTGTCGGGGCGAAATCGGAAACCGATGTGAAACTAGCAATTCAAAATTTGCGAAAAGAAATCCAAGATCTCGATCTAACCTCCTAATATTTTATCTTAGAAACCATTTATCCTTGCATCTGAAATCTGGGGAAAAAATTCAAAAAGCTATCCCAGAAAAAGTTCTTTTAATAAGACCACTTTTGAGATTGAATAAAAAGTTAGACAATAATTATATGAAATAGGGCCCTATTTATTTCCTAATACAGCATTTCTTCCCTCATCTTGTTCCATTAATTGAATAATTTGCACTTTAAAAATTATGGAAATTCTGAAATTATTTTTGAAAATTTCTCATCAATACAACAAGATTTCGAAATTTCTTTTTCACATCAGCAATTGTTGAGAATGACCCTTCTGATTATAAAGTTAGATCAGAAATCCATCAATAAAACTCTGACAAAAAACCCATATCCTTTTATACCTTTTTTATCATAAATCCTAATCGTAAATTATAAAAAGAATCTACCTTTTCGTAGCGAAAAATAAAAAAAATAAGAAAGATGAATAAATTAAATAGATTTTGAAGGGAGAAAAAATGGCACGTGAAAAAAGAGTAATCACCAAAACCGCTTTGCGTAGATTAATGAAGAATGAAGGCAATGCAAGGATCGTAGCTTTAGATGCTATCATAGCACTACAGGAATTTTTAAATGACCAAGTTACCGAGATTACGAAGAAAGCATTAGCTTTAGCTAAACACGCAAAACGCAAGACTATTAATAAGGCTGATATTAAACTAGCCATTTAAATTAGGCTATTTTTTTTTTTTATCCTTTTCCAAATTTGTAAGATGCTCAATTTTGATAATGTATAGGTCTTAATAATAAAAAAATGGTTCTAATTTATTATTTATCGAAGAAGTCATCATGGGGTTCGCGTTGATACCAGTAAGCGACACTGTGATGAATAGTGGGGACTTGATTCCATTCGCCGTGATTGATGTCGACTTTGATCGCGTTCTGAAAATTGATGGCATCAGGGAAATGAAACCGATATTGGCAACTCTTAGCTTTCCGGAATATCGAATTGCGAAAACTCCGTAGTGTTAAGCCATGAGTAGGCGCACAGAATGGGCCTTTATTGTAATACCAACCGCCCATGCAGTAATCTTCCGTTGCGGTATAGGGGACTGAAGGCGTTTTCTCACCATCTACGTAAATATTACAATCTCCCTCGAGGTAGAAGAGACTGATAAGTTGTGAGAACCGTTTTGCATTAACTATGCTTAAATTACATCCGATGTAATGACCCTGCCCGGTCGCTTGAAGGATCGTGTAGGGGCTTCCTTCTTTGGTTAGTTCTTTCCTGTAGCGTGCGTGGAAATAGCCGAGTTTATCGATTTCTAAATTCGGAATACTCGTGTAAGTGACGGCTCCATAGAAATGCGTAATCGGGAGTTCCTTGTTGGTATTTTCAATTTCGATGCGGCATTTTTTCTGGAATGGGAGCGGGAATGTGCAGATATAGCCCCCAGAAGTCATTCCTAAGTATTTAGAATAGTAATGCTTGTATTCGCCGAAGTTGCATCCGAAGAAATCGCCAAAGGGTGCCTGTACGCTGGGGCTCTTCTCATCATCGAAATATATCTTGATGAGCACTTCGCTGAGTGCCTCAAATTTATTATACCGAAGCATTTTCAGGAGTGTCCAGATTTGCCTCCACCCCTTCTCGAGAAAGGGTGCAATCGTGAACCACATATTGGAAATGACGGCAGGCCCCTCTATTTCAAATGTGAAGGTGGACCCGGGGTCCAATTGCACGAAATCTTGATGTTTACCATTCTTTTCATTCTGCGTCGTGACCTGCCTTGTGATATTATTCCGCAAGATTGGAAGGCTGCCGTACTCATATCCTAACCGTTCAATAATTGAGTGATTTTCTTGTGTCATGACTGCAATCCTCCTTCAAACTCCTTTCCTACTCGGAGTGCCTCCTTCCGTTTTATCAAAGAAATCTGAATGCGCCTCTCTTTGATACCAGTAGACCATGCTCCGATAATCCGCATCTACCTCATCCCATTCACCGTGATGGCAGACAATTTTGATACCATTCTGAAAACTAATGGGATCGTGCACGTGGAACCGGTATGCCGAGACACGAATTTTTGAGAAGAATGAGGAAAGCAGGCGATTCTTAATGATGAGACCATGTGTCGGCGTGCAATATGGCCCTTTATTAAAATACCAGCCACCTTGGAAATAATCTTCCGTTGCGGTATATGAAATGGTGGGCTTGCCATCTCCATCAATGAAGAAGTCCCAATCACCTTCTAGGAATGAAAAGATTTTTAGTGGGTTTCCCATTTTATGTGCTTTCACACTAAGATTGCAGCCCACATAGTGTCCCGGTCCCGTTGCTTGTAGGACCGTATAAGGCACGTCTTTTTTAGGATGCGATTCCCGACGGCAGCGCGCGTGAAAATATCCCACATCCTGCTCAACTCTATCGAGAAGATTGTAGGTTATTGCACCGTAAAAATTGTTTAAAAACTTCTTCTGGTTGGTATTTTCAATTACAATCCGACAAGATTCGGCAAATGGCATAGGAAAGAGACAGACATATCCTCCACTTGTCATTCCTAAAAACTGCGAGTTGTAATGTCTGTATTCACCAAATGATGGTCCAAAGAAATTTCCAATCGGCGCATACACGCTCGGACTTGGCTCATTATCGAAATAAATCTTCAACCAAACCTCTCGAAGCGCACTGAACTGTCGATAATCCAGAAAATCTAACAGAAAATTTCCGGTTTCCCACGCATTACCCCACGTTTTGCCGCGGTAGGGAGAGAGGGTCATCCATATTGTACTGATACAGGCGGGACCCTTTATCTCCGGAAAACTCCACGATTCGCCACAGCCTATCTGCACAAAATCCCAATGCTGCCCATTGCGATTTTCTTGAGTATTCACCTGCCTGACTTTATTCCCTTCACGCAACACAGGTACATTGCCATAGTCCGGGCCTATTTCCTTCAAAAATAACGGCTTGGTCATTCGCTATTCCCTCCTTTTTGTTCAAAGAAATCATCGTGCGGTTCCCGTTGATACCAGTAAGCGACCGACTGGTATTGCGCATCCACCTGATTCCATTCCCCATGAGCTAACGTCACTCGACATGCCTTATTGAAGGCAATCGCGTCCGGATAATGGAATCTATACATAGAGATTTTGCATCTGCCAAAGGGAAAGAAACTTTTCCAGCTGGAGCTCCGCAAAGTTACACCATGCGTGGGTGTATGGAAGCAACCCTGGTTGAAATACCAACCCCCCATGAAATAATCCTCAGTAGCTGTGTAGGACAATGTCGGCTTCTCTTCTCCATCGACATACATGTTACAATCCCCTTCAAGATAGAAAAAGCCCGGGTCAGTCAAGGGATTTCGTAAAAGTTTATTTCCTTTAATACTGACGGTACTTCCAATAAACTGCCCTTTCCCAGTTCCTTGAAAAATCGTATACGGCTCGCCTTCTTTCGGGTGGCGGTCCTGCCTATATTTCGCATGGAAAAAGCCAATATTCTCCTCTATTTTGTCCATCACATTGTAAGTTATTGTGCCATAAAATGGGGCGATGTACTTTTTTCCCGTATTCACCATTTCAACCCGGCAAGACTCGGCAAACGGCATGGGCCATAGTGAAACGTACCCACCAGAGGTCGTTCCGCAGAATTTCGAGTTGAAATGCCGATATTCGCTGAATCCATTCCCCCCGAAAAACATGCCGTAAGGCGCATTCACGCTCGGCGTTTTCTCGCCATCAAAGTAGATTTTCACCCAAACATCCTGAAGCGAAGAGAACTTATCATAGAAAATAAGTAAATCCAACAACCAAGCACCTAAGCTATACCAATGTCCAACAGAGGGTCCTATGGTGCTCCAAATCGTCGAAACACATCCTGGTCCTTCAATCACTGGAAAAGTATAGGTGGATTTAGGCGGGATGACCGTAAAGTCGCGATGTTCCTTTTTTTTATTCATTTTCAAGAAAAAAAC
>Ga0315277_10003063_pt1 | contig 22915 bp, 20 predicted proteins | sample YL17G05_15_MG_FD_203695 | JGI IMG/M metagenome (GOLD analysis project Ga0315277, IMG submission 203695) | Sediment microbial communities from Yellowstone Lake, YNP, Wyoming, USA - YL17G05_15 | ecosystem: Environmental > Aquatic > Freshwater > Lake > Sediment | place: USA: Wyoming | collected...
GGCCGCGCTACCGACGAACATCACATCGCCCGTGATGAGGGGAGGCGCGCTGGCCGCGTTCCCCACCTTGACGGGCTTGCGGTGCTGGTCACGACCGGAGCTGGGATACAAGGCCAGCACTGTTCCGTCCACACAGGGAACGTACAGCGTATCGCCCTTCACCACCGGTTGCGCGCCGATGCCTGCCGGCATCTCTGCCGTCCAGCTTAGCGCTCCTGTCCGCGCCATCGCCATCAGGCTGTTTCCGCTGGCCACCAGCACGCGGCGCTCGGCCATCATGGGCGGGTAGGGGCGGGGCCCGAGGAAGGCCCGGGACCTCCAGCGGAACCGGCCTCTCTCCGCGTCCACCGCCTGCACGGATCCGTCATAGCAGAGGAAGTAGATCCCTATGCCGTCGCTAACCGGTCCCCAGCTGGCCCCCGAATCAAGAGATGACACCCACGCCGGCTTTCCGGTGGCCGGGTCAAACGCGTACACCAACTCCTGGGCCGCCAGCACCACGAGGTTTCCGTGGAGCAGCGGACTGGGGACGATGGGGCCGACACACCTGGCCATCCACGCCTGTTTTCCGTCGGAAATATAGAGTCCGTAGAGCTGGGAGTTGTCGGCGCCCACGATCACGAGATCGCCGACGACCAGGGGTGCAGTGGATACGCGCGCGCTCGGCTTTGCCGCCGGGGTGGCCGCAGTCTCCTGGGTCTGCTCGCCCTGCTGTTCCTCCTCGCTCTTGGGCTCGAACTTCCACTTTTCCGCGCCCGTCTGAAGGTCCAGGCACCGCAGCTTGCCATCGTGGGAGATGAACACCAGGTCGCCCTTCACCACGGGCGCAAAAAGGCTGCTGGGGTCCGCATCCATGGAAAAGGTCCACCGCACCGACAAAGGCGGCTTGATGCCCGCCTGGGGCGGGCCGGCAGGTTGGCCGCCAGGTGGTTCGGCCTGGGCCTGCCCGGCCAGGGCTCCCTCACCGGCGACGGCTTCCTGGGAGCTCTGAGAGGGGCCTGCCGTCGTCTCCAGATTGTCGGAAGAGGCGCTGCCCGCTTCAGGCGGACGAGGAGCCGTCTCCTGCGCCCAGCCGAGGCTGCCAGCCCCTACCAGGGCAGTGGCCAGGGCCACCCATAGCGCCCGCCGCGCCCTCACGCGCAGACAAACCGCAGGTCGGACGCACCGAAGTTTACCCTGAGCGGAGTCGAAGGGTCCGCCCCACAGGATAGCCATTTGCGCCTCCTACCAGTCAACCGTCGGCCCAGTTGGCCAGGTCTGGGGCCGGCATGTCCCTGGGCTCTTCGAGCCGGGATGGCGGTGCGCCCAAAGCGCACCTAGCCAGCGGTCGGCTGCGCCGACCTAGCCACCCCTCCCGTCGCCCACCGCAGGCAGGCCTGCCTCCGGCAGGATGAGACGCCGGATTATAGCACGATGTTCTGCGTGGAACAAGCGAACCAAGGGTCCGGTAGCTGGCCCGCCTCCCCGGTCCCTAAGCCCCCTCTAGGGGGCCGGGATGGCGGCCCGCTGAGGGCGGGCCTAGCCACCAAGCAGGCAGGCGGGCATGGGTGGTGCGACAAGGGGATCAAGCGGACGAGTCGCTAAGGCGTGAGCGTGCCGACGCCGCTGCGCTCCCGAGGCTCAGAGGGGACGGAGGCGCGGCCCCGCTTGCGGACCACGGGATGGCGGCGCACAGCCGCCTGGCGCTCCTCGCGCGCGCGGCGGGCGGAGTGTACGGTGTCCACCACCGCGGCCACGACGAGGAGAAGCACTCCAACCCAGAACGACCCGTGCGCAAGCAACCAGACAATCACTGTATCGTCTCCTTCGCCTCTTGCCCGCCCTCCAAGGGCGGGTGAACCTCAGGCGGACGAGCCGCCCACGGCGTTAGCCGCGCTGCCACTATACGTATTCCACGAACCCAGGCCTACTACGCGACGACCGGCAGGGGCGGTGGGGCAGGCCCAGAAGGACAGCACCGTTGACGGGAGGAGGCACCGATGCGGATAGATGGACACGTACACTGGGACCCGGAAGAGGGCTACCTGGAACGGCTGGTGGAGGAAGAGAGGCGGCTGGGGTTCGACAAGGTCTGCCTCAACGGCGCGGTGTGGCAGGACTGGGACGACGCCAATACGGCAGTGCTGGAGGCGGCGGAGAAGTATCCCGAGATGATCGTGCCCTTCGCCTTCCTCCCGCTGGGCGAGCCCGCCTGGGGCGCGGACCAAGTGAGCGCGCTGCGCCGGCGGGGCTTCCGCGGACTCAAGTTCATCCGCCCCCCGAGCCGCTACGACGACCACGACTTCTATCCGATCTACGAGGCGGCCGAGGATGCCGAGCTGGTGTGCCTGTTCCACACCGGCATCGTCGCCCGCACGCCCGAGGACAAGCAGCGCGATGTGAACAATGAGTGCCACCGGCCGATCTACCTCGACACCATCGCGCGCGCCTTCCCGGATCTCAAGATCGTTGGCGCGCATCTGGGCAATCCCTGGTATGAGGAGGCGGCAATGGCTTGCCGCTGGAACCCCAACCTCTACTTCGACCTGAGTGGCTCCAGCCTGAAGGCGAAGCCGCCCCAGTTCTTCGGCGGCCTGCTGTGGTGGACGGAAACCAGCCAATACCGCGACCCACTGGGGCGGCATGCGTGGGCGAAGATCATCTTCGGGTCCGATGTGGGGATCAACCTGATCGAGGATGTGATGGGCGACTTCCAGCGTACCATGGACGCCATCAAGGTGAGGCCGGATCTTCAGCAGCTTGTGTTCGGGGGGACGATGGCGAAGCTGCTGGGGTTCGAGTAGGGCTCTCTCGTACGTCGTTGGAGAAACGGAAGATGGCTTTATGGTCGCGCAAGGACGAAGGAAGGCAAAGGGATGCGCGAGGGCGCTTCCGAGCGCCTGACCAATGGCAGCAGATGCTGGAGCAGTTGCAGGCCCAGCACGAGAAGCACGAGCGCATCGCTAAGCGGAAGAAGCACCTGCGCGGGAAACACCACGTTGACGACCTCCGAGAGTTCCGCCTGGACGGGACGAAGGCGGAGGGCTTCTCGGAGGCGCTTCTGGATCTGACCGCAGACTCCTATGCCAGGCGCGATCCCCTGATGGGGGAGCGGCGGCACGTCCTGGAGGGGCACCCGGGGACGCGCAAGGGGTTCGACAGTGACGAGGATGCTCGGAAAGCGGCGGAGCGGGCGGCGGCGAAGCAGAGGCGGGTGATGCGGCAGAAGGGCCTCCGCGACGATGGGCATTACTACCGGGCCTCCGAGCGCCGGGACACGGGGGAGATAGACCGAACCTACCAGGTGGGCGGGGACGGGCGGCCTCGGGGCCCAGAGGCAGGCCTGGGCGGCCGTGGCCGTCCCCGGGGCGACCAAGGGGATGGCGGGAGGGGGCACTAGGGGCTGGAAAAGGGCTTAGGAGGCTGTCGCGAGTCGGGTAAGGAGGCGCCCCCCCAGAGGGCGCCTTCCTCTATGGCCACCTCAGGAACAGCGCTTGACTATGGAACAAGCCCTCTGGACCCGAAGGCGTCTGGGCGGCTTCGGGTTCTCGGTCGTGGGCGCTTGCAGACGGATATGACTTGAGGGAACCGGTCATTTCCGCGGCGCGGAAGAGGGGCTCGCCTCCGCTGAAGTCATGGCGGGCGAGGTAGGAGCGTCGGTGCTAGCTGGGGATAGACGGAAGCGAAGAGCCGGAGACGGCGGGGCATCGCAGAACGCCCCGCCCTACAAAGGCGCGAGAGGATGGCCCGCCCTAGTGGCGGCGGCCTGCCTGGCCATCCTGCTGACTGCGAGCGGGGCGGGCGCCTCGGTCACCCTCACCCTCAGCACCAGCACGCTACACTTTCCCAATGCTGATCCCGACACTTCTCCGGTGATCAACGCGACGGAGAACCCCCTGGGAGTTACGGTGCGCGTCACCGGGAACCCACATGGGCAGTGCCAGCTCACTGCGCTGGCGGCCGGGGATCTTCGCTCGGGCACCAACGTGATCGCCATCAGCGCAGTCAAATGGACAGCACAGGGAACCGGTTTCGTGTCAGGCACCCTGAGCAGTAGCAGCCCACAGCTGATGGGGCAGTGGTACGGCAATACCTACGAGCAGGGCAGCCAGTCGTTCCGGCTGGACAACTCATGGTCGTACGCGACGGGGAACTACGGACAAACCGTGTTGTATACACTAGTCACTCTCTGATGATGACATCCGGAGACGACTAGCACCCTAACCGAAGCGGAGGTTGAATCGAGATGCACAGAGTGAAGGTCGTATGGCTAGTGGCAGTCGTCTGTCTGGTTCTGCTGGCTACGAGCCTGGCAAGCTGGGCAGCGACTGACCAGAAGACGTTGACGATCAACGCGACGGTGAACGCGAAGGCGAAGCTCACCCTCGAGGTGGCCGCCATCAACTTCCCGAACGCGGATCCGGACGACGTGCCGTCGGTGTCGGCGACGGAGAACCCGGTGGACGTGAGTGTGAAGGCGCATGCTGGTAGCGGCTCCACAGTCACCCTCACCGTGCAGGCGAACGGCGACCTGCAGTCCGGCACCGACTTCATTGACATCAGCAATGTGAGCTGGACCGCCACCGGCGCTGGATTCGCGGCGGGCACCATGGACACCGTGGCAGTGCCGGCGGGTTCATGGACCGGGTCGGGCGACCGAGCCGGCACGTTCTCCTACTTCCTGGCCAACAGCTGGGATTACGTGGTCGGCAACTACACACTGGGCGTGGTGTATACGCTGACAGCACTGTAGCAGTCGGCAAGAGGGGGGCACTTCGGGAATTGGGCCCGCCATCGCGGGCCCTTCCCGACATTGCCCAGGGGACCGAAGCGGGAGTGGCCCCCTCCAGACGGCAAGGAGGCAGATCATGTGCAATCCGCCTACGCGAGAGCTTCGGCGGACAAGGGTCATCAGACGGGCTTGCCCTTCGACTGCGCTCAGGGCAAGCCTGGCCCCGATGCTAGTGGCCTGGACGCTGGGGATGATGCACCTGGCGACAGGCGTGGGTGTGTCCGGCGGATGCGCGATCGAGATTTCCCCGCTCACCATGGAGCTTCGCATTGACCCGGGCCGGACCTACACAGGCACCATCAACCTCACCAACGACGGCAAGGACCCGGAGCACATCCGCGTCTTCTGCCAGGACTGGGCGGTGAAGCCCGACGGCGTGGCCGTCTTCGTGGCCGCGGGGCGGCTGCCGAACTCAGCCAGCGCCTGGGTGCAGGTGACCCCTACAGAGTTCGATGTGGCGGCCGGCAAGACGCAGGCAGTGCGTTACACGGTCCGCGTTCCCGAGGACGCCAGCGGCGAGTCGCGCACCGTGATCCTGTTTGAGGCCGGCGCGCAGAAGCTAAATCTACCCAACGCGCCATCCACGATTATCCCACGGGTGGGCACCATCCTCTATGTCCAGGTCGGACAGCCACCGGCGATACAGGCGAAGGTGACCGGCTTCGAGCTCGGGCCGGAGGGCGGGTACCTGAGCATCGAGAACCAGGGCGCGGGACATCTGCGCTTCACCGGCCGGTACGAGATCAGGTCCGCGGACAAGCTGGTGAGGTCGGGCGAGCTGGCGGGATTCGTGGTGTTGCCCGCCCCCTTCAACAGCCACCGGATGGCAGTGCCCAAGGAGATGCTATCCGGCCTGGGCATGGGCGAGTACGAGGTCACCATGCTCCTCGACTGCAACGGGCCTTCTCTGCTCGGAGCGCGCAGAAGCGTGTCGCTCGCGCCCGAAGCGCCCAGCGTTGTCGCGGCCCGGAAATGACCCGCTTTCTCACTAGCGGTTGGGCGCACGCAGTGCGCCCCTACCTGGCGGCCGGCGCACTGCTGGCGCTGGCGGTGGGAGCGGCGGTGGCCGCGCCAGACGCGCAGGGGATCCTGCGCTGTGCCGGTGGGATGCCGGTCGCTTCCTTGGCCCAGGAGTTCGCGGACGGCCAGCGCTTGCCGCTGTCTGCCATCGGCATCTCCGCAGGCGTGATCGTTGTCGCTAACGGCCGCAACGTGAACATCGTGCGCCGGGATGGCACGGAGATGAGACTCAAGGGCGTGCTTCCCGGCGACCCGCCCGCTCCGGAGGCTGGGAGGAAGCCGCTGATCCGCAATGGCGAAGTGTGGGTGCGGGCGGGGGACCTCCCCGAGCTTCTCGGCCGGACCTGCACCTGCGATGCCAAGGTCACCACAGTGGCCCGCGACACGGGTGGAGCGAGCACGCGGTTCGACACCTTCGAGGTGCCCAGCCCAACGGTGCTGAAGCCCGCTCCGAAGCCCACGCCTGTGTGGCGACCGCGGCAGCTCCCCAGCCTTCAGCCCGAGGAAGACCAGGGCAAGAGCTGGATTGAGGTGACACCGGTCGAGATGAGCCTGAGCCTCTCCCGCATCGCCGGCATTGCCACGCCCGATCTGCGCGGCAGCTTCCAGGAGGTGTGGGGGGAGTTGCCCTCGAGTCGGACGAACCGCGACCGCAATCTCGACCCCGACTCGCCGGTCAGTCGAGTGCTGTCCTACGTGGCCATCGAGGCTGAGGAGGGGTCGCGCCACTACCGGGCGGGCGACTCCTACGACCCGCTCTTCGGTTGGGGGACGGGGATCGGCTTCACCACTCCGGTGTCCTCGACCCTGCAACTGGGGGCGACAGTGGTCGTTCCCGGGGACATGCCGGGCCAGGACGGGGAAGGCCAGATGGCGCTCCAGGCGCATCTCTCTCCACAAAAGGCGGTCAGCCTGGAGACCGAGATTGCCGGCGATGGCTCCTATCACGCGCAGGCGCGGGTGAGCAAGCCGGGGCTGTCGCTTATGTCTTCGATCCTTGACATGGCCGACAGACAGCAGCAGGCCACCTGGTGGCAGAAGGACCTGTGGTCCGGGCTTGCGGTGGTGGGGCGCATCTCGTCGTCGGCGGGCGAGTACAAGCTGGACTCCCAGGCGCTGGGGCTGAGATGGGACCGGGGGCCGTGGCATGTGACGGGAGAGCGTGACCGCGCGGTGGCGGAGGGAGAAGAGAGCGCCGCCTCTTCGGTGTCGGCGTTGTGGATGCAGAGGGACCTGTTTGCGGCTTTGCGCTACCTGGCCAGGGACACCGCAGACGGCCCCTCCGGGTTCGAGTGGACCATTGCCCGCACTGACCCGTCGGGGAGGCAGATTTCGTTGAGCTCGCTTGGGCCGCGGGATGGGGGGACGGCCTATCGGCTGGGGGCGTCGCTGCCGCTGAGCCGGAGCTTGCAGGCCCGCGCTTCGCTCGAGTGGGGGCCGGGTGGCGCCCTTCCGGAGTGCAAGCTGGAATGGAAGCGCTCGCGAGACCAGATGGTGGTGCTGCGGTACGGCGCCGCCTACTCGGACGACAACGAGAGGGAGCCAGAGCCAGCGGTGGCGCTGTACGCGAACCTGGCCTTCGGGAGGACGGGCGCCAGCGGCCTCGAGGCATGTGACATCGCGGGGTCGGTGAAGGATGACGCGGGGGAGGGAGTGCCAGACGTGGAGGTGTTGCTCGATGATGCCACCGAGGCAGTGACGCGGGCCGACGGCACTTTCCAGTTCACCGGCATCGAGGAGGGCCTACACAGCGTCAGGCTCGACCCGAGCCGGCTGCATACTGACCTGGGCTCCGATTGCCGGCCCAGCACTGTGGTGGCCGCACCTGGCACGCCAGCTCAGGTCGAGTTCCTGGTCGTGCGGCTGTGCGAGATCGGCGGCGAGACGTTCGTGACTCCCATTGCTGCGGACGGGAGCGCCGGTGAGCCGGAGCCGCTGGGCGGGGTGCAAGTGGAGTGCAGATCGGCGGGCGTACTGCAGGGGGAGGCGATCCGCGCCACCAGCGATGATCGGGGGCGCTACCTCTTCACCGGCCTGAAACCCGGCCGCTATGTCGTTTCGCTCATGGAGGGGCAAGAGCTCGGACGCCTCACCCTGACGCCGCCCAGCGAGTGGGTGTTCGCGCTGCAGGCCGGTGAGAAGGTGTCCGGCGCCAACTTCGTGTTCCAGCGGCGCGAACGGGCGGTCATCTTCACTGACGTGCTGACCTCTACCCCCTGAGTTGGATCCCTCAGCATGCGGTTTCCGGAGAGGGGTGCGCAGGCGACCGCCGAATCTTGTCCGCCGAAGTCCCTAGGTCGGCTGCCCCTCTGGGACCCTGAGGCCTGCCCTGAGCTGCGTCGAAGGGGACCCGTCCGGGGTCCTGAAGGGCGCCGACCTGAGCGGCGGCCGCCACTGGCGACCTAGCCGCCTCAGCGAAGGCGGAAGTGCCCTGCCATGACCACTCCTTCAGACCGGAGCGGTGATGCCGCCGGAGGCGTGACTCCGCGGGCGGTGGTGATCGCGTTCCTCCTGCTCATCGCGGTGGCGGTGGGCGCATTCTACGTGGAGATCGCCTGGCGGCGGGTGTATCTGTTCGGTGCAGGCGTACCTTCCATGGCCTCGGTGGCGCTGCTGTTCGTCCTAACCGCCCTGATGACCACGCGCTGGCTTCGCCGCGCCGGGCTGAGGCGGCGGGAGCTGTTGGTGATCTACGGGATCGTCCTCGTGGGCGGCCCGCTGGTGAGCCACGGCACGCTCTTCTGGATGATTCCCAAGTGCATCGCCTACTACGAGGCCGCGCGGATCAACACCCTCTGGCAGACAGTGTTCCTTCCCCTCCTCCCTACCTGGTTCGCGCCCTCTGACCCGGTGGCTGTGGAAAGCTTCTTCGAGGGGCAGACGCGGGTGCCGTGGTCCTTGTGGTGGTTGCCCCTGGGGGTGTGGGCGGGGTTCATGCTCTGTCTGTTCGTCTCCACGTTCTGCCTGCTGGTGCTGCTGCAGCGGCAGTGGATCAGCAGCGAGCGGCTCAGCTTTCCCATCGCCCAGCTTCCGCTGGAGATGGTGCGGGGGGCGGGCGCAGATGAGGACCGGGGCGCGGGCCGCCTGCCGGGCGCGTGGGCGTTCTGGGTCGGCCTGGGGCTGGCCTTCTTGCTCACCTTCATGGGCACCCTCTCCAGCAAGGTTCCGGCGATTCCCGCAATTCCGCTCAGCACGATCCTCATGCAGCGGGTGCCGGTCGGACCGCTCGCCGGGCTCGGCGACATCACCGTGGCGCTGTGGCCCGATCAGGTCGCCATCGCATACCTCATCCCCAAGGAGCTGTCCTTCTCCGCCTGGTTCTTCTGGATGATCCGGGTGGGCCTCACCGTCATCGCCATCGCTGCCGGCGCCACCCCGCAGTCCCCCGAGGGCTGGTATGAGAGCACCTTCCCCGCCCCCTACTTCCAGGGCGGCGGGGCCGCCTTCGCGCTTGCCATCTGGGTGCTGTGGATCGCCCGGCACCATCTCGCGCGCGTGCTGCGGTTCGCGTTACGGGGCGGAAGCGGAGGTCTGGACGCGAATGAGCCGATGAGCTACCGGCTGGCGGCGATAGGGTTCCTGGTTTCCTTCGGGCTGATGGTCTATTTCTGCTGGGCGGCGGGATGCCGGCTGGTGTTCGGGTTGGTGATGATCGCTCTCATCGTAGGCTACTACGTGATGTGGGCACGCCTGCGAGCCGAGACCGGCCTCGGCTTCCTCCCCTTCCCCCTCGAGATCCAGAACGCCCTCACCTCGCCCTTCGGCAGCGCCATCTTCCGGCCCAAGGAGATCATCACCATGATCTCCGCCCGCTGGACGTTCTTTCCCGGGTTTGGCGAGTCCTCCGAGGTGATCACCGGCAATGTGCTGGAGGCGTTCAAGATCGGCGACTCAGGGCGCGTGCACCCCCGGCGCCTCGGCTGGGTGCTGGTCGCCGGGTTCCTGTTCTCGCTCGTGGTCGGCTGCTATATCGTGCTCACAGGCATCTACCACTACGGCTACTCATCTCTGGGCATGGGCAGCGCCTACGGGTGGCCTTCGTGGCAGACGCGCAACGATGGCGGCCGCATCTTCGAATACCTGACCAACCCCGGCAAGCCCGACCCCAGCGGGGCGATCGCCTTCGGCGCCGGCGCCGCGGTGGCGGTGATCCTGGGGATGCTCCGTCTGCGGTTCTGGTGGTGGCCGTTGCATCCCATCGGCTACGTGGCCGCCAACTGCTGGGGGATGCAAGAGTACTGGGGGCCTTTCTTCATCGGCTGGCTGGCGAAGACTCTGGTGATCCGCTACGGCGGCCTGCGCCTCTATCGCTACACCGTCCCCCTCGCCATCGGGTTCATGATCGGTCCCAGCCTGAACGGGGGAGTATGGTCAATCATCGAGCTGTTCGTGAAGGGGAGGTTGTAGGGGGCAGGGGGAATCACACGCTCAGCAGCTTGATCTGCACATCACTGACTGGCTTGTAGTGCTTCTGGTTGGCCGTGCAGAGCATAAGGCCATGCTCCACCGCCGTCGCCGCGATGAGGGCGTCGGCCATGGACATGCCTGTCTTCAGCGTATACTCCTCCATATAGATGGCGGCGCGGTGTCCGATGTTCTCGGTGAGGGGGAGTGTCTCGAAGGCGAAGTCGGCCAGGAAGCTTCTGATATTCCTCACTTCCAGCTTGCTCCGCGCGCCCTGCACTAGTTCCATGTAGGTGACTATCGAAACCGCACGCGCCTCTGCCCCCTCAATGAGCCTGGCGGCTGGCTCATTGCCCCGGAAGGCCCAGATCAGCACGTCTGTGTCAAAGAGCATGACCGCGCCCCGCCCGCAGCTTCCGCACTGCGGCACGTACATCGGCCAGATCATCCCTGTCCTTCCACATGCCGAAGGCGGGATGCCGGGAGACCCGCGCGTTGGGGCGCGCGGCCCGTCTGGTGGGGTAGATGATGCCTTTCTGCTTGCCTCGGTAGAGAATGGTGACGGGCTCGTTCTGGTCGAGCGCCCGAAGGATGTCCTTCATCCGCCGCCTGAGGTCCAGAATGGTTGCTTTCATGGCTCCGGCCTCCCGTCTGAAGTGCACACACCGAGTGTACACTATAGCTTGCCCTGTGTCAACCGGCCGGGTTGTGTCATCGCCCAAGCCGCTCTGGCCAACGCCAGGTACAGCAGCGCGGCTGCGAAGCACACGCTCCCCAGCGCCCGGAGGTAGTGGATGCCTAGCAGGAGGGTTGCGGCGGCGAAGATCGCCATACCAGCCCAGAGCGCCGCTCTCGACCTCTGGGTTATCCCCTCCCCCTCCCGCGCCAACCGCGCCGCTACCGCCAGCGGCAGCAGCATCATCACGAAGAAGTACGTCCAGGCGATGGCGGAGACGAGCAGCACCAAGATGATCGCCAGCGCGTACTCCACTACCTCCTGGTCGCGGCTTCTGGGTCCCCTCCAGCCGCAGGCGGCGATGAAGGCGAGGCCGAAGGCGAGGAACCCGGCGACCACGAGGCGGTTGACCTGCGACTCCTTGAGATTGACGAGGTTGACGTAGATCGGCTTGTCCCTGCGGGCGGCGACGTTGGCGTCAACATGGGTGAGGTAGCGGTGCGCGACCGCCTGAACTGACTGATTCCCGAAGTCGAGCGCGTGCTGGCCCCAGTCGCCGGCCTTGCCTTTGGAGAGGTACGGCTCGACCACCCGCTTTCCCCACTCGCTCACCTCCTGCAGATTGCGATCAAGCCCCCGAACAGGCGCCGGGAAGAGCAGCAGGAAGAACACGCAGGAGAGAACGCTCGATGCCGCGGCGCGCCACCGCCGCCGGTACAACAGGTAGACGACGAGAGGAGCAGTGAACACCTTGATGGCGATGGACAGGCCGAGGGGAACGCCGCAGGCCCACTCCCTGTTTCTGAGGAGGTAGAGAAAGCTGCCGTACACCAGCACCATCACCAGGATGTTGGTCTGGCCAAGGTAGAGGTTGTCTATGGCGTAGATGCCCACCATCAGCACAGCCAGCCAGGGCAAGGGCGGGCTGGTGGTCTCCACCTGGGGGCGGAAGCCCGACCATCCCTCTATGGAGGAGCCCTGCCAGACACCCCTCGGGGGGTACACCAGCCTCGCGGTTTGGCGGATGGCAACTGCGAATAGCACCGCGTTGAGCGCGTACCACACGAAGAAGAACACCCCGAACGGAAGCGCACACAGGGGAGAGATGAGGACTGCGAAGGTGGGCGGATAGCGATAGCTGGTAAGCCCCACCAGTGTCTGCTTCGTCAGCACCCGCCACCCGACGTCATACCAGACCGGGGCGTCCTTCCAGTCGTGATGCAGGTACTTGCCCACCATCACCGCGGTGAGGAGCACGAACAGGATCGCGGCGGCCGCGTGGAGGCCGCGCCTGGCCGCCTGAGGGGAACGAGCCTGGCGGACGGAAGCCTCTTCCCTCTTGTTCGTGGGCCCCATCATGGCGACCACTTCTTCGACCTAAAGACCGCCAAGCCTTCGTGCCAGCGCCCAGCTCTGGTGCAGGACGGGCGCAAGCGCAGGCAGAACCTGCTACCAGCCGGCACGGCAAGGAGGCGGCAGGGATGGCGGTCAAGGTGGCCTTCGTCGGACTGAAGGGACACTGGTACCAGGTGGCGGAGGAGCTGCCCCAGTTGCCGGAGGCGGTCTGGGTGGCGGTTGCGGATGATGACGCGGAGCAGCTCAAACGCGTCCCGGGCTTTCCGGGCGCGACCTCGGAGACGCGCACCTACCTCGACTATCACGAGCTGCTCGACAAGGAGAAGCCCGATGTCGTGGTGGAGTGCGGCACTGACCGCGACCGCGCAGAGATCATCCTCGCCTGCGCGGAGCGCGGGATCAACGTGATTGCGGAGAAGCCGCTCACCATGACGCTGGCAGAACTGGAGGCGGTCCGCAACGCGGTCCAGCAGTCGGGGGTCCTGGTGAGCATGTTGATCACCATGCGCTGCGCGCCCAACTACCTGGCGATGAGACAGGCGATCGGGTCGGGAGCGATCGGCGAGGTGTGCCAGGGCGGGGGACAGAAGTCCTATCGGATGGGGAAGCGACCGGCATGGCAGCAGAGCAGGCAGACCTTCAGCGGCATCATCCCTTTCATCGGGATTCACATCATGGACCTGTTCCGCTGGACCACCGGGCGCGAGCTGGTGGAGGTGATGGCCTACGCATCCAATGTGGGCCACCCGGAGGTCGGCGAGCTGGAGGACAGCGCCTGCGTGATCGCCAGGCTGGACAACGGCGGCTCGGCCGCCTTCCGGCTGGACTACTGCCGGCCGGCGGCGGCGCCGACTCACGGAGACGACCGCCTGCGCGTGGCGGGGAACAAAGGCGTGATCGAGACCATCGGTGGCAAGGTGACTCTCATCACTCACGACCAGGAGCCGCGGGAGCTGCCTCTCCCCGAGCCGTTCCCGTTCTTCGCCGACTACCTGGCCGCGCTCAAGGAAGAGCGCGACCCATTCATCTCGTTCCGCGATTGTGTGCGCATCACTGAGATTGTCCTCCGCGCCCGCGAGGCCGCGGAGACAGGGCGGCCGCTCAGAGTGTAGCCAAGGAAAGGTGGGAGCCGGTGTCGAGGTGCTGGATCGGGTTGTGCCTGTTGCTCGTATGTGCCATTGCCAGCGGCGCCGCCCCCGAGGCGGCGAAGCGCGACCTGACGAAGCGCTGGCTGTTTGTCTGGCGCGACATGAACGATCCGAAGGAAGTGGATCGGACCATCGCCCTCTTTCCGCGCGCCAGGGCCGCCGGCTACAACGCCTGCCTGTTCGAGTACAACGTCGCGCCCAGCAAGGTCAAAGAGGTTAACGAAGCGGCCAGCCGCTATGGCATCGCCCTCATCCCGATCCTGATGGGCGGCGCACACAACCAGAACTACACCGAGGGCGTGCCTGCCAAGGAGGTGCTGTTCGTCGCCCAGGGCGGCATCGCTCGGCACCAGCCGGACCCGCCGATCACCGTCCCCGGAGGAGACTTCGAGGAGGTGCAGGGCGACCGCTTCACCGGCTGGAGCTTTCAGGACAACGAAGGGAAGAGCATCTTTGCGGATCACACCGTGGTCCATGGAGGCAAGACTTCCGCGCGCATGGAGAATATCGGCCCCAATCACCCGGCCGGCAACTGCCGCTTCTCGCAACCGCTGACTCTCCACCCGTTCCGCCAGTACCGCATCTCCTTTTGGGTCAGGACCGAGCAGTTGCACCCGGCCTCCGCAGAGGTGAAGGTCCTCAGCCCGGACTCCGACAGGTCGGTCAGCTTCGGGACGTTCAGAGTGCGGCCGACCCAGGACTGGAGGCACTATAATATCGTCTTCAACTCTGTCAACAACCGGGAGGTGAGGCTCTACCTCGGGGTGTGGGGCGGCGAGAGCGGCCGCATCTGGTGGGACGACCTCACCGTCGAGGAGATCGGCCTGATGAACGTGGTCCGGCGCCCCGGCTGCCCGGTCACCGTGCGCGGCGAGAACGGCGTCACCTACGAAGAAGGGCGCGACTACGAGTACATCAAGGACCCCAACCTGAACATCTGGCGGGAGTACCACGAGCCGCCGCTCATCCACCTGACCGCGAACACGCGGATCGAGGACGGCCAGCGGCTGCGGGTGACCTACTACCATCCCGTGATCGTGTATGAAGACCGCCTCACGAGCTGCCTCAGCGAGCCGGAGATCTTCGAGTGGTGGCGCGAGGAGGTCAAGCAGGCAAATGACAACTTCCATCCGCCCGCCTTCATGATGTCACACGATGAGCTGCGGGTGATCAACTGGTGCCAGGCCTGCCAGAGCCGGAACATGACACCGGGCCAGCTGCTGGCGGACAACGTCCACCGCGCCGCGCAGATCATCCGCGACATTCGGCCCGACGCGGAGATCTGGGTCTGGAACGATATGTTCGACCCCATACACAACGCGAAGGACGACTACTACCTGTGCAACGGCACGCTCAAGGGATCGTGGGAAGGGCTTGACCCTGGGATCGGCATCGTCACCTGGGTCAACATCGAGGACGGGAAAAACAGCCGCTTCTTCGCCGAGCGTGGCAACAAGCAAGTCCTGGCCGGCTACTACGACGGGGATGACGACGGCGAAGCCATCGCCGACTGGCTCAGAGATACCGAGGGCATCCCCGGCATCGTTGGCGCCATGTACACCACCTGGGAGAACAAGTACGAGGCGATGGAGGCCTGGGCGAAGAGGGCGTGGGGAAGTGGGCAGTGACCGTGGGGCAGGAAAGAGAGCAGGATCATGCGATTGCTAAGGCTGCTGGCGGCTGTCATGATGGTTGCGTCACTCGTTGCCACCTTGGCGGCGTGCGAAGACGGCAAGCTTGCGCACCGTTGGCTGTTTGTGTTCCGCGACCTGAGCGATGAGGCGAAGTACCAAGACACTCTCAGCCTTCTGCCCCGCGCCCAGAAGGCCGGCTACAACGCCATCGTGGTCTCCGACAAGACTCTTTACCGGCTCGACCGAGCTGCGCCCAGCTACCTTGCGAACATCAAGAGCCTGCAGGCGACCGCCGCCTTCTACGGCCTGGAGCTCATCCCCATCTGCATGCCCATGGGGTACGCGGGCGGCCTACTCGACTACGACCGCAACCTGGCCGAAGGGCTGCCGGTGAAAGACGCTCTGTTCGTCGCACACAACCGCGTGCTGGAGATGAGGCCCGACCCGCCCGTCTCCCTTGTCAACGCCGGCTTCGAGGAGGCCGACGGAGATGGCTTCGCGGGGTGGGCGTGGGCGCCCGGGAGCGCCAACACCGCAGCCCTCGATACCGATGTGTTCCACTCCGGCAAGGCATCCCTGCGGATGACTCATCCCGAGACGGGCCGCTGCGGCCTGACCCAGACGGTGAAGGTGAGTCCCTTCCGCCAGTATCATCTTTCCGTCTGGATCAAGACCGAGAACCTGGGCCGACCGGGCCGGGTCTCCCTCTTGATCAGCGCCGGCGACGCAGACGGCCGCCAGCTCAGCTTCGCCGATACGCAGGTTCAGGGCACACAGGACTGGACGCGCTATCACATCGTGTTCAACAGCCTCGACAGCGACCAGGTGGCCTTCACGCTCGGCCCGGGGAGAGGCAGGGGCGGAGCCATCTGGTGGGACGACCTAGCCCTCGAGGAGATCGGCCTCGTCAACGTCCTGCGTCGGGCCGGCTGCCCGCTGTCGGTGCGGGGAGAAGACGAGAGGGTCTACGAAGAGGGCCGCGACTTCGCCCCCATCCGCGATCCTGCGCTTGACCCCTATGACGTTTACCACCAGCCGCCGGTCGTCCGACTGACAGCCCACTCGCGGATCGGGGAAGGCGCCCTCGTTCGCATCAGCTACTACCACCCGGTCCTCATCCATACTGACCAGGTGGTCGGCTGTCTGAGTGATCCGATGGTCTATGAGCTGCAGCGCGCCCAGGTCCGCCGCATCAACGACCTGCTGCACCCGAAGACCTTCTTCATGCAGCACGACGAGATTCGCGTCGCAAACTGGGACCAGGTCTGCCAGAGTCGCGGGCTCACCCCTGGCCAGCTCTTGGCCGACAACGTGAAGCGCTGCGCGCAGATCATCCATGACGTCAGCCCGGAGGCTAAGATATGGGTGTGGTCGGATATGTTCGACCCCATGGGCAACGCCCGGGACGACTACTACCTCGTCAACGGAAGCTGGGAGGGCTCGTGGGAAGGTCTCACGCCGGACATCGGCATCGTGAACTGGGCTGGTTTCCTGGAGGGCAAGAACTGCAAGTGGTTCGCCGACCGAGGCCACGAGCAAGTGCTATCCGGCTACTACGACTGGGACGATGGGGGAGATGGCATCGCCGCCTGGCTGAAGGGGGCCCAGGGTGTGCCCGGCGTCGCCGGGGCCATGTACACCTCCTGGGAGGAGAAGTTCGATTCCATCGAGGCCTGGGCCGAGAAAGCCTGGGGGAAACCGGAGTAGCCTGCGTGACCTCGCGCGAACGGGTCCTGCGCGCTCTTAGCCACCAAGAACCGGACCGGGTGCCGGTGGACTTGGGCAGCTGCGGCGTCACCGGCATTATGGTGAGCGCCTACGCGCAGCTTCGCCGGGGGCTCGGCGTCAACGGAGCGCCGCCCAGGGTGAGCGACCTGATCCAGATGCTGGGCGAGGTGGAGATCGCGGTTCTGGAGAAGCTCGGCTGCGACGTCATCGGCCTTATGCCTCTGACGCGCACCTTCGGCATCACCTATGCCAACTGGAAGGCCTGGCGCCTGCCTGATGGCACAGAGGCTTGCGTCCCCGGTCAGTTCAACTACCTGGCTGACAACAACGGCGACCTGCTGCTGTCCCCCCGAGGGGATACCAGCAAGCCGCCAAGCGGCCGCATGCCGAAGAACGGATACTACTTCGACCTCATCCCGCGGCAGCAGCCCATTGACTGGGACAGGCTCAATCCGGACGAGTTCGCAGAGCAGTTCAAGCCTCTGCCGGATAGTGAGCTTGCCTACCTGCAGGAAACCGCCGACCGGCTCCATCGCAACACCGACTTCGCCATCCTCGGCAGCTTCGGCGAGCGCGGGCTAGGCAACCTGCCGCTTGTTCTCGCGCCGGAGGTGGATGGACCGAAGGGCATTCGCAACTTCGACGACTGGCTGGTCGCACACATCACTCACCCCTGGTACGTCAAGGATATCAACGCCCGGCACGCCGCTCGCATCATCGAGAACCTGGAGCTGTTCCGGCAGGCGGTCGGCGACCGAGTGGTCGCCGTCTACCTCTCCGGCACCGACTTCGGAACTCAGAGAGGCGAGTTCTTCTCACCTGACATCTACCGCGAGCTCTACCTTCCCTACCACAAGCAGATCAACGACTGGGTGCACGCCAACACCGAGTGGCAGACCTTCTTCCATTCCTGCGGATCCATCTATCGGCTGATTCCGAGCTTCATCGAGGCCGGGGTGGACATCCTGAACCCGGTCCAGTGCTCGGCCGCGAACATGGAGGCGGAACGCTTGAAGCGCGAGTTCGGCGACCGCCTCGCATTCTGGGGCGGCGGAGTGGATACCCAGAAGACGCTTCCCTTCGGCACTCCCGAGGAGGTGCGGGGGGAAGTCGCGGAGCGCATCCGCACCTTCGCCCCGGGTGGAGGCTATGTCTTCAACCCCATCCACAACATCCAGGCGAAGGCGCCGGTGGAGAACGTGCTGGCGATGTTCGAAGCCGTCAGGGATGCGGGCCGCTATCCAATCCATGTGTCATCCTGAGCGACTCGTCCGCCATAGCCTTGGCGACGGCGGAAGCGCACAGCCCTGCCGCTGGTTTGACATCTTGCAGCCGCCGTGCAGGCTAAGCCGGGTCGGGGGCCGAAGCAGTAGGCGCGAGCGGCGCCGAGCCGCGGTGTGGAGCTGATTCGTATGCTGGCAAAGGTTATCGCCGGAGACTGCACCGCACTGCTCACCCCGGAGGCACTGACCACAGCGGGGCTCCCGGGAGAGATCTGCCTTACCTTCCTGGATCCTCCGTTCAACCAGGGGAAGGACTATGAATACTTCGATGATACCATCCCTGAGTCCGAGTACTGGGAGTGGATGACACGCGTCTGCGCCAAGGTCCACGCCCTGACCGCGGAGGGTGGGGCGCTGTACTTCATGCAGCGGGAGAAGAACACCGAGCACGTGCTCAGGTGTCTGCGGCAGACGGGATGGACTTTCCAGAATCTCATCATATGGATGAAGCGTACCTCCGCAGTTCCGGGTCCGCGTCGCTTCGGCAAGCAATACCAGATCATCGCCTTCGGCACCAAGGGGGCGCGGGCTCGTGTGTTCCATCGCCTGCGCGTGGACATGCCTTTGCGGCCGGGGTACAAGCAGCCACGCGAGAGGGGCGTCTACGTCACCGATTGCTGGGATGACGTGCGGGAGCTGACCTCAGGCTACTTTGCCGGCGACGAGGCGTTGCGCGTTCACAACGGAGAGCGCTTCCACAAGCAGCAAGCGCCGGTCGCCCTCCTCCTCAGGATGGTACTGTCCTCGACCGACCCCGGCGACCTGGTATTGGACCCGTTCGCCGGCACCGGGACAACACTGGTCGTTGCGGAGCAACTCGGCAGGCCGTCCGTCGGCATCGAGATAGACCCCAAGAATGCGGAGATGATCTCCTCGCGCCTATCGGCTCCCCGACAGGCGGATTCCGTCTTGCCGTTCCGTCACTACTACCGGTTCTCATCCGATCTGGATCGGATATGGCCCGCGGCCGCGGAGGAATGGGGGCACGAGGGAGAGCAGATGGCAGCAGGGACAACGTGACCAACCATCCTTCGGCGGGCCACCCCCGCCTCCCACCCGGCCAGCAGGCTGTTGACGACCTGCCGACGCTCCACGTCGGCCCCGTGCCTGCCTTCGACGCGGCCACCTGGGACTTGCGCTTTGAGGGGGAGGTAAGGAATCCGCAACGGTTGGCCTATGGCCAGGTGCGGGCGTTGCCGTCCCTGATCGCGGTATCGGACTTCCACTGCGTGGAGGGCTGGAGCCGGCTGGACTGCGCCTGGGAGGGGGTGAGGTTCAGCGACCTGTGCGACCTGGTCTCTCCCACAGAGCGCGCCCGGTTCGTGACGGTCGGATGCGAGAATGAGTACACCACCAGCCTGCCGCTGGAGGACATGCTCCACCCCGACGTGCTCCTTGCCTGGGGGCTCGACGGCGCGGAGCTTCCCCCGGAACAGGGCTTCCCCCTCCGCCTGGTCGTCCCCCACAAGTACGCCTACAAGAGCGCGAAGTGGGTCCGGTGGATCCGCTTCACCTACGACCAGGAGCTGGGGTACTGGGAGCAGCGCGGCTACAGCGACTCGGCCGACCCGTGGAGGGAGGAGCGGAGGGCGTAGCTCGGCGTGAAACGCAAAGGACTCCTCCGGCCTCTACTGCGGCAGAGCCGTCAGGCGCCACAGGGCGAGCAAAGTGCCGCGGGCGAGTTCGACGCGGGGACAGGCCCAGGTGAAGAACTCGCCACCTACGGAGGACTTGCTGCTCAACGACAAAGTGACTGGGGAGCGGACGTCCTGGCTGCCAACGCGAGGGACGGAGCCGACAGACTGAATCGAGTTGGGTGGGGTAAAGAGGTAGATGTTGGCGCCAGGGGTCTTGGCATTCTTGGCTTCTGATATGAGGAGCAAGCCGAAGTCAGTCACGATGGCGTTGCGCATGCACTGCGCCCCCGCCGCGCCAACGACCTCCAGCGCCAGCGGCTCTCCCCGCTTCGCCCGCACGACCTGCGCCTGCTCGACCCCGACGAGATCGTCGGTGGCCCAGTAGAGGAAATCCTTCGTGAAGACGATGGACGTGTAGCGGTGGAGGCTGTGCCTGCGAAAGCCGGCGGAATGGCGATCGGTTACCTCGACCCAGGTCTTCCCATCGTCTTTGGACAGCCAGACCCTCGATTGCGAGGGATGGTCGCCGGAGGAGAGATACCAATGGTGAGGGAAGAACGGGTCCGGCTGCACGGTGTGGAAGTGGCGGACCTGGGGTTTCTCGGACGCCGGACCGCGTTGGCTGAAGACTACGGCCCAGGTCTTGCCGCCGTCTTCGGAGCGGAAGACCCGCACTTCCTGTACCGGCGTGTCGGCGTATTCGGCATAGAGAATGGTGCTGCCAGCTTGCCCGATGCCCCAGCTTCCGTGCCAGGGGAGGGGAGCGTCCGTGTGAGTCCCCAGCACGTTGCCCTGGAGATCACAGAGATCCATCCGGTAGGTCTGTCGGTCCCACAGCAGCAGGTTTCCGTCCTCGGTGACGAAGCCCCGCCGGTATTGGCGACGGTCGGTGTTTGGGATATTGGTCCAGCTCCGGGCCATGTCAGTGGAGTAGTAGAGAGACCTGTCAACCGCATTGCTAGCGAGGAGGATGTTCAATCCGTTGCTTGTGCGATGGTCAAGGAACACGGCGGAGGCGCCGTTGATGAAGACGGGCTCGATGTAGAGCTGAAGGGTGCGGCCGAGGGCAGTCTGGAACGTGAGCGCGGGAGGAGGGTCGGAGGCGGCCAGGCCAGCGGGGAGGGCGATGGCCAGGACGCCCAGGGCGCAGAGGAGGCCCTTCGAGCTTGAGATGCGCACGCGCGGAACCTCTCGCACCATCGGGGTCGGACCAGCCTGGGGCTGGCACAAAATCCATTCAGATGTCGTTTCAATGCCCTCTTATGCCTGATCGGTCCGGAATCCTTCCGGCCGGCAGCGGAAGATCAGAAGCGCGGGTATCGCAAGTCGTTGCCGAAGGTGCTCAGCCTCCGGGTGGGCGATCCCGCGAACCTTCCTCGCTCTCGCCACGACCCTCCGAGCCAGCACCCACCTATGGAATAACCCCTGGGGCGATCCAGCGGCATTGCGGCGCAGATTGTGGCGTCTTTCGGATTCTCACGGCCGCCCCAGGGGACGAGCTTTGCAGGCAGCTGCCAGAGTTGAGACGGCCGATCTGTGGCTGGAGTACCGCGAGACGCGGGACTTCGCCCTTCGCAACCGCTTGGTGCTGGAGAATCTGGGACTCGTCTACCGGATCGCCAGGCAGTACGCCCGTCTGGCGCCCGATGCCTATGAGGACATGGTCCAGGAAGGCTGTCTAGCGCTGATCCGCGCGGTGGAGCGGTTCCGGCCGGAGTATGGCCTCCAGTTTTCGACCTACGCCTATCCCGTCATCTCCGGGATGATGAAGAACTTCCTGCGGGATCGGCGGCGTCTGCTGGGGCGACTGCGGTCGGAGGGGGCCGGGCAGGCGCAGGATGAGCACGCCGACATGGGCGAGACCCTGACCGCACCGGCCGACCTCGACGTCTTTCCCGCCGACGCGGGCATGGACTTCACCGACCGGGTAGTGGACCGAGTGCTCACCGATGCTCTCCTCATCCGCATTCCTCCGGTCGAGCGGAAGATGCTCCGCCAGGTATTCTACGAGGACCTGACCCAGCGCGAGATCGCGGACCGGATGGTGCGCAGCGCCAGCCGCATTTCCCGCATTCTGCGCCGGGCGCTGATCCGGTTGCGTTCGCTGCTCGTGGAGGTGCAGAAGGAGGAGACGCGAGTCACGGCTCCCATGGGGGCAACTTCGGCGAAGCGCCTGGACTCCTTCGTGGACGAGGAGACGGGGCTCTTTGGGCCAGGGTACCTGCACCAGTGTCTGGCGAGCGCGATCCGGCGCGCAGACACCTACCGCGCTCCTGTCACGCTCGCCCTGCTGGAACCTCCCTCCGCCCCAGGGCACTCCCCGGCCGCCGCTCTCTCCACCATTGCCGAGCGAGTCTACCGGCAGGTGCGAGTGATGGACCACGTCTTCCGCGCCGGGCCGGGAGAGCTGGCCCTCATCTTCCCACTGTCTCAAGCCCAGGCGGCAACGGTTTGCGCACGCATCACCAACGGCGAGATGGGGGTCGCTGTCGCCTGCTCCCTGGCCAGCTACCCCGAAGACGCCGGTTCGGTCACCAGTCTGCTTGAGGCGGCCCGCAGGTCTCTGGCCCGAGGCTAGGCGCCTGGCGCGGCTTGCCCGCCTCTGGTGAGCTCCTGTTCCTCTCGTCCGCTCGCTCAGTTCGACAAGATCACTCCCAGCGCCACCACTCCCACGGCCGTCCATAGGTTGCGGTTGCGGCGCGCCTGCGCGGCCCGCTCGGCCTCCAATCTGGCCTGCAGGTCCTCGACCTCCCTGTTCAGGCGAGCGATGGCCTCCGCCTGCCTCCTCGCCAGCATCTCCACGTCGCTCTTGGCGTCCAGGCGCGCCTTGCCCACGTCCTCGCGCAGCACCACGCTCTCTTTCTCGAGCGTCGTGACGCGCTCGGGGAGGGCTCCCTGGTCGGCCGGCCTGGCCGACTCCTTTGCGGGCGCCGGCGCAGGCGCGGCTTGCGCCACCGCGGTCGGCTGTGCCGGCGGCGCCGGCTGCTGGCTTTCGGCGAACGCGCCACTGCCGAACAGGACGGCCCCGGCGATGATGATGGCGATGTGAGTCAGTGTGTAGTGCCTTCTCATTGGCTCTCCTCCGTCTCCCTAGGTCTGCCGTAGGCAGACCGGGATGGCGGTCCGCCTAAGGCGGACCTAGTCACTCCTGAACTGTGATATGACCTCCGACCACCCGGAACGGCATCTCCCGTCGCCCCAGGCCCAGCAGAGCGCTGGGCTCGAGCGTCACCGCGGTCTCACCTGCCCCCCTGGCGA
>Ga0315277_10003064_pt1 | contig 22910 bp, 22 predicted proteins | sample YL17G05_15_MG_FD_203695 | JGI IMG/M metagenome (GOLD analysis project Ga0315277, IMG submission 203695) | Sediment microbial communities from Yellowstone Lake, YNP, Wyoming, USA - YL17G05_15 | ecosystem: Environmental > Aquatic > Freshwater > Lake > Sediment | place: USA: Wyoming | collected...
CCGGGAACTGTTGCCACAGAGAACTCTCGAAGCAGAGTCTCCGCCACAGTTTCATCGTTCTTACTGAATCTGGAAATATTTGGAAAAACGTAGAAAGCACCTTTAGGGGGAACATACGAGATTCCATCAATCTTTCTTAATGCCTCTAGAAGAGTTGACCTCCTCCTGCCATATTCTTGGATCATCTCTCTGACACAGTCTTGGGGGCCGTTCAGCGCAGCCAACGCTGCTTTCTGCGCGATGGTGCTTGGACAGAGAACGGCATAATAGTGGAGTTTACTCATCTGATCGATCAGCTTCTTGTCTGCGGCTACGTATCCTATGCGCCAACCGGCCATTGCGTAACACTTCGAGAACCCGTTAGTTGTTATGACTCGCTCTTCCATTCCCGGCAGGGAACCTATGCTTACATGCTCAGCGCCATCGTAGACAAGTTTCTCATAAATCTCGTCCGCAAAAACTAGCAGGTCATTTCTCTCGGCAACGGCAGCTACCTCTTCTAAGTCTCTCTTCGAAAAGACATGGCCCGTGGGATTGACGGGGGAGTTCAGCCACACCATTTTTGTCTTTGGCGTAACGTATTGCTCTAGATGTTTGGCTTCGATGCGATAGCAACTATCCGCGCTTAAGGGCACTGTCACTGGCTTTGCCTCTGCAATCAGTGTCTCTTCGAAATAGGCCGGATAGTAGGGATCTAGTACGAGGGCCTCGTCGCCAGTTTGCAGGAAGGCCAGAGCCGTAAGGAACATGGCCTCTTGTGTCCCTGAGACTACTAGAACCTCTTCAGGGCCGTCGATGGGTATTCTGTTTTCTTCTGTTAGTTTTTCTGATATCGCCCTCCTTAGCTCAGGCAACCCAGCGGTTGGACCGTAATGCGTGAGTCCATCTTTCATAGCCTTGGTGGCAGCTTCCACAATATGTTCAGGCGTCGAAAAGCTCGGTTCTCCATGTTCAAAGTGTATAACGTCTTTTGACTTGGACGCAAGCTCGATAAATCTTCTTATCGCTGACTCCTTGATAGATTCGATTCGGCTGGAGACCAAAGTTCTCATGAATTGGATCGCCTCATTATGAAACTGTCTGTCTTCAGATTCTTAGCCATTCGCTTTGTCCAGAAGTTTCTTTTGATTGGTGAAAGGTTTGTCAAGGTCTTCGCGCATGATCCTTCCATTTCGGTCACTTCCGGTTTCCCATTCTCATCTAAGGTCACAATCAGCTTGCACCTCACCTGAATAATTCTAAAGCCTAAGAGTGAAGATCCGCGAAAGACTTGCGCCTCTACGAGAGGACCGCGCTATGTCTTGGGACATCGAGAAAGTCGTAACCATGATTTCCCATGGAAGTATTCTTGAAGCTGTTGAGAAAGTGATCAAACCGCTTCACTAGACCTAAGCGCCTTACATAATTAAGCTAAGAACTAAGCCCGCGCGAGCGTAACGCAGCACCGAGCTAGGGTTTCGGTTGGGTCTATGATCTCTATGCCCAAGTCAGGCCCAACAACAAGCGGTAATTCTGTACACGCGAGAACAACGGCTCGCGCCCCTCTCAGCTTCAAAGCCTCTATCAGCCCTTTCAGTCGCGCCCTTACTGTGGTTTGATTACTACGAGCCAAGAAATCCATTATTACCTCAGTTAGGATCGCCTGCTCGGATTCGGTCGGTATGATCAGTCCAATTCGTTTCTTTCTGAATTCCTCCTCGTAGACCCCCATGCGGATTGTAGTTGTTGTTGCGAGCAGCGCCACCGGGCCCTGCTCTGCTGAGATCTTATCGACTGCTGATTCAACCATGCTGAGGACCGGGATTTTGACGGCGGATCTTACTAGGTCTAGAAAGGCGTGCACGGTATTGCAAGGTATGGCAATGAAATCCGCCCCACTTGACTCCAGGGTTCTCGCGGCATCCATAAGGTGTGACACGATTTTGCCCTCGTCTTCGACTGTTTCCACTACATCGGGGATTGGAACACTGAAGATCAACATCGGAGGATAGTCCCTGTCATACTTAGCGCGGAACTCATTTTGGTAAATTCGCACGATTCTCATATAGAAGTCGGCCGTAGCCTCGGGTCCCATACCGCCAAGTATTCCGATAGTTCGCTTGCCGAATTTCACTTGAAAGGAACCATCTCCTTCCCAGTCGGTTCTGGTCTATTTCCATCTCGGAGCGTTGATTCAAGTCGACCAATTGAGGAAGCATGTGTGTCCTCTGTCGGGAGCGATATGAGGCTTCCGTAGAAGACCCTTGTACAGCTCTGGCCGCCTTGTGGACAGATTGAAGAATTGGCGCCTACATGCTTTCTCGACAGACAGGACCTGACTTTATCACAACCTTTCCGAAGGAGTCAATGATTTTTGATTCACCGAAAAAGCTGACGCCTCCCGGCTATTCATCCTGGCCGTAGGAACACTCAAGTCTGAGACATGTATTCGATCCATGACGCAATTCCTGAAACTCACTGACTGACAGTTTCTCGTGTGAGTTTCGTGTGCGTATGCACACCACTAGACACACACTCCAAAGGTTTAACTTCGAAAGATGAGGGTAGAGTGCTTTCGTCTTGCCGAGAATTCCGCCAATCGAGGACCTGACCATGAGACCGATTCCCCCCGGGTGTACGTAAGATGAAAATAGTTGTCGTAGACCACGTGTATCTAGAGGAGCAACATGTCCAGCAACTTCGAGCAATCGGTGAAGTCCAGATTTTTCGAGACCCACCGAAATCCGATCAGGAATTGAAACGAAGAATTCAGGAGGCCGAAATTGTAATAGTTGGCTGGACTAATCTGACCAAAGACATCATCGATTCTGCTCCAAATCTTAAAATGATCTCCATATGGGCCACGACGTGTCACTATGCAGACCTCGAAGCGGCAAGACAAAAGGGAATCATCGTTACACATGTTCCTGGCTATGCCACCGAGGCTGTGGCTGAACATGTTTTCGGCTTGTTGCTTGCATCGGTCAGGAGATTGTTCCCAGCCGACAAGCACGTTAGAGAAGGCAAGTTCGATTGGAGGCCATTCACAGGCACAGAATTGGCTGAAAAAACACTCGGTCTAGTTGGCACAGGCGCTATAGGCTGTCGAGTTGGTGAGATAGCCAAGGCTTTCAAGATGCGAATTTTGGGTTTTGATAAAGCGCCTAACATGAAGAGAGCTCAAGAAATTGGGATGGAATACGTCGACCTCCAAACGTTGCTCGGAGAAAGTGACATCGTGAGCATACATGTTACTCTAACACCGGAAACAGAACGGCTCATCGGGAAAAAGGAAATCGAGATGATGAAGAAGGGCGCTGTTGTGATCAATACATCTCAAGGCAAAGTAGTGGACGAGAAGGCTCTCGTTGATGCTCTGAGATCGCAAAAGCTATCCTACGCCGGGCTAGATGTTTTCGAAGAAGAACCCTTAGGTCAAGATAATCCGTTGTTCAAGCTTGATAACGCGGTGCTCTCTCCTCACGTAGGATTCCATACAGTCGAGGCCGTGAAGAGATGCACCGATATCTGCATTGATAACGTCATGAAGTTCCTGAAAGGGCATCCACAAAATGTTTGCGCAACAGCATAACCCCCAGTCTCGACCCAAGAAACGAATTCCCTTGAGTTCACGGTACCTTGATACTGATAATGTAGTTCGGGATATATGCAGTAGTAAGGATAACGATAAATAAGCTGGGAAGAGATAATCGATAGATGAGGCAAAGCGATTGTCTGAGAAAAAGTCTCGCAGAGGATTCCTGAGAACTGTCGGCGTTGGTGTTGGTGGTCTCGTTGTGGGCGCTGCAGCAGGCTCGATGGCGGCACCACTTATTTCTCCTCCCCCACCTAAAGCGAAATTTGCTGATATGCCAGCCGAGGGTACGAAAGTAATACACGGGATGGACGCGGCGTATCCTCCATTCACTGAAATCGATCCTACCGGCAAAGCAGTGGGTTTCGATATCGATGTCGTCGAGTGGATCGCCAAGAAATACGGCTGGCAAGTTGAGCACAAACCTTGGGAATGGGGGGCAATAATCACTGCAGTGCTAGCTGGCGACCTTGACTTTGTCGCTTCGGGAATGACGCACACCGCCGCGAGAGCAGAAAAAGTGTGGTTCGGTCTTTCATACTACAGTTACATTCACCAACTTCTCGTACCAGCAGCAGAAACTCGAACAAAGGACGAAGTCCTAAACTCCGGAGGATACATAGCAGTCCAGCTGGGTGCCACATCAGACGAGTGGGCCGGAAAACTCCTCCAGAAAGGATACAAATTCCAGAAACTTGGCCTTGACTCCTACGAACTCGCTTTCATGGCGGTACTGGACGGCAGAGCGGTCGGTGTCATAAGCGATAGCGCCTTCACCGGGCCCTACTTCAAGAAACAGCCGGATGTAGGAGCGAAGTTCAGGGTCCTATCCACGATCGGTGGAGACGCCACGTACGGATACCCAACAAGGCCCGGCGACTACGGCCTGAGAAACGCAATCAACCAAGCATTAGAGGAGATAATGGCGTCCACCGATTGGCAGGATCTAAAGGACAAGTGGGGCATCTAGGCCGACAGCGAACCGAGTTTCCTCACTCCCGCCTAAACGGGAGAAATTGACGCGGACAATGTTGCGGGTCGTGACTCAATGGCGGTGCTAGCGGAATTTCTCCCGTACATTCTTTCAGGTGTTGTTTGGACCCTTGGCTTGGTCGGCGGAGGCCTAGCAATAGGATTCGTCATAGGCCTGCTGATGGCGATAGGACAAATCTACGGCACCGACGAAATCAAAGGATTCGTCCATGCATACGTGTGGTTCTTCAGAAGTCTGCCACTGCTAGTGCTTCTCTTTCTCTTTTACTGGGGGGTTTTTCCAGCTACCGGCTACAAAATCGACCCCTTGGCCTGCAGCATTGTGGTTCTAGGCCTCCGGAGCGGCGCCTACCAGTCGCAAATCTTTCGTGGCGCCATCATGTCTCTTGGAAATGCTCAACTGCTGGCAGCCCGCGCCCTAGGCATGAGCGAACCAAGAGCTATCCGTCACATAGTCTTACCCCAGGCTCTAAGAATCTCAATGCCGGGCTGGTCGAACGAGTACGCGATCATGATCAAAGATTCGGCGATTACTTTCGCCTTGGGCGTTTTGGAAATATTGACTAGAACGAGGTACGTCGTCATGGCTACCCACGAACCCCTGATCCCCTACTTTTTCGCCGGCGGGCTCTTCATAGTCCTAACTTACGCCGGGACAAAAATCGTCAACGTGGTCTACGAAAGGACAAAGATACCTGGGCTAGTTGGGAGGCTGTGAAATGGCCGACGGAGAGGTGGTGCTGAAAGTTGAGGACCTGCACAAGAGCTACGCAGACATTAAAGTATTGAATGGGGTTTCATTCGAAATAGACAGAGGGCAAATCAAAGTCATATGTGGGCCGAGCGGGTCAGGAAAGAGCACTCTTCTCAGATGTTTGAATCTCCTAACCAATCCAGATAAGGGGCGCGTGTGGCTCGAGGGAGAAGAAATAACCGATCAGATAAGTGACGTAAACAAAGTGAGACAGAAGATCGGTTTCGTCTTTCAGGAATTCAACCTCTTCAACCATCTGACTGCCTTGAGGAATGTCAGCATAGCTTTGGAGATCGTCAAGAAGATGAAAAAGGAAGAGGCTAGAGACCTTGCCCAGAAAGAGTTGAGAAGAGTCAACCTAGGGGAAGACGCCCACAAATATCCAGCCGAACTCTCGGGAGGACAAAAGCAGAGGGTTGCAATAGCTAGAGCCCTAGCCATGAATCCTGTAATCATGTTCTATGATGAACCGACCTCGGCTCTAGACCCTCATCTAATCGGAGAAGTCTTAGATGTCATGAAAAAGCTGGCGCAGGAGAAACTAACCAGCCTCGTGGTCACTCATGAGATAGGCTTCGCCCGGTCAGTGGCCGACGAGATGATGTTCATGGGAGATGGAACAATCCTGGAACGAGGCCCCCCAGATGAACTCATTTCGAACGCGAAACATGAAATGGTAAAACAATTCTTCAAACGCATGAACGAACTTTACAGGAGGGAGGCGCAATAGCCTTCTGGGATGAATTTCTATCCAAGATACTCGCTGGATCTGTTGTAACAGTTGAACTAATCCTGGTATCAGTGCCCATCGGCGTTGCTTTGGCGGTCACTTTCGCGGTAGCTCGAATCTACGGAAATAGGCCTATCTCTCTTCTTGCGACCACCATCGTAGGGATTTTTCGAGGTTTCCCTGCGATAGTCACGCTCTTGATCATTTTCTTCGCCCTTCCTGAACTAGGAATTTTCTTCTCTCCGTATTGGTCAGCGGTTTTGGGATTTGTACTTGTTACCGGTGCATACCAGTCGGAATACGTCAGGGGAGCCATACAGTCAATACATCTAGGGCAATCGCTGGCGGCCCAAGCGCTGGGAATGAGCAAGCTACAGGAAATTGTCCACATTATCCTTCCCCAGGCCATAAGGGCGGCTCTCCCGGGCATCTCAAACGAAATCATATACCTAGTGTTGTACTCCTCACTGGCTTCGTACATCGGCGTCGAAGAGATATTCGCCGTGGCAAGGAGTTTCAATTCCCTTGAATTCAGACCCATCGAAATCTTCTTGACTGCTGGATTGATCTACGCAGCCATGGCCACTGTTTGTTTCGTAGGTTTCAAAATGGTTGAAAACAAATATAGAATTCCTGGCTTGGAGGTAGCGCGTTGAGGAGAGGAATCCACTGAACCTAACTCGCGAAGAAGAACTGATACTGAAAGGTGAGTATGGGGAAGGAACACAGAACGCGATGGAATTGCTTGTTGCGATGGGGGAGGCATTTGACGCTGAAAGAATGATACCTGTAACCCGCGCGCATGCAGCGTCGAGCGGACAAGAGGGCGACCTTTACTTTGTTGAAATGCTCGCCAGAGGAGGCGCCTTCTGCAAAATACCCACTACAACGAATCCAATCGCAGACTTCGAGTATTTTCAGAAGGTCATCAACATCGCCGATGAGCATGAGGAAGCATCGGTAGCTTGGAAGACCAAAAACTACTACAAGCAAATTGGCGCGATAATGAGCCAGTCCTGCATACCATACCTCGCAGAAAACATCCCACAATATGGGGAACACGTCGCCTTCTCTGAATCTAGTGCCACACCCTACGTGAACTCAGTCATAGGAGCGCTAACAAATCGCGAATCGATACAGACGGCTTTGGCAGCGGGCGTTATCGGCGAGACCCCTGAATACGGATTACACCTGAAAGAAAACCGCAAAGGTACTGTCTTGGTCAAAGTTGAAGCCAACCTAAAAGACGGCTATAGTTACTCTCTCTTGGGGCAATATATCGGAAAGAAAGTGGGTTCCGCGATTCCTGTCCTCGTCGGCATTCCGAAGCGTCCCACAATTGATCAATACATCAACTTGTGCGCAATGATGAACGTGACAGGCGCAATACCAATGTTCCACATCCCAAGCATCACCGTCGAAGCTAAGACCGAGCAGGAAGCCTTTGCAGGAAACACCCCAAAAGACAAAATCACCGTGACAGATCACGAACTTCGACAAACCCACGAGGAACTCCAGACGGCGACCGGCGCCATAGACGCAGTCATACTTGGCTGCCCTCATTACAACTTAGATCAAATGGCCGAACTAGCAAAGCTCTTGAAAGGAAAGAAGCTCCGCGACAGTGTCTCTTTCTGGGTTAACACATCCGCTACGACCAAGCTTCTTGCCGAGAGAGTCGGTTATGTTAGCGTGGTAGAAGAATCAGGAGCCCACGTCATAGTGGACACGTGTATAGACATGTTCTGCTGGAATAACTTGAGAGGAAAGACAGGGATGACCGATTCCCCCAAATGCGCATACTACCGAAGATTCGGTCCGGTCAGGGTGGGAACAGTGGAAGAGTGTGTTGCTGCCAGCGTCGAGAAAGGAGAGTGACTCAATTCTTGGAAATCACTGTTAAATGTCACAAGTTGGCAAAGGGCCATGGAGAAGGGGAAGCTTTGGTTTCCAAGGATCCGATTTGCTTCTACCTTGTAGAACCGAAAACCGGTACCGTGAGGGAGAAGGGGCATCACCTAGAAGGTATGTCGGTTGCAGGGAAGGTGCTTGTCTTTCCGTCAGGAAAGGCGAGTTCCGCCGTTCAAATGGACGGCCTTGTCAAGTTGCTGCTGAATAAGAACGCACCCAGCGCCTTGATAGTAACCGATGTGGAACCCGTGCTCGTGGGTAGCGCGGTGCTGACAAAGATACCTCTTGTCGATAGATTAGAAAGAGACCCATTTGAAACTATTAGCACTGGAGATTTCGTGAAGGTGGACGCAGACAAAGGAATAGTCACCGTGGCGAAAACCTAGCAGAGAATTGCCCACGTGCGCAAGTTAGTGAACCAACGAAGGCCTGAGCATCTTGCAGGCTGAACTCCAAGAATTAGGAGCAACTGCGGGCCTCAATCAAAAAATGGAGACCAAAAAACCTCGAAATCCGGGCTGACGCGCATCTTCGACCTTAAAGGAACAACGAAACCACTGAGACCCAAGTGATCCATCGTCGTAGGCGCAAAGAAGACCGTGACCATCCATCTGGAAAGTAGGCTGGAATATTTTTGATATCTGCCTGCGGTTTTTGTTCCCGACTTTAATAGAATGCAAACGAAAGCCACTCTAGTCTCTCAACCTAGGATTAGAGCCGGTCCAAGATCATGAAGTCGCAGGACCAGAAAGTGAACTGGATCTATTGTGTTCTGCCAGTTAACATAGCGCTTGGACCTGTAGGAACTTTCGTTCAACTGTATATCCTTGAGCTTCATGGAACTGTCATCGACATAGCGCTTGCAACCACGCTCTTCAATGCAGTGAGCATTCCAGCCGCAATTATCTGGGGTTTCGCAACAGATAGATTCCAAGGAAGAAGACCGATCATTGCTCTAAGCTATTTGACGGTCGCCGTGACGCTGCTACTGTTTCTCCGCACAATGACAATTTACGCTATTGACCTACTCTATTCAGTCTTCTCACTTCTCTCCTCCGCTGCAGCCACACCCTTGAACCTCCTGATCATGGAGACGCAGCCAAAATCCCGTTGGACGTCCACCTTTGCGCGATTCTCGATGATTTCGAGTATCGGTGTGACCGTTGGACTCCTGCTTGGCGTTGCTTGGGGCGACTTCCTACCCTTCCACCTTCTCGTCGTCCCACTCGCAGTGCTCAGCGCCCTGTCAGCAGCCCTAGCTGCAGTTATGATCAAAGAGCCAAACATTGTTTTCGAACGCGGAATGATCGTGATGGTCAGGCGTAGCTTCTATGAGCTGCTTCTGGCGCTACCGGTGTTGTTTCTACAGATTCCGAGGATAATCGACTTCAGAAGAGTTTTCAAAACTCTGAGATTTGGGCTCAGCAGAGATCCCCTGCTGCTCTACGTCTCAATAGCCGGATTCTATTTTTCAGCCGGAATATTCAACACCTCCCTTGTCCCATCCCTTTACAGTGCGAATCTCTCAAAGAGTCAAGTCTTCCTCGTCTCACTCGTAGCAATGATCGTTCAAACTGCCTCCTTCAGTTTCCTCGTACCAAGAATCGAGCGAAGAAGTCTGAAAAGAAGCGCCTTCACTGGGCTCACGCTCAGAGCCTCGGGTTACGCTCTCATAGGAATATGCGCGTACTTTCTCACGGGGTTACCATATCTTGGGGTGACCATGGCCCTATACTCTCTGGCGGCAGGGGTGGCCTACGCGTTCTACTATGCAGCTTCAAACGTCATGGTATTCAATACCCTCGGGCGAAGCGGCCAAGGCTCCGTTCTCGGTGTGTATAGTGCTCTCGTGGGTTTCGCAACAATGCTTGGATCCTTCATATCAGGATTCATCTCGTTCTTCCTAGGATTTTACGTGACATTCACCATATCAGCCATCTTCCTAGCCGTCGCCGCAGCCTCCACCTCCGCGATAACCACCGACTAGACCTTCTCACGAGTATTAGGGAAAAATCCTAGAAAGACCGACCCGGTTTTCTCGCGGCATGTTAGTTGCGCTTGTTCTGTCTGAAGCAAGTGTTAAAAGCTGCTTAACGTAATTAGGACAAAATCTGTGATTTGCATGATAATCCTGATAAGAATGGACTATGAAGGCGATGACCTTCAACGTGATATAGAGAAGTTAAATGAAATCAATTCGAAAATCGCAGCAAAGACAGGTGGGAAAATGGACGGCCCCTATCTCCCGCAGCAGCACACACTATTGTACATCTTCCATGTCGACAAATACGAACGCCTCAACGAAGCGGGCAGATTGTTCTTTGCCGAGAATGCCAAGATGAAACTTCCCTTCGTTCCAATCACGTACGAGGTCGCTGTCACACCAAAGGAATTCTTTGGTTAGCAATCACATAGCCAAGTCAATTACGGCATGAATCTGCCACATCAACAACTTCACCTTTAAGACACCACATATTCTGAGGAAATTACGATGAGCCACGACCATCGAATCGCCGTAGTACACGCTACGGCCCCCACGTGCTGGTGGTCGTGGGGATATGAGTCAGTCTTCAACCGACTGAAGCTTGTATACGGCGACCAGATCGAAACTTTCGTATTCTATGGCGCAGTGTACGAAGACATCGAGGAGTACAAGAAGAATTACGAGCTCGACGATGCTGGCATGATTGCTTGGGCGAAGGAAGCTAAGAAAATCATGGGCGTTCCCATGCATTTGAATTATCACTTCGACCGCATGCCCAAGAATCTATTCCCGGCAACCCTGGCACTGATGGCGGCAAACCGCCAGGGCCACGAGAAAGGCCACCGATTCTACCGAGCGCTCCTGCGCCGCTCCATCGTCGAAGATCAAGACGTGACACAGGAAGCTGTGACTCGTGACGCAGTTAGAGAGGCCGAGCTTGATGAAACGAAGTTCAAGGAAGACTGGGCCAACCAAGCGAGCCTAAAGGCCGACTATGAAGCGCAAGGAGACAAAGGGCCACCGGTTCACGTCGGATTCTACAACATCGGAGTAACCGATTGGCACGGTCGAACCGTCTACTTAGAGCAGCAATTCCACCCTTCTGCTGTCGAAGGCGCAATCGACTACCTCGCAGGAGGTCAGCTCAAGAAGGCAAAGCCAACCGACATACTCGCCTACATCAAGGCGCAGGGCCCAACACCCCTCATCGAGATAGAGCGCGTATTTGACCTCCCCTCGAAAGAGGCTCAAGCAGAACTGGAACGACTGGAGAAACAAGGAAAGGCAAAGCGTTCGAAACTCGCAGAAGAGAACTTCTGGTCTCCATAACGCTGCATAAAGAAACGAGATATGTAACGGGGAGAAATGACGAGTGGCGAGTCAGGATGATCTGCAGAAGGCTGGATCTCAGAAACTCATTCACATCACGACGAGAGGGCGAATGAGTGGGAAGTTGCACACCGTAGAGCTCTGGTTCGCCGTTGGGAATGGCAAGGTGTATCTGAGTCACGAAGGCGAAGAGACGGATTGGATGAAGAACATCAAGAAAAATAGCCAAGTCTCCTTTGAGATAGGGGGCAAGAATTTCAACGGCAGCGCACGCCACCTAGAGGATAGGACGGATGAGGCGTGGACGGGCAAATTGGCGCTGTACGAGAAATACTATGGCAAGGCAACGAAAGAAATCATCGAAGACTGGTTCTCCCTCTCAAGACTCCTCATAATTGAAACAGCATAGAGTAGTTACTCTCCATCCTCCTGTGCGCACACACACGAAAACAAGAAACTCGACGGTTCAAATTCTGTTGCTCGCACCATTAATACCACACACACAATTACGGCCTAGGCGACGAGGGAACGTGTTAGGGGAGGAATCTCGTTAGCAACCTCTGCTCCGGAACTTAGCAACTATGCAACCAGGGGCTCAGCGATCTGCTTTCTACGTCTACGTCTCACCGAATCCACAATCGTCAAGAACTCAGCCTCGCTGAGCAGTTCAACGCCTTTGTCGCAGTATTGTCCTGTCCTTCGCTCGATCTCACGATCTATCTCCTCGCGTTCTTCGTGGGTCGTGTCGATCCCCAGCCTTCGCAGCCACTCTCTGACCTTAATGCTCATTTTCACCTTGCCCTGCCTGCAAGAGACTGAATGCGTTCATTCCGAATAATCGCCAATTCGGTTCTCACCCGAGAACAAGCATGAATTGTATTCCCGCTGATGTAAACACTGCTCTCGCCCCGATAAGCGGGAGACTCTCCGATCGATACGGCACTCGCGGCTTGGCCACTTTGGGGATGGGAATAGGAGTGGTCGGCTACGTCGCTCTCGCATTTCTTCTGACTACAACGACCCCACTGGAGCTAATTGAGATCATTCTCGTAATACTCGGGTTAGGGGTTGGGCTCTTCTCATCTCCAAACATCAGTTCCATTATGGGATCCGTCCCTCCCCAACGACGCGGTGTTGCGTCAGCGGTTAGAGCAACCCTCTTCAATACCGGCAATGTCGTGAGCATTGGCCTCGTGGCGTACATCATTACAACAGTCATCCCGTACGGAGTTGTCTCCGGAATAATCACGGGTGGTTACACCACGCTCACGCCGGGCGACTCAGCGGGTTTCGTGATCGGCATCGGGCGCGCTTTCATCGCAGCCGCGATCATTACCTTGATAGGAATGTTTGCGTCGAGCCTACGCGGACACGAAACAAAGAGCAATAACACTCAAACCGGGTCCGCCACAGCATGAAATCGTTCTGTTTGATCGGATTTCTTGCTAAATCGACATAACGTCCGTCGCGACTTTCATCAAGTCCCGGGAACTTATTATGCCTACCACTTTCTGGTTCTTGTTCAGCACAATAAGATGCCTGACATGCTTCTCTTTCATGAGCTTGATGACATCCGCCACTGAGGCGTCTGATTGCACCGTAACAACAGGTTTGGACATATGATGTATGGCGAGATTTCTGTCAAGGATCATTCCTACCTGCTCGACTATTCGGACAAAATCCCTCTCCGTCAATATCCCGACCACCTTTCGATTCTCCTCTATCACGACCGATCCAATGTTATGGCGCTGCATCTCAGCAGCGATTCCTGAGAGACTATCGTTTGGTTCACCCGTCACGACACGTTTAGTCATGATGTCAGTGGCTGTAAGCTGTCTATGTTGTGACATTCAACTCACCTCCCAAAACAGTTCTTCACGCTCTCGACCAAACAGACACCACCTGCGTCTCCAACATATTCGCGCCGAATTCCCTCGAGCACACAATAGGACCGATTTCGCAATGAACCTCTCATGAGCTGCACACACGACCATAACTGCCAGTTACACCGCGACCCTCGGATACAATCGTGCTGCGACGATCACATTTACCGCTACTGCAATCAACAGAAACGCGAAGTCGAACGCCACACCATAGACGCTGGGGCCGCCGACAATCATTAGTCCTCTTAGCGCGTCCACTTCATATGTCAGAGGGTTGATCTGCGATATCAATTGTAACCATCCAGGCATTATCGATATAGGATAGATTGCGTTGCTCGCGAAGAAGAGCGGCATCGTAAGCACTTGACCGATCCCCATGAACCGTTCACGCGTCTTCACCAGACATGCAATGATCAACGAGAATGTCGAGAAGAGGGCCGAACCAACAATGACGACCGCCAGAACCCCGATGAACGAGACAATGTTCCCATTCAGATGCACCCCCAACGAGAGAGCCAACAAGTAGACTATGGCAGCTTGAGCTAACCCTCGCTCACCCGCTGACAATGCCTTGCCCAGCACGAGAGCTGAACGAGGCGCCGGGCTAGCCAAGAACTTATGAACGATTCCTAGATCACGCTCCCAAATCACCGCGATGCCATAGAATATCGCGATGAAGAGAACGCTTTGAGCAAGAATCCCTGGTGCCATGAAATCCATGTAAGACAAGTTTCCAGTAGGTATTGCTCTAAGGGTAGCCATTACTTCACCAAATATCAGCAGCCATAGCGCCGGCTGAACTGCACGAGTAATCAGGTCAGTGAAATCATGACGAAGTTTCCGCGCCTCAAGCTCAGCGATTGTAAGCGTGTCCCCAACAAAGTTGCTTAGAATCGCAAGATAGCTGCCAAACCTCATGTATTGCAATTCAACCGACCCTCCTTGCGACGCGCCTCGTCCTCGAAACCTCTCGATAACTTCGCGCGGACTCGATCTCGTAGCCCGAATAATATGCGAACACGTCATCAAGCGTCGCGCCGTTTCCAACCGATTCCTTAAGTTGAGCCGGCGTACCAACCGCGGCCATCTTACCCAAATGCATAATCCCTACCCGGCCACAAAATTGATCAGCCTCATCCATGTAGTGGGTCGTCAGGAATATGGTAGTTCCATAGTCAGATCGAAGCCGTTGAATGTGCTCCCAAACCGCCTTCCTAGCCACCGGATCCAATCCAATGGTCGGTTCATCTAGGAAGAGAATACGGGGCCTATGCAACATAGCCTGCGCAATTTCGAGCCGCCGAATCATGCCTCCAGAATAATTACGAACCAGCTTATCGGACACTGCGGACAAACCCATAAAGTCCAAAGCATCGCGAATACGGCCGTCACGCTCTCTTCTAGAAATATGATACAGTTTAGCAAAGATCAGCAGGTTCTCATAACCCGTCAGCGCCCCGTCGGCTGAAAGTAGCTGTGGCACGTACCCGATCACTCGTCTGACTTGCGATGCCTGATGAATTATATCGAAACCAGCCACGAAGGCGTCTCCAGAAGTTGGCGGCAGCAAGGTCGTTAACATCTTGATTACCGTCGTCTTTCCGGCTCCGTTGGGCCCTACCAAGCCGAACACCTCGCCAGTCTCTACGGAAATGGTTAGTTGATCCACAGCGGTTAAGGCACTAAACCGCCTGGTTAGCAGCTTCGTCTCGAGAACGAAGCTTGCCTCTTCCTTTTGTTGGCTTATGGATTCGGCTTTGAGAGATGACATTAGTCAACAACCGCCTTCGTCAAAACTCGCCTCAACACCTGCATGGCATCAATCACTTTCGCACGTTCACTTGCTGAGAGTTGTCCCAGCTTATCCTCCAAGTAACTCGCAGTCGCCTCATGCGCGACCCGAAACGCCCTTCGTCCGCGCTCCGTGAGCCCAAGCGTTATGCGCCGTCGATCTTCAGGATGGGTTTCGCGGACCACCAGCCCCCTCACAACAAGTCCGTCTACTAGTACTGACATCGAGGGCAACGTAAGACCAATATGCTCAGCAACCTCCGACAGTGACGTTCCTCCATGTCGGTTCAAGTAAACGAGCGTCCGAAACTGAGGAACAGAAACCTCCCTAGCCCCATGCTTCCGCAACTCGGCACGAATCACACGCATAGCCAACGGCACAACATCCAAGACCTCACCAGCACACTCACCAACTGTGGACTGAATCGAATCTGCACGCATGATACTTCGCATCTCGAATAGTTAGAAATACTAAGTATTTAACGCTCTCCCTTCAATAACCGTCGCGATAGTTCTGTTTGCAGGCTGACTTTCTCAGTCGGATCAAACATCAGTCCTCCGTAAATGGCGCGTCAGCGGCACTTCAGCGGAACTGTCATGAAGTGATGCTTCGGCTTCCGATCCTCAATGGAAACGTTCTGCGCTCAGAATAGAAACCCTTAGCAAGGCAGAAATAGTACTCCACCACAGTACTACCCTGAGTTAGTATGACCGAGGACGTTGTAGTAACGCGAAAGGGTCAGACTACTATACCGATCGAGTTCAGGAAGAAGTACCGGATCGTTGAGGGTTCTATGTTGGAGGTAGTTGATACCGGCGAGGGCGTCCTCCTTAAACCCAAACTGTCCTTCTTTGACTTAGCTGGCTCTGGGGCACGGAAGGCTACTGTGAAAGAGATCAAGGACCTCCTCGACAAGTTGCGAGAAGAAGATGCCTAAGTTCGTATACGACACACGCTTCTTCGCCGAGTACTTCTACTCCGCAGACAGCGCTTTCCTAGAGAAAGCCAAGGCCTTCATAACGAGGAACAAGGATCGCTGCGTTTCAGCACTCACGGTACACGAAATCTACCTCTTGAGTCTAAAGAAAGAAGGCAGAGAGACCGCGCGCGTGAGAATGCAGGTGCTCTCAGATCTATTTCGCATCGTCGAAGTGGACGCCGAGATCGCGGTTTTGGCGGCTGAGTTGAGAAACAAGCATCGGATTCCCATGGCTGACGGAGTAATAGCCGCCACCTGCACACTGCTCGACGCGCGATGCGTCACCGATGATCCCCATTTTACAGCATTGAAAGAGATCAAGACGCTGTGGCTCTAGCAACTTACTTGCTGCCTGACGCATGCAAAGTATGCGCAGGCCATGCCGAAGCCAACTACGCGGTTCCATCTTAACCATACCAGGAAATAGTTGGCGGGCCCGCGGGGATTCGAACCCCGGACCCCAGGCATCCCCCACCTCGTATTGAAGGTGTTTAGAGGGCCTGTGCTTTAGACGCTAAACCCGGCCTGGCATAGCGCTATCCAGACTGAGCTACGAGCCCAACCCCATACGCCCCTAACTCTTCCTTAAAGCTGGTATCCCAACACCCCAGAAACCCAGAGAAGCTGAACTCTCTCATTCGATGAAGATAGCGGGACGGTAGGGTTCTGCAACCTTTGCTCTGCCTTTAGGATCATACAAATCCTGATCCTCCTCTCCGTGTACTTCAACAACCGTTTTCATTTCACTTGCGAAGAATTCCAGCGCCTCAGCGAATGCTGTCCGCTCATCAATCTCTCCAGTCTTCGTTCTCCTTGAACGCAGCTCAGGGGGCATCGTCCTCACTTGCTTAATGACCTTTGAAGCGAATTTCGGCAGATCCTTCGGGGCCGGAGCTTTCGCGGATATCATGTCTCTGATTAGCCCATCCAGAGTCTCCGGTTGGGTTTCGGCTCGTTTCAGTGCCTCCGTGTACACGCGCCATTTCCATTTCGCAGCCGTGTAATAATGCAGTTTTTTCGGAGTGATCTTGGTTGTTGCGATTATCTCCTGCGTGTCTTCTAAAGTCTGTCTCACTAATGCCTCCAGATCATCTGACCGCTCATCAATCTCTGACTCCGCAAACTTAGGCCATTCACCATTGGACACGAACTTCTGTTCGCCTGAGATCTGCCACACCTCCTCGGCCAGGTGGGGTGCGAAAGGAGTCAGCAACCTGATCCAAGCCGAAACGTACGCTTTCATTATCCCACAATTGGGCTTCGCGGCCCGTCGCTGGTACCATCTCAAGTCGTTCCAGACATCGTAGATGGCTGTAGACAGGGCGGTACGTGTCTTCAGCTTCTCAATTGCCTCTGACACTAGCTTTGTTTTTGCGTAGATTCGGCTCATTAGCCACTTCTCTAGGTGGCCGTTTGGTGCCTGTTCTTTCGAGTTCGAGATTTCTTCGACTAGGTGCCGGAAGGATTCCAACCTTACTTTGATGTCGCGCACGTTCTCATATCGCCAATCTGGATCATCCATCCCCTCAGCGGCAAGTAAAACTGCACAGCGTACGGGGTCGGCGCCGAAGTCCTCACAGGCCTTCCAAAGTGGAATGAAGTTACCTTTAGACTTGTGAATCGGATTCCCTTCCAACAACATGAATCCGTTAACGCCAATCGCCCGCGGCCAAAAGCGTTCTTCGAACAACGCGACATGGTGAAATAGGAAGAAGGTCAGATGATTTCCAACCAGGTCCTTTCCAGAATTACGCAAGTCAACTGGGTACCAATATAGGAAATCTTCTCGAATCTTCTCCAACACCTTCCGGTCGACGACAGTCTGCTTGCCCAGTTGTTCTGGGTTTCCGGTTCCGTAGAATATGAAGTCGAAAACCTCAGGCGTGAGCTGTTCAGCTTTGATCATTCCTTCGTTTACGAACTTGCTGACCGCGTAATATGCCATGTAGATTGTTGAGTCGCTCAGCGTTTCAACAATCCAGTCTGGGCTCCAGGGTAGCGGTGTACCCAGACCGGTCTTGCGGGCGCAGGGCCAGTCTAGCAGCCAATCGATGATACCGTCAAACCAGCCTCTCGCCTCCTCAGGGTAGAAAGCCATCCTCGAAGTCGCACGATGCGCCAAGGCCTTCCATTCAGGATCCGAGTATTTCAGAAACCACTGGTCTATCACCTTCGCGACACATTCAGTAGTGCATCGACAGATGACCTTCTGCGGAAGCTCGTACATCACATCTGCAATGCCCTTGCCTCTGAAGTCTCTGACTAACCCTTGTTTTACTTCCGCGACCTTCTGCTTCGAGTAGGGACCACAATCATCCTTCAAGACGCCACCATGAAATTCCGCTTTGTAAATCTCCTTCGTCGCTTCCTCCGCTCGCGGATCATTCTGATCGCGCAGGCCCATCCGGTCGACGATCTCTACCGCTGGAAACTCACCGTACCCTTCAACCGAAATGATCGAGATTGGCTGTATTCCCTGCACTTCGGATGCTGCTATTCGGAACCTCTCAAGCATGGCTGGGTTCCTTTGCACATCTCTTAACGCTAGCCAGTCGAACGGCGCGTGGGCTGGGACACTGTAGACTAGTCCGGTGGCGTTCTCGGTGTTGACGAAGTTTCCGGGTAGGATTGGTAGTTGTCTACCCAGGATCAAATCGACGCATTTCTTTCCGATTATCTCTGCGCCTTTGAGGTTTCGTAGGACTCGAACCTGTTTCATTTGGTTCTGTAGTTTCTGGGACGCAGCCTGGCTGATTATCCAACGTTCACCGTTCACGTCTGCCTCGACATAGTCACCGTCTGGATTAACCCAAAGGTTTGTGACGCCGTAAATCGTTTCAGGTCTGAAGGTCGCGCAGGGCAGGAAGACGTCGCCCAGCTTGAACTTCACCAATATGAATTCTTCCGGTCTAACGCCTTCGCCTTCCAGCCTGTCAGCGTCGCCGGTTGGGCTCTCATCCTTCGGGCACCAGACTACTGGATGCGTCCCACGGATCACGTAATCTCGTTCTCTCAGTCGCAAGTACTGCCAGGTTACGAATTTGCTGAAGGCCTCGTTGAGTGAGCTTGTGTGGAATTCTCTTCGCCAATCAATGGCCATGCCTAATCGTCTGACTGCGTCCCGGTTCACGTTCGTGTAGTACTGGGCCATGTAGACTGGGTCGACGAATTTCCTCAGCTCTTCCTCAGGAACCTCGTCCACTTCTCTTATTGGGCGGATGAACTCCTCATCTCCCATCTTGATTCGCTCAGCCGCGCCAGCCACGGTTTTGCCAGTCCAATGCCAGGCCCATGGATAGAGCACATTGTAACCGCGCATGCGCATGTAACGAGCGTACACGTCGATTCGAGCCGCGGTGAATCCACTACCCACGTGGAGTGGGCCGCTCATGTATGCGAATGGAAAAGTGACGAAGCATTTTGGACGCTTGGAGTCAGGGTCGGATTCGAAAAGTTTTGCGTTAGCCCATTCACTCTGCCATTTCTTATCGATCTGCTTCCAGTCAATGGGCATCGTGATCACTTAGCTAACATTGACTTCAACACGGACTCTGAGTTCTTGATGATCTCTTCAGCTGCCTTGATGTTGGTCCCGCCGCCTTGGCCGAAGTAATCCTTGCCACCACCGCCGCCTCCAACAATCGCCGCGAGTTTCCCGGCCAATTTACCGGCATGAACTCCGTGGCTGATCGCTTGCTTTCCTGCCCCGACGAAGACCCGGGCTGAATCCTTGACGAGCAATAGCACAGTGACTGCGTTGGGATCTTCTTCCACTATCTTGTTGTTCAATGAAACGATCTCGTTCTCTTCACCGCTAGTGTATTTGCCTTGGCATAGTTTTACAGTACCAACTTGCTTCGACGAGCGCAAGAGTCGTTCAGCTTCCTGTCCCGCCCATTGTATTCCCAACTCTTCAAGCCGTTTTGCTAGCTTCGCTCTATCTTCAATCAGCGTCTGTACGTATTGGTCAACTTTTTCGACTGGCGCTTCGACTGCACTGGAAATACTCTTCAGTACCCTCTCCTGTTCTTGGAAGGCTCGCAGCGCCTGTGTTCCTGCGACGAAGATTATTCGCTCCACACCATCCTGAATGCGCTCGGTGTGCAGAATCTTAATCGCGCCAATCTGACCAGTTCTGGTGCAATGCGTCCCACCACACGCCTCAACATCCCAGTCACCAATCTTGATTACCCGCAACTCCCGGCCTGGGACCACCCCCCCCTGATAGAGAATGTAACCGTACGCCTGCTCCGCCTTCTCTCGAGGCAGCCACATTGATTCCACTGGAATATCCTGAAGAGCGGTCTCGGTTGCTAGTCGTTCTATTTCCCGAACTTGCTCTTCGGTGATCCTCTCGTAGTGGGAAATGTCGATTCGACTAGACTCAACGCCCTTCTGTGCTCCCGCCTGCCAAGCATGCTTGCCCAAAACCCTTCTCGCAGCACCCAAGACCAGATGGGTTCCAGTGTGATGCCGCATTAGACTCACACGTCGATCCCACTCAATTGAACCTTGGACAATCTCCCCTACACGCGGCGCCTTTCCGGCGATTTGGTGCAGAATCACTCGACCCGCTTTCTGCGTATCAACCACCTTCACCGGACCAGCGGATGTCTGGAGTATGCCGATGTCGCCCGGCTGACCACCACCTTCAGGATAGAAGCAGGTCTGGTCCAGCACAACGAACTTGTCGTCGATTACGTCCAGCGTTTTCCCTTGGAACTGCTTCTGGAATGGATCCTTGTAGTAGAGTGGGACGGTTTCAGGTAGCTCCGCGACCTTATCCTTCAAAGAAACGGCAACTTCCGTCTCTCCCTCCTCATCGGAAGCGCGTTTACCTGACAGATGTTTCTGGGCGACCATGCCGAAGAAGTTGCCGGGCTCATTCACCTGAACACCCATTGGCTCCGCGATTTCCCGAACAATATCGGGAACTATTCCATGCGAGTCGTAAAGCTCCACTAAGGTGTCGGACGGAATCTCCTTCTGCCCTTTCGCCTTCAAATCACCAGATATCTTCTTGACTAAGTCTGACCCACGTTCGATGGTTCTGCGATACTTAGATTCCTCAGACTTGATCGCCTCCGCTATCTCCCGCCGCATATCCTTCAGTTGCGGAAAATCACCGCCCCAATAGTCAACCTGGAGATCCAGAATGTCCGGCATCCTCTCTTCGATTCCAAGCTGGCGAAGCATACGGTAGGTTCGACGGATCAGCAAACGAGCCAAGTATCCTTCTTCAACGTTTGAAGGGACCACACATTCTGAGAGTAGGAATGCGATTGTCTTCGTATGATCCGCTACGGCCATCGCGTTCTCGATCGGTACGAGAACCTTGTCGAGCTCTCTCCAATCCATACCCAGAGCATCCGCCATCTTCTTTCGAGCGTCGACGCGACTCTCGCCTCGTTCGGTGTTCATGTAGCTTGAAACGGGGACTACTTTGGCGACCAGTTTCTCGTCGAACTTCACAGCCGCCAGATCGAAAATCTTGTCGAGCACTGATCCATAGATGACTTGAAACGCACTGGGTTTACCCTGGCTCAGCCATGCCCATCGCTCAATTCCGTAACCCGTATCCACGGTTCGGATTGGCAGCTTGACAAGCTCATCGCCCTGCACCTTATACTGCATGAACACTAGGGTCGAAATTTCCAAGCCATCGCATAGGCATTCGACATCAGGTCCAGCGTTTCCGCCTCCGGACCAGAAATGTTCCTTGTAGGATAATGATTCGGACTTCAAGCCGAATTCTTCAGTCGCCAATTGATGATGATACCTTATCGTCTGATCCATCCAGTAAATTTCCTTGCCAGGATAATTGAAAGCGTGAGCACCACCCATCTCAAAAATCAGATCATGCCGACCCAGCGTTGGACCGACATTGTCGATGTCCGTGAAGCGGATAGAAGGCTGGCTGATGACTAGCGGATTTGCGGGGGGAGGAATCTGCCCCTCAGTAACGTAGGGTTGGAAATCGTAGATTGACGCTCCAACCAAGAACACGTCGTCCCGCCAGCGTGCCACAACCGGGTAGGGCTTGATCCTAGCATGTCCATTCTTTTCGAAGAATGAGAGGAACAACTCGCGCATGTCGTGAACAGAATACGGACGTTTCGCTGGAGGCTTGCCGATGAAGGAGTATTGGACGCAGGGGCTGTCGCCGCAATATTTCTCCTCAGGTCGCTGGGTCCAGAAGTACGCCTTGCAGCACTCGCACTGCTTGCGCGTGAACTCGTTCTCTTTGAAGAACGGGACGGCGAACTCTTTTTCACTAATCTTATTTTCCATTAACCAATTACCCCAGCCAACAGAGCAGAACGAAGCAAACTGACTAGAAAGCTATTTGCCCGCTCCTCTGTCAGCGAGGTGCGAGCGCAAGGGCCAGAAGCAAAAGATCAGCTGCCATAAAGGCCCAACTCTTCACTATTAACCTCTCAGACTTCCTGATATAGATTATTCCGGAACCTAACGTGTGGCAGATTGTGAACCCTACTTGCCGTGGAATTCTGTTGGAATGCTTCGCGCAATCTCAACGATGCGCTCAGTTGCCGATGTCAGACTCATCCCGAACAATGGACCGGGAGACATCCAAACGGTTGGCCCATAGATTTCGTCAGTTTCTCCTCGCAGGGTTAGTTTTCGAGCAAGCAATGCATCAGTAATCTTCAGTCTGTCCCGAAGTAAGTCCACCCAAACGCCATACTTCCCAGAAAAAACCAGATCTGTAAACTGAGTAGTCCGATTCCCGCCTGTCCAAACCTCCTTTATCTTCCCGTCAACGACCTCAAATCCAAACATCAAATCGGCCCGAACTCCATTCTCCGGTTCTCTCTCCAAGCGAAGTGTGTAGATGGCGTTTCTGCCAGTTTTCCTCAGGTCTGGGAAGACTGGATCCGAGTTGACACGTTTCATCAGTTCCTGCACGTATGCCTCCGAGCCAAACTCCAAATCCGCTCGCCACCTGCTAGTTACTTGGGA
>Ga0315277_10003065_pt1 | contig 22906 bp, 18 predicted proteins | sample YL17G05_15_MG_FD_203695 | JGI IMG/M metagenome (GOLD analysis project Ga0315277, IMG submission 203695) | Sediment microbial communities from Yellowstone Lake, YNP, Wyoming, USA - YL17G05_15 | ecosystem: Environmental > Aquatic > Freshwater > Lake > Sediment | place: USA: Wyoming | collected...
GTTTTTCTTTCAGGAATGTACAGATGGGACTAGGTGATCTGACTTTCTATTCCATGCTAACAAGTCGAGCGTTCGCAAACGGCGGCCCGTGGTTCTGGCTAGCTTCGACAACAGGCGTGTTGATCGGAGTCTTCCTAGCCTTCAAGATGCTTGAGAAAAAGGGAATGTTCCCAGGATTGCCGTTCCCGATAGCTCTGGGTCTGATCCCTCTAATTCTCTCGCTTTATTTTTCTTAGGATTTCTTCGGCGTTTTGGATCGTGCATTCTAAATCCTCTTTGGAGTGAGCCGTGGAAATGTGGCATCTCTTGTTAGCTTGTGGAAGAATGAATATGCCTCTATCCATCATTCCATTCTGGAATTGCTTGAACTGTTCCTTGTTCGAGCTCAATGTATCTCTGTAATCGTGTATCTTCCTGTCGGTGAAGAGAGGCTGAAATATTGAACCAAAACCAACGACTTGAGCTTTAAGATGAAGGTCAATGATTGTCTGACCGAGCTTTTTTCTGAATTTTTCTCCATCATCAAAAAGACGTTCACAGCGGTCGCCTCTTTCGAGTTCACTAATCGTAGCCAAGGTTGCAGCCATGCTTATAGGGTTCCCGTTGAAGGTTCCACCGTAGTCAACTTTACCCGTGGGTTTGAACATCTCCACTATGTCTTTTCTTCCACAAACAGCAGCCACCGGGAAACCGTTTGCCATTGCCTTTCCGAATGTCGTCAGGTCGGGCGTTACATTGAAAATCTTTTGAGCGCCTCCCAAATTGTGGCGGAAGCCCGAAACCACCTCATCAAAAATAAGGACAATCTCATTTTGGTCGGTGATCTCCCTGAGTTGTTTCAAGAAGTCTTTGCGTGGAACCACACATGATGAGCTTCCATGAAGAATCGGTTCCGTTATGAGAGCAGCAATCTCACCCTTGTGTCTTTTTATCACTTTTTCAACAGCTTCAGGATCATTGAAGGGAACGACAATTGTCTTTTTGGCAACATCTGAGCCCAAACCGTCAGTGTCTGGAACAGACACTGGAGATTCCCGTGGGCCTGCTTCGCTTAAGGATGGGCCAGAGCTGAGGGATACGCAGTCATGCCAACCGTGGTACGCGCCTTCAAACTTTACTATCTTCTCGTTATGTGAGTAGGCTTTGGCGACACGTATTGCGTGGTAGGTGGCCTCAGTTCCGCTGTTGCAGAACCTGACCATCTCAGCAGATGGGACATGCTTTGAAATCTTCTTAGTGACCTCAACTTCTAACTCGTTAGAAAGACCAAAAATTACTCCTTTGTCGAGCTGATTCCTCACTGCGATAGACACTTGTGGGTTAGAATGCCCTAATACAACGGGTCCAAAGGCCAGATGATAGTCGATGTACTCGTTGCCGTCCACATCATAGATTTTCGACCCATTAGCTTTTGATATGAAAATAGGGTAAGGATCAAAATATCGCAGCCCACTGTGCACACCGCCAGGGGTCAGCTTTCTTGCTTCTTCAAAAAGTCGCTTGGACCTGCCTAGTTTTACCATACTATTCCCTACGGTGTTTTGGTAATGTGACACTTCTTCATATAACACTTGTCAGCGGCTGGTTGCCGTTCAGGCTCTCACTCTTTTTTGTTGGCCGGATAATTGGCATAGGAATCAAGGATCACCACGTATGATTTCTCGCAGCCTGCCAAGCCAGCAACTTTGCTGTTTCCCTCTATAACAAAGTACTCATCGGGAGAATGTGCTCGTCCGCCGCTACCAAGTCCTGCATCCACGAACGGCAAACGGAGAGGCTTGCGATTGAACAGATGGTATGGAACGCTCCAAGCAGCCATGGGCCAGATTTCAGGTTCGTGACCCAGTTTTCTGTACGCCTGAATCGTTGCTTGAACAAGTGGCTCTTTTACGTCGGTCTTTGCCCAATCATAGGGGTCCATTGGTCTGATTATTATGTCGGTGTACCCGTGCTTGTCAAGATGTCGACGGATTTTCGGGATGATTTCTTCTGGGTTTTGGTTTGGAACGAGTCTGGTGTCAATTTTCACCGTTACCTTGTGGGGTAAAACGGTTTTTGACCCTGGACCTGTGTAACCGCCCCAAATGCCATCTATGTTTAGTGTAGTCGAGTAGAGATATTGTAGAAGCAATTCTTTCCCGTGCAGATCGTTTATGAATCGGTTGGCTTTCATTTGGTGCTTCGCTGTTTCTTCATTAAAGGTCTTCGCAAGGTTGTCGACAGATTCGAGGTCTTCTTTGCTTGGAGGCCTAACATTGTCGTACCAGTCATCGATGAGAATTTTATTTCCGTCCTTAGACGTCATTGTGGCAAGAGCGTGAATCATTCGCCACACTGGGCTATCAAGCCATGACTTGTCGCTGCTGTGTATGTCGAATTCAGTTGGACCTCTTCCCCACAGCTTGCCGCTGCACTCAAGTTCGACATATTCAACTCCCTTAGTTCCAAGTGTCATTGTCACTTTTCCGTTCTCATCCTGACTCGCTTCCGGTCCAAACATACCGTCTGCTTTGCCGAGCATTTCCTTATGCTCCTCTACGAACTTGGCAAAATGAAAACTTCCCAGTTCTTCGTCTCCTTGTGCAACAAATTTGAGATTTACAGGGATTTCGTCTCCGACTGCCAAGACAGATTCCAAAGCATTCAGGAAAGCGATCAACGGTCCCTTGCTGTTTATGGCTCCTCTTGCAACTACACACTTTCCGAAAGGTTCAATGTCGGCGAGTCTGGCTTCGAGAGGTGGGCTTGTCCACTGTTCACCCGCAAAAGGTTGCGTGTCATACATCATATAAACCAGTAAGGTCTTCTGCGCGTGAGCATCGTATTCGCCATAAACCACTGGAAAGCTTCCTGTTTCAACCAACCGCGCAGTCTTACACCCGAGATGTTTGAAGTGTGATTTCAAAAGTTCGGCACAGTCTCTGACGCCATAGTTTTCGGCTGAAACACTAGGTTGCCGTAGAAATTCTTGTAGCCTGCGCAGATGTTCGTCTAAGTGACTGTCGATGTATTTGCCGACTTTTTCAAAATTGACCATTCTTATCGTTCAAAGAATTTATGGAATAGCTTAAAACCTTTTCCAACATAGCATAAGCCTCTCGAGAAAACTTAAAAGAAAACGTTCAGTAACAGACGAGCAGGTTTTGTCTATGATTGACACGGTTATCAAGAACGGTCTTCTGATCGACGGTGCCGGCAATCCTTGGTTCAAAGCGGATGTCGGCATTTCAGAAGGAAGGATAGTAAGAATTGGCAGACTGATCAATGAGCAAGCCGAGAAGATTTTGGACGTCGGCGGCCTAGTGGTTTGCCCTGGGTTCATAGACATACACACGCATTCCGATCTGTCGCTTCTGATAAATCCTCGAGCCGAGAGCACAGTTAGACAGGGGGTAACGACTGAAGTTGTCGGCAACTGCGGCATGAGCGCGGCACCTGCAAAGAAGGGTAGCCTGCAACTGCTCAAGGAACAATGGGAACCCGAGGCTGAAGAAATCAGGTGGAACTGGTCCACCATGGGCGGTTACCTCAGCGCACTGGAAAAACTGGGTGTGGCCACGAATGTCGCTTCACTTGTAGGCAACGGAACCGTTAGGACGACTGTCATGGGAGTCGACAACAGAAAACCTACGAAGAAAGAGATGAAAGAAATGAAAGACCTCGTTGAGGAGGCAATGAAGGACGGCGCCTTTGGCATATCAAGCGGACTGGTATACCTTCCCGGCTGCTACGCTGAAACCCCTGAGCTCATAGAGCTTTGCAAGGTAGTAGCTGCATACGGCGGAATCTACACCTCGCACATTAGAGGTGAAAGAGAGACAATAGTGAAAGCGTTGAAAGAAGCCATCGAGATCGCGGAGAAGGCAGGCGTGGCCGTGCAAGTTTCGCACAACTGCCCGAAATATGGAGGTCATGGAAAATTCGGAGAGATGGCCGAAATCTACGAGGCGGCCAGAAGCAAGGGCGTCGACGCCACTCTCGACAACGACGCACACACAGATCTAAACCCTTCCTTGATTCAAGCATTACCGCAGTGGACTCAAGTCGGCGGATCCAAAGCAGTAGCTGAAAGACTGAAAGACGCCAAGACACGAAAGAAAATAAAGGAAGAAATGATTGAAGATAAATTCCCTGGTGCTGGATACTGCGGCCTTGTGAAGCATCAGCGATGGGATAGAATCTTCCTGTTTCAGTGCAAAAGAAACAAGTCTTTGATCGGGAAAAGCATCGAGGAAATTGCCAAGCTGAAAGGATCAAACCCTTTTGATGCATACTTCGATCTGATCATCGAAGAAAAGGGCGAAGTCAGCGCCCTTTTCAACTACATCGACGAAGACGACATCTGCACAGTCTTGAAACACCCGTTAATGATGGTCTGCAGTGACGGAGCATCGCTTGCTCCATACGGAGTTCTAAGCAAAATTCACGGATACTCTCCGTGCAGTTACGGGGAATATCCTTACATTCTTGAACGGTACGTAAGAGAAGAAGGAGTGCTGACTCTTCAAGAAGCGATAAGGAAAATGACATCTTTTCCAGCCCAGAAACTAGGACTAAGAGACCGTGGTCTCCTCAGAGAAGGCATGTGGGCGGACGTCGTGGTTTTTGATCCGCGCACGATACAAGATAGGGCAACAAGCCGATTTCCTTATCACTTTCCCCTGACGAACTATCCACACAAATATCCGAAAGGCATAAAATATGTGCTGGTAAACGGGCAAGTAGTGGTTCAGCAAGGCAGACACAGAGGCATATTTCCAGGAAAAGTTCTGCGTCACCGTCAACCACAAGACTCTCGGTCTTGAGAAATCAAAGTGCTCCGAAGGTGACAACTGGTTGCCAAATAAAGTTCTTGAGTTGCTTTCGAAAGAAGAGATCGAGACAATTCACTCCGCGTCACTCACGGTGTTAGAGACAACAGGCGTGGAAATAGACAATGAAAATGTTTTGAGAATACTGTCAAACGCTGGTGCTCAAGTTGATTTCCACACAAGAATGGTCTACATACCAGAGGAACTTGTTAAGGAACTCGTAAAAAAGGCTCCATCTCAAGTCAAACTATGCGGTTTTGACGACAAACACGACATCCTTTTCGCGGAAAACAATGTCTACTTCAACCCTGGCTCAACCGCTCTGTACATGCTAGACAGAGAAACAAAAGCCATGAGACGCCCTACCCCCACCGACTTCGCCGATTTCGTTAGACTGACAGACGCTCTCGAATACATCCACGCGCAAAGCACCGCCATGACTGTCAGCGATGTGCCCGACCAACTCGTAGACAGATTCCGCTTCTATCTCATACTCAAGAATTCTTCAAAACCAATCATCGCCGGTGCCTTTACAATCGAAGGTCTCTACGACATGAAACACATGCTAGAGATAGTTTTGGGGGGAGAAGAAGCTCTCCTGAAAAAACCTTCCCTCCTAATGGACGTTTGCCCCTCCCCGCCACTAAAATGGAGCAAAATGACTTCTCAAAACCTCATTGACTCTGCCAGATTCAACATACCGATCGAAATAATCCCAGCGCCACAGTTAGGATCGACCGCACCGGCCACACTGGCTGGTTTGCTGGTTCAGCATAACGCTGAATTTCTTTCAGGTCTCGTGATGTCTCAGATAGTGAACGCTGGACTACCTGTGGTCTACAGCGGTTCACCTTCCTTGATGGATATGAGATACGGAACTGGTTGCGTCGGCAATATTGAGGTTGCCATGCTCTCCGCTGCATACGCACAAATAGCCAGATTCTACAACATTCCGTCAGGTGCCTATCTCGGTATCAGCGAAACCAAGGTGGTCGACGCACAAACCGGGCTTGAATCAACTATTGGACTTATCATAGGAACATTGGCAGGGATAAACTGCATTACAGGGCCTGGAATGCTTGGTTTTGAAAATTGTCAGAGTTTCGAAAAGTTGGCATTGGACAATGAAATCTGCGGCATGGCACTCAGACTGGCGAGGGGCATTGATGTAAATGAAGAAACTCTCGCGCTTGATCTGATCAAAGAAGTGGGACCGGGTGGACATTTTCTGTCTAAGAAACACACCCTTCAATGGTTCCAAGCAGAAGAGTACCTTCCTTCCGTTGTAATCGACAAGGTTGGCAAAGCGCAGTGGGAACGCACCGGATCCAAGGACACCTTAAACAGAGCGAAGATGTACGTCGACAAAATCCTCAAAGAACACTATCCGAAACCTTTAGCCTCTGATGTTGAAAAAGCACTGGATTCGTTCATGACAGAAATCCTCAAAAGACGGAACGCAGACCCGCCAACCTAGCTTCGAACCGTCATACCTCAAACCCAATGCGTTGGAACATGGGTCATGAACAATGTGCTTTCATTACAGAGTGCATACAACATCAAAATGACGCTAGGGCCTTAGCTGCTACCTTCAATATGTCATTGAGACTCTTCCTTGTGTCTGTGTCTAAACTAGGTGGTTCGTGTTCAGCGAGGATTTTCCTGACTTTCTCCCGGGCGACATCTACTACGTTTTTGGCGCCCATTTTTTGCCATCTAGACCTTGGAGATCTGTCACAAAGCTTTGGGAAATAGTATTCACCGCGGAAATGTTTGAGGGTGTGTTGCTGTTGCAGAAAGTTTGACGATTCAAGAGCAACTTTCATTATGACGTCAGAAGCCAGTTTCTCTTCATTAACGTCTATACCTCTGACTGCTCTGAAGATCATGCCGAAAATTTCGTCGTCGATTGCGAGTTGCTCGTAGCTTACGGTGATGCCTGACTCAACGCATCCTGCTCCAGACAGCATATGCGCTCCGGCCATCGCGGGCAGAAGACCGCCCAAGGCTTTTTCGAAGGCAAGCTGTTCATCCAGCGTTTTTGAATCGGTGTCAAGGCCATATACATCCGAGGGAAAACCGTAGTATTTTGCGAGCTGAACGCATCCAGCGGACATTAGCGCCGCTTCAATTCCGTCGCATGCTTGGCCCGTGGACATGTCCAGCGGGATGCACCGCGGGCTGTACATGAAAGGATTCCCCGGATTCAGAAGTTGCACAATAACAAGCCCGGCTAACATTTCAGCATTTTGCTGAACCAAGGTGCCAGCCAACGTAACCGGACTTGTCGCTCCGGCCAGAGGGCACGGCAATATGGCGATTGGCAGACAGTGCTCAGTGGCTCTTTTCAGTACCTTCGTGACCTCGCTTGAAAACTGCAATGGGCTGGTCGGCGATGCGCTACAAGTTATCGTTGGATTCTTCTTCAATTGCTCTTCTCCGACCAGAGCTTCAACCAACTTGATGATGTACTTGTAGCTTTCATCATCATAAGGCGTGGCGTCAACATTTTTGCTGGTGTTCCTGATGATTGCTTCGACAGCGTATATGTCTCTCAAGCGCTCGCGAATATCTGAAGGATAGACTATCATAGTGGCCGTGTGAATATTAGGCAGTGCATCTACAATCCTAGTCAAGTTTTCCACATCCTTCAGAGTAGAGGAACGAACTTCACCTGAGTCAAGATCGATTACGTTTGCCGCTCCGCCTAGTGGGTGCGCGTAGATCTTGTCATCACCGAGCTCCACGTCGTGCTTGCGGTCCATTGCGTACAGCGTGACTCGCTTCGGTGCCTTTTTGATGCACTCGTCAATTAGATCCGATTGTATTCTAGCTCTCTTTTTGCCCAAATCAACGTTGATGCCAGCGTCCCCAAGGAATTTCAAAAAGCCGTCATCGTGGATCTGAACTCCTGCCTCTTCCAAGACTCTCACGCTGGCTGAGTGAATTTCGTCTACCTGATCTCGGCTCAGAAGCTCCAGTTTCATAGTCTTTACCCTACTTGTCAACTCTGTTCAAGTGATCTTGAGAACCAGAAAAGGTTTGCCATATTCAGCTTCCCACTGCTCTTGACATGATGCCTAGTCCCGCCATCTACCGTTTCTCGATGCCGGTTACAACCACGAAAGACAAATATTGAGCTGTTGAATCAATACAAACAAACTTCAGAACGGTAAAGAAGGGTTCTCGATGGATACACTTGTTCCAACGCTGAGAGAGCAGCTCTTGACTTTTGACGCTGACAGATTCGTTGAAACTGTGAAGAAAATGATCAAGGACGGTTTTGGCGCCGCAGAGGTTGTCAACGCGCTTACAGACGTGTTGAAGGAAATTGGAGGCAAGTTTGAAAACGGAGAACTGTTTCTAGTCCACTTGGTCGTTGCGGGCGACATAGCCAAGAGAGCGACGACTGAAGTTTTGGAACCACTTTTGAAAACCACCGTAGGAGAAAGGAAATCTCTGGGCAAAATTGTTATTGGCACGGTTGCGGGGGACATACACGACATCGGCAAAAACATCGTTGCAGTAATGTTCTTTTCGGCTGGGTTTGACGTTTTTGACGTCGGAAAAGATGTTCCTGTGGAAGATTTTGTAAACAAGGTCAAAGAAACCGATGCCGACGTAGTTGCCATGTCTGCTCTTTTAACGACAACTCTGCCTGCTCAACGTGAGGTGATCGAAGCTTTGAAAAAGGCGGGCCTGAGGAGCAAGGTGAAAGTTCTTGTCGGGGGGGCTCCGGCCACTGCCAAGTGGGCTGAAGAGATAGGTGCAGACGGCTACGGTGAAGATCCTATTGAAGCTGTCAGAGTTGCAAAAAGACTTTTGGGCTTGAGTGAATAGAAAAGCAAGTGGCGTTCGGGGCTAAGCACTCAAGCGATTCTGAAAATGGGATGTGAAGGGAGAGGCACCTTTCCTTTTTCTATTGAAAGTTGAGCAAATGCCGCATCTACCATCGCCACCGCCGGAAAGACAAAGGCCGAGTCCTCTATCGGACCATACAGTATGAAGTCTGCCCCAGCCGCTATCGGCAACGCGTTAGCAACAGCTGCACATGGCTTCGCAGCTTCCGCTCCCATTTTGGTTTTTAGTCCCCTCCATGTTCCTATTGCATTGTGGGCGCCACAGCCAGCAGGATAGCCCAGTTCGTTCTTGAGCTCAAAGATAGCTTTGAAGGCCAAGCCTAAAGTTGGCACGTCCAGCACGCATGTATCTATGAGTATCTTGTCGATTCCGCTATCAAGAGCCTGAGGCAAAATCTGTTTTATCGCATCGACCCGGCCTTTCGATGTCATGTCTCTCGTATTATATGCAAGCAACACCGCAGCTCCCAGCTTGGTTTCCTTTATTTTGTCGTACTCTGCTTTCTTTGATTCTGGATTCAACGAGTTGTACACAACTCTGTCTTCGAGGCCAGTTTCCTTCACATAGTTCAACGCGGCAAGTCTGGTTTCAGCTGAAACAGCGTCGAGAAGTATTGGGGCTTCGGTAATTGACGCTACGAAGTCTACTACTAGGTTTATCCATTTTTTGTGCGACAAAACAACATCGAGCATGCAGGGCAGTCCAGTCTTGTCCGAGAAGTCTTCCTGGAGCTTCATCAATCTCTCACCCTCATTGCGGTCGAATTCGCCCGTTTCTTCGTGAAAGTTCAGGCTTTTTTGCTTGTAATAGAAAATTGATCCTATCAGTACGGTGGGACTTTCGCCAAGTCCGCCTCCGAGTGTGACCTTTCCGATCGTGATCTTTTTCTGTTCTGACGAGATTTGCCACATGGAAGGTTCGCCTCCAACTACTGAGTGGCGATTGGAAGTTAAATCTTGCTCGACTCTTTCGTTATCGCTTGCGATTGTCTGTTTTGCGAGTTTGTCGTGGTTTGTTTTCAAAGCACATTGGGACTTTCGTCAGCAAAACTTAAGCATTAACTCGAGCAATTATAGGGTTCATTGTTGGGGTGTCAAGTGTGAAAATAATCGTGTTAGGCTGCGGAAACATAGGTTCTGTCGCTGCAAAAGATTTGGCTGAGAATTTGCCATCTGCTGAAGTCGTGCTTGCCGATCTGGATGAGGTTCGTGCGAAGGAAGCTGCTTCAAAGATCTGGCAAGGAAATGTTTCTTGGATTAAAGCAGACGCCTCCAGCCACCGTGAACTCGTGAGCACGTTGAAGAAGTTTGACTTGGTCATAGGAGCACTGCCCGGTGAAACTGGTTATAGAGTGTGTAAGGCTTCTGTTGCGGCAGGCGTCGATCTTGTTGACGTTTCCTACATGCCAGAAGACGTAATGACCCTGCACAAGGATGCTTCAAAAGCCAAGATCAGCATTCTTCCAGATTGTGGGATGAGCCCCGGACTTGGCAGCATACTAGCCGGTCATGCGATAAGCAAGCTTGACCAAGTTGACAGCGTTTATATGTTGAACGGTGGATTGCCGGAGAAACCATTACCCCCACTAGGCTACGTGATAACGTGGTCGGTTAAAGATCTCATAGACATGTACTCGCGAAAAGTGAATGTTGTTAAAGAAGGCAAAGTAGTTCAGACGGAAGCGATGAGCGGACTTGAAAAAATAGATTTTCCGGGAGTTGGCAAGTTGGAAGCGTTCTATACAGATGGGTTGAGGACGATGCTCCACACAGTGAAAAATGTCAAGGACATGTGGGAGAAATCACTCAGGTACCCGGGACACGTTGAAAAAATAAAACTGTTGAAAGCCTTAGGTTTCTTCAATGACAAACCCGTGGAAATTGGAAACCTTAGTGTTTCTCCAAAGGAAGTAACTGCGAAACTGCTTGAGAGCAAGCTGAAGAGAAAGGACGTGCCAGACATTGTAGCCATGCGCATAATTGTCAGTGGAACGGAAAAAGGGAAACGAGTCAGCTACACTTATCAACTGTTGGATCATTATGACAAGAAGCGCAAAGTCACATCGATGGCAAGAACTACAGCGTATACGACTTCGGTCGTGGCACAACTGTTGGCTAAGAAAGCCATTACTGAAAAAGGCGTGATTCCGCCGGAAAAACTCGGGATGAACAAGGAACTCTACAGCAAGTTCATGAGCATGATGAAAAAACGGAAAGTCCTAGCTAGAGAAAGCAGAAAAACTATGTAGCGACACTTGCTTCGGATTCTATGTTCAGAGTCTGCGGTTAGAAGTCTGGATAATGAAGAAGCTGCCCCACTTTTTCCCAACGGTTTTGATGCCTCTGCAAAAAAATACGCCGCGCATGCACGTTTCTGTCTTTGATCCTTAAGCTCTTATCGGTCTGAACTTGATGCCGTATCGAATTACATCGTCATCTTCGTACAGACGCCTAAAGACTGCCTCAACTTTCATGTCTATGCCAAGTTCACTAGGCTTGCAGTCTGTCATCTGGGCTACTATTCTGGGACCCTCTTCAAGCTCGATTACGGCAACGCCGAAGGATCCTCCGAGCCTTTCTTGTTCGGAGAACTCCGGTGGGGCTCCTCCTCTGCAGATAATTGTGTATGAATATATTTTTCCCTGACCCTTTAGTCGTATAGGTTCATATTCTGTCTTCTTGTGGCATCCTGTGCAGATATCTCTTGGAGGGAAGCTTATGGTTCCACAGCTTTTGCATCTTGATCCTATTAAGTTGTACCTTTGAGGAAGGGTCTTCCAATATGTTGGAATTGATATGTATGCCATGCGTCTCCCTTCTGTTATCTTGCTCCTAACATTCTTCTAAGCTTAAGGTAGGTTAGGTAGTCGATATATTCCTTCTGCGCCAGACAGTCCTCTATCAGGGGCGCTCTATTTCTCCTTTCTACTAATTGGTCGGTCGTGACCAGGCTTATCGCGTCGCTGCCCGAGCCAGATCCGTATGAGGCGACCAGAATCCTATCTCCTGGTCTTGCTACATCTAGCACGGCGCATAAACCTATAAGTGGAGAGGCAGAACCTGAATCGCCTATCTTAGTTACAGTCATTGACGGTGAGACCTGATTGTCTTTAAACCCTAGTCTTCTACCTACGTCATACGCGATTCTTCCGTCGAACTGCTGGAAAACTGCGTAAGCGAATTCCTCTGCCTTCAGTCCTAGATTAGTGAGAAGGCCTGTTACGCTAATGGTCAAAGCCTGATTGAAGGCCTGCTCGGTGTATGCTGCAATGCCAGAGTCTTCAAGATAACGTTCTCCATGCCTTCTATATCGCTCTCCGATGATTTCAAGGCTGGAACAGTGAGCCCCCTCTACACTAGCCATGACACCGTTCCTTCCGACGACAAACGATGCAGATCCGGCTCCCAATCCATGCTCAATGGAATCACTTGGCATGGCTTGCGACGCATCTGATGCGCCTACCAAACCCAAGTCACCTCTGCCCGACGAAACGAAGTCCAAACAGGACAACAATGCAGCAGTTCCGGCCTTAGTTGAGAAACCGAAGTCAGCAAGAAAAATCTCTGAAGGGCCGTCTAGCGAGGCGACTATGGTGCTAGACGACAACTTCTCTGCATAAGGAGCAGATGTTGAGGCGAAGAATACGCCATTTAACTGATTCGAACTGATCCTTGCACGTTTAAGTGCATTAACTGAGGATTCAACAGTCATCGTCACTACATCCTCATCAAGCCCTGCAACTGCCTTTTCCTCCACGCCTCTAGGACCGAAACTGCCCCACGCCTTCAGATACTCGTCTCGTTTGATTCTGAAGCGAGGAATATACGCGCCGTATCCAACTACTCCAGAATTCATTTCCTCTCACCTATACTTAAAACGTGAACGACAGCAGTTCCTCCGGAACCTCCAACGTTATGTGTCAACCCAATTTCGGCGCCTGAGACCTGCCTCGAGGGTTTTACAACTTCCCTTCGCAACTGTTTGAAGACTTCATATACCTGTCCAGTCCCAGTGGCTCCTATTGGGTGTCCTTTCGACTTCAATCCTCCGCTGGGATTTACGGGAATCCTCCCTCCAATCTGAGTCTCTCCAGCTTCTATTAGCTTTCCCCCAGCACCTTTCCTGCAGAAACCCAAGTCCTCGCATGCCATAATCTCTGCAATCGTAAAACAGTCGTGGACTTCCGCGAGGTTCACATCTTTAGGCTGAATCTTTGCCATATTGTAGGCTTGTTCAGCTGCCATGGTCGTAGCTGCAAGCGCCGTGAAGTCCTTCCTTTCGTATAGACCTAACCTGTCGGTGCCTGCCCCATGACCGAGCACATATATTGGAGTGTCTGTATACTTCTTGGCTAAGTCAGCTCTACAAACGATAGCGGCTGACGCGCCATCTGTTGTGGGACAGCAGTCAAAGAGCGTCAACGGATGTGCTACCATTGCAGAGTTCAAGGCTTGTTCCAATGTAATTGTTCTTTGAAAATGTGCCTTAGGATTGTCTGCACCATTTTTGTGATTTTTTACTGCCACCATCGCCAAATGCTCTCTCTTAGTACCGTATTGGTGCATATGGCGCATGGCCATAAGAGCGTAAACGCCGGCAAAGGTCATGCCGGCCAAACGTTCCCATTCCGTATCTCCAGATACGCCCAACCAGTATCTCAAACGCTCGCGAGGTAGATCATTCATCTTTTCTATTCCCCCGGCAACTGCAATGTCGCATGCTCCCGATTGGACAGCAAGTACTGCAGCCCTGAAAGCAAAACCACTTGAAGCACAGGCATCCTCAAGTCTGACGGCAGGGATCCCTGCAAGGCCTACATAGTCCGCTATCATAGAAGCAAAATTGCCTAACTGTCCACCACCAACACCGAGGTTCCCGACATAGATTTCCTGAATCTCTCTTGATTCTATGCCCTTGTCAACATCGCTCAAAGCCTCTTCAAACGCCTCCACAAAAAGTTCCTTTGCGCCCTTATCAATAAAGGTTCCAAATTTGCTCTGTCCAACTCCAATAATCGCCACCTCTTTCATGTTCTCACCGTTGACCTGTCTGTTTCACATCACATATAAATAGCGATCATAAATTTATACTGTAAACTCGATTTGGTGAACAACATGCCTGATGAAAAATTGATGATGATGAACGAAGCGATCAAGAAATTTGTCCATGAGGGAGATACAGTGTACATGGCTGGATTCACCCATTTGATTCCCCATTCCGCAGGACACGAGATAATTCGACAAAAGATTAGGCATCTAACACTGTGCAGGCCAACTCCAGATCTTGTCTTCGACCAAATGATAGCTAGTGGATGCGCACAAAAAGTCGTTTTCAGTTGGGCGGGAAACCCTGGTGTCGGCCCTTTGAGAGCATTCAGAAGAGCAGTAGAACAAGGATATCCTCACAAAATCGAGATAGAGGAGTATTCGCACTTTGCCATGATTTCTGCGATATTTGCAGGAGCCATGCACCTTCCTTTCTTGCCCCTCAAATCCCTGCGCGGATCTGATCTGCCGAAACATAATTCCAACATAAAGGTGATCAAGTCCCCTTATGGTGAGGAGGAGATAACTGTCGTTCCTCCGTTGAACCCCGACGTAGCCATAATACACGCCCAAAGAGCAGATAGGAACGGAAATGTACATGTGTGGGGCATAACGGGAGATCACAAGGAAGCTGCCTTCGCCGCAAAGAAGGTCATCGTTAGCGTGGAAGAAATAGTCGACGAACACGTGATACGAAGCGATCCGAATAGAACTCTGATCCCGTATTTTCTAGTGGACGCACTGGTGGAAGAACCATGGGCAGCCCACCCATCTTACGCACAGGGGTACTACGACAGAGACAACAAATTCTACATTGAATGGGACAAAATCTCAAGGGAAACTGCAAGCCTTGAGAAATATCTGGAAGAATGGGTCTATGGAGTGGAAAACCGGGCTCAGTACGTTGAAAAATTCGGGGAAGAATTGATGAAACTAAGGCCAAAGAATCTCTACAGTGCCGTAGCCAACTACGGATTGTACTAGGTGGTGGTTGTATGCAATGCAGTCGATCTGAACTGATGGCAATAACGGCAGTCAAAGAACTTCGAGACGGCGAAATAGTCTTTGTAGGAATCGGATTGCCCAACCTTGCCGTAAATCTGGCCAAAAGAACTGTTGCCCCAAACCTTGTGATGATTTATGAGGCAGGAGTGATAGATGCGAATCCGAGCAGACTACCATTGTCAATAGGTGACCCATGCTTGGTTTCTGGAGCAAAAAGCGTCTGTTCTATGTTCGAAGTTTTCAGTCTATACCTTCAAGCTGGGCGAATAGATGTGGGCTTTCTTGAAGGAGCGCAAATTGACAAATTTGGAAACATAAATTCCACGGTAATAGGAGACTACAAGACGCCGAAAGTTAGACTTCCCGGAAGCGGCGGAGCATGCGACATAGCTTGTCTGGCGAAGCGCATCCTAATGGTGACAACGCATGAAAGGAGGAAATTTCCAGAGAAAGTAGACTTCCTTACCAGTCCTGGTTTTCTCACAGGAAGAAAAGAGCGGGAACGGCTGGGACTTGAGGGTGGTGGTCCTGACGCAGTGATTACGGATCTGGGAATAATGAGGTTTGACAGGGAGACTGGTGAAATGGTGCTAACTTCAGTTCACCCTGGAGTTGCAGTGGAAGATGCCAGAAATAACACCGGCTGGAACTTGAGAGTTGCAGATGATCTCAAGATCACTGAAGAACCATCAGAGAAGGAGCTTTTGATTCTTCGACAACTCGACCCAAAGAGGATTTATCTGGGCTCATGACCTTGGGATATCAAAACAATGCAATGGAATGGGTGCATGAGAGCTAGCGCGACTGAGAGGAGCGTTTTGCTGCCAAGAGTGCGCCGCTAACCCTGTCTATACGTTTCTATGCCATGGTACGTAGTGTTCAGCTATCCAAAACAGAAAGCGCTCTTTACTGGCCACTCTTGTGGCACGCTACGTAGTGTTCGCCGCTAACTCTGATCAGTTCTGGTTCTTTTTCGCGGCAGATTTTTTCGGCAGCCGGGCACCTAGTGTGGAATCGGCAACCCGAAGGCGGATTTATCGGACTGGGGATTTCTCCTTTGACTATTGACCTTGTTCGTCGTGATTTAGGGTCTGGCACGGGCACGGCGGCTATCAGAGCCTTCGTGTAGTAGTGCAAGGGTTCGTTAACGATTTCCTCTGCCGTTCCCATCTCCATTATTTTGCCCAAGTACATGATGGCGATCCGATCACAAAGATGTCGAGCCGTGGCTAGATCGTGAGTTATGTACAAGAAGGAAACATTGTATTTTTCTGATAGCTCAAGAATCAGGTTCAGGATTTCTGCCCTTATTGACACGTCAAGCATCGATATTGGTTCGTCAGCAACTATGAATTCTGGATCGAGTACAAAGGCTCTTGCGATAGCGACTCTCTGTCTTTGTCCGCCACTGAGTTCGTGTGGGTATCTGGATATGAATTGTTCACTAGGCACCAACTTTACGTCCTCGAGAATTCTCAGCACTTTTTCCTCTGCTTCTTTTTCATCGCTCACAATTCTCTGTACGCCCAGACCTTCTGCTATTGTGTCTTTGACGGTCATTCTAGGGTTCAGAGATTCATATGGATCCTGAAAGACCATTTGCATTTCAGGTCGCAGAGGTTTCATCTCTTTCCTAGTGAGTCCTGTGATGTCTTTGCCTTTGAAGAAGATTTTTCCAGCAGTAGGATCGATCGTCTTGAGAACCAATCTTCCAGCTGTCGTCTTGCCACTTCCGCTTTCTCCGGCCAGGCCAAAAATCTCTCTGGTCCTAATGTCAAAGCTTATCCCATCTACCGCACGGAGGAACAGCTCTTTCCTCGTAAGCAAGCTTTTGAAAAACCCCTTCTTGACGGGAAACCACTTCTTTAGGTTGACAACCTTTACCACGGCTTCTTCAGTCATTTTTGACCCTTCAATTTCCGATCAAGCATCGTCGTACAAGTGGCAAGCGACAAAGTGCTCTTTCCCACCCTTTTCAGTTAGAACCGGCTCCACTTGCTTGCAGATGGGTTTCGCATACGTGCATCTGGGATGGAATCTGCAACCTTTAGGTGGATCTAGAAGGTCAGGAGGAGACCCCGGAATGGATGTCATGCGGGTCCTAGCTGACCTTATGCTTGGAAAAGCGCGTATTAGCCCTTGCGTGTAGGGATGCAAAGGTTTTTCAAATAATTCCAAAACATCTGCGTGTTCCGCTATTTTCCCCGCGTACATTATGACAACCTTGTCACAGGTGTCGGCTACGGTTGAAAGATCGTGCGTTATGAGAATCATCCCTAGATTCAGTCTTTTCCTCAGGTCTTCCATAACGCTTAGAATTTGAGCCTGCACAATAACGTCAAGAGCGGTTCCGGGCTCATCAGCTATCAGAAGCTCCGGCCTACAAGCCAAAGCCATTGCAATGAGCCCTCGCTGCCTCATGCCACCGCTCAATTCATGAGGATAACTACTTGCCCTAACAGGCTCCAAGCCAACTAAACCCAAGAGCTCTCCTGTTCGCTTTATCAAATCTGTCTTGCTGACCCTAGATTCGTGAATTTGAATTGCCTCCGAAATCTGGTCTCCCAGCTTGTAAAGAGGGTCAAGAGCATTCATTGCTCCCTGAAACACTATAGATATCTCCTTCCACCGGACTTCTCTCATCTGCTTTTCACGGAAGTTTACGAGATCGACCCCTTTCCAAAGGATTTTCCCGCCTACTACCTTGCCGCGTGAAGGCAGAATTCTCATGATGGACAGGGCAACTGTAGTTTTCCCACAGCCAGACTCTCCCACTAGTCCTGTGGCCTGACCCTTCTCAACGCGGAAGCTGACACCTTCAACGGCTCTAACCGGCCCTCTCTTGGTTGAATAGTACGTAACTAGGTTGTCAATATTCAAAAGAGACATCAGCGATTCTTCCCTTTTCCAGTACATGTCCGGCTTGGCTTTCGACCTTTCTTCCTTTTCAGCGGAAAAACCGCAGAAGTGTTCGACCGTTCAAGGTCGCGCCTTGTTTTTTTGTAGTGAGGTCCAGAAAAATTGATCGCCATCCTAGAATCTCTCCCTGAGTTTCGGGTTGAAAATTTCATCCAACGCGTGTCCGATGAGTATGAACGCTATCGAGATGGCTGCTATGCTCAATCCTGGAGGGACAACCCACCACCATTTCTGAACGCCTCCCGGCAATAGCAATGCGTCATGCAGCATTCTCCCCCAAGTCATCATTGAGGCATCATAGAGTCCTAAGAAACTCAGGTAAGCCTCTGAATAGATTGCTGCTGGTGCCGACATGGCCAGCGTGACATAGACAAAATTCATGACGTTGGGAATCATTATCTTCGAAATGATGTGAAGCTCACCTGCTCCGAGAGCTCTTGAAGCTTCCACAAAGGGTCTTTCTTTCAGAGTGAGGATGAGAGATCGCACTATCCTAGCGAAGCCCATCCACCCAAGAATGGAAATTAGAAAAATGATGAACCACAGTGACTGCCCCCACACTGCCACCATCACCATAAGTAGAGGTAGTTCCGGTATGACGAGAAAAGTGTCGGTTATCCTCATGAGCACTTCATCCACACCTCTGCCGAAATAGCCAGCAACCATACCCACGCCCAAGCCTATAGCAGTCGACAGAAGAGCGCCAAGCAATCCCACTAGCAACGAGATTCTCGTTCCATAGAGCAGCTGGGAGAAGATGTCTCGGGCAAGGTTGTCAGTTCCCAACAAGCCGAAGGCTTCACCGTATAATTTCAAGTTGAGATCGTCTATGTAAACCGTGGCATTCGACACTTGTTCGCTGAACAGAACGGCGACACCGAAGGTGTAGTTGACCGGCTTGGAAAACATCTTCCTCTTTGAATCTAGGATATCAGAATCTATGAGAGGTGGGTGCGTGCTTTCGCCCGTCATGTTCGGTTCGATCCAAGCGCTACTGGCGTAGTCTCCCCCCTGACTAGCTTCCCACAAGTCCTTCCTCTGACCGCCAGCCTGTTGAATGAAGAATGTGACGTTAACACTCCACCCGGAGACATTTCCGACCCCCTCAACTTTTACACCGATTGTTCCAGCCCACTTCTTGGGAGGATTTGAATAAGGATAAGCGAATTCCTTGGTCAAAAGAGCTTCCACCTCTTGGTTCGGTTCATGCTCGTCTCGCTGCATGTACACGGCAAGACAGCCCGGACCGCTGCCTTGTTCACTAATTGGCATTCCTTCATTGGGCGAATAGTTCAACGACAAGAATCGAATTGACGCGTCCTCCGTGAAATTCCATTCGAGCATTGACTCATTGCTGGAAAAGCCTGGGTCTTTCACAGGGTTGACGTTGCAGCTGAGGTTTCCGTAGCCGGGCAAGTATCGAAGCCATGAAGGAAGAGCGAGGGGACTTGCTATGACTTGGCTAGTCGATAGTGGGTCGTACGGTGTCAACAGAGGTGTGGCAAGGGCTATGAAACCGAACAATGCGAGGATGGCAATGCCTAATACTCCCCTCTTGTTGTGGATTATGACATTTACAATTCTAGCTACCCCTCTAAGGCGCAATGCGATTCTCGGCTTCGATGATGCAGGTTGTGGCATATCGTCAATACCTTATTCGTGGGTCGATCACGCCGTAAATCATGTCTACGGCAAAGTTGGCAAGAATGACGCAAAGACTTACGATATAGAAGATCGCTTGAAGGGCAGGGTAATCCCATGCCTGTATCGACTGCCAAGTCCACATTCCAAGTCCTGGATACGTGAAAATTGTTTCAGTCACTATTGCGCCTGAAAGAGTGAAACCGAAAGCTATGGCTGTCTGCGTTAGTATAGGCAATGACGCATTCTTCAATGCGTGCTTAAAGAGTATTTTCCTGTCGCTCAACCCCTTTGCCTTCAGTGTAGTCAGATAATCCTCACTCAGGACTTCTAGCATCGAGGCCCTGGTCAACAGAATGTACCCACCTACACTGATTATTACCAAGGTAAGAGCTGGCAGGCAGAGATACCACAAACGAATCGGAAGCTCAAAAAGGAAATTGGCGGGTGCGCGACCAGGGATTGTCCATTCTAGCGGGAACGAATGACCCGACGGAAACCAGCCTAGCGTATAGGAAAAGATGAAAACGAGTAGCATTCCAATCCAAAAAACTGGTAGCCCGTTCGTCACTATGGAGAGCGATGATAAAGCCGTATCTGCGACTCCTCCTCGTTTATATGAGGCTATTACACCCATGAGTAACCCGATCAAGACGGCGATGGCCTCTGCAGTGAGACACAACACAAGAGTGTTTGTGAGGCGACCTGTGATCTCGTCGGATATGGGTTCCCCTGTCCGATAGGAATATCCAAACTGAAATGTCAACAAGTTCTGGACATATTTTCCATACCTTACGTAAATCGGGTCGAGCAGCCCGAAACGCCTTTTTTGTTCTTCAATCTGTTTCGGGTCTTTCAGCTTTCGGGCGCCTGCCATCGTTCTCATTGGGTCTCCGGCCATAAAGATGACAAAATCAATCGTTATGACAAGGAACACTAGGATTATGGTGTAAGCAACTCTTCTAGCCGCGTACTCCCGCAAGCCCATTTGAACTCTGTCTTTCTAGTCTTGGAGCCAGTATATCATGGTTTCGTTTCCAATTGACCGACTCGATTTATGGTTTTCATCTTCTAATTGGAATCTTGACGTTTTGTTCAAATAGAACATGTTTCCATAATACTTAAATGAACGCCGAGGCTATACTTTTATTGATTGCAATGTACTCAAAATTGAGTTTTGGAAGGCTATTCACTGTCTTGATGTTGATGACTCTGACACTAAGTCTGATACCCTTGTCAACCCGAGCTGCTGTCAGCTCGAAAACGTATGAGAAGTGGGGACCAAGAGTCGATAATATTCTTGTCAAAATCTACGGCACGTACGACGCGGAAGTGTCCGCCATGCGGGCCGGCGAAGTTGACATGATAGACTGGCCCTTGGACAAGGAGACGTATGACGCTATTTCAGAAGACCCTAACTACGTCGTTGACCCTCTAACAATGTACGATTGCTATGACATCGACATAAACAATAACCTGTGGCCGACAAGCAACGTAGACTTCAGAAGAGCCATTGCTTACCTTGTCAACTACGAACAATTCTACACGACCGTGCTGAGGGCATACAGCGGCACGCTCATGAATTCAATTATCTGGTCTGAATGGACTAAATGGTACAACCCGAACGCGAAGAAGTATTCGTACAGTCCGAACACAGCCAAGTCGATACTCGACGCGGCAGGCTTCAAAGACTGGGACGGAGACGGTGACAGGGAGTACAAGAATGCCACGGGCACTTATGAATTGCCTCCTTTGATATTCTACGCGAGAGAAGACGACCCTCTCAGAAAGAGTCTGGGCGACATGATAAACCAGGAGCTAACCGCCAATGGCATTCCCGTCGAATACCATGTAGCACCTGCCGACACGTGCAGCACATACGCATATGAAAACTACGAGTACCACATGTACACAGCGGGCATGGGACCTTTTGTTGATGTACAATTTCTATACGACTATTACCATAGCAAGTTTGGAGTGGGCTGGCTACCAGAACCATGGGCTCCAAACAACGTCTTCTTCACAAACGAGACCTACGACTACTGGGCTGAAAAATTGAAGTCAGCGCCAGACGAGGCAACGGCAATAGAAGCATGCAAGAAAGCCCAAGAGATATTCATGGATCAAGTGCCCCTGATCCCTGTGTATCATTCAGCCGGCTCAATGGCTTTTAGGGCTAAGTATGGGCACTGGTCAGGTGAGGAACAGTTCTGGGACAAGGCTTGGGAGGGCATCGTGAACTCGGAACATCCAACGATAACCACTGGAGTCAATGACTGGTGGACCCTTTTGAACGCACGTCCTAAAGGCTCACTGAAAGGCGGCAGCGTGTTGCGACTTGGAACTATGTCTGATGCTATAGTGATAAACCCTGTTATGCAATATTGGTATGAGGACTCGATAATCCTATGGCCCATCTACGATTCACTGGGCCGTCTTGACCCCTACACGGGAGAACTGGTTCCATGGATGGCCAAAGAGTGGAAGCTTGAGACTTGGGACCTTGAAGGCAAGAATGCGACAAAGTTGACGTTTAAACTGTACAGTACCATCAAATGGCACGATGGTGTTCCGCTGAATTCGACTGACATAGCGTTCACTTTGAAGTACATGTACGATGCCGTTTCTCCCTTGTACTACAGCGCTGTGGAAAAGATTGATGGAATAGACACGTCAACCCCCCACATAGAGACGCCAGATCCGTACACTGTCAGCATCTACTACACCGATCAGTCCATTTGGGTCCTACAGTTGGCAGGAACGATGCCTATAATACCCAAGCACGTATGGGAAACCATTCCTCCCACAGAATGTGAGGCACAAGGCGAATACGTGGTGACAGGGAATCTAACAGGTTCAGGAGCGTTCGTGATCGCCAGTCACACTCAGGATGAATCATGGTTGCTGCGAGCAAACCCATTCTACTTCAGACAGTTGGCTGGGGACGTCGACGCAAGCGGCAAAGTTGACATACTCGACATCTTCGCAGTCGCCTCGGTATTCGGCAAAAACGTTCCTCCTGCAAGTCCTATCGCTGACCAGAACGGCGACGAAAAAATAGACATCCTAGACATATTCGCTATCGCTAAAAACTTTGGGAAGACAGTATAACAACATCCCCTTTTTCTTTCGTTGAGATGAAACGTGAAGCTTTCTTTGACTCAAGCTTCTGACGTCACAATGTGACAGCCCTATTGCTCCATGTAGTTCATTTATTATAGATGTTTTTAGGTAGTACAGTCTTCGGGTGAAGCAAGGTGCGTCGTCAGAAATCGAAGGTTAGAGTAGCGGTCTGCGGTGTCGGTTTTGTGGGAGGGCAGGCACATGTGCCGGCATTCAAGAAGATAACGGGCTCAGAGCTGGTTGCTTTGAACGCAAGAACTGAGGTGCGGGTGAAGAAGCTGGCAGAGAAGTACAACGTAAGATATTATCTAGATTATGCAGAGTTGCTCAGGTCGAATGTAGACGCGGTTGTTCTGTCTGTGCCCACGCCACTGCATTTTCAGATGGCCTCAGAGGCGATAGCTCTTGGGAAACACGTGCTCTGCGAGATGCCTCTTACGCCTACGATCGCTGAATCCGAAAAGCTAGGTAAGAGGGCAGAGAACAAGGGCGTTGTACTCA
>Ga0315277_10003066_pt1 | contig 22902 bp, 15 predicted proteins | sample YL17G05_15_MG_FD_203695 | JGI IMG/M metagenome (GOLD analysis project Ga0315277, IMG submission 203695) | Sediment microbial communities from Yellowstone Lake, YNP, Wyoming, USA - YL17G05_15 | ecosystem: Environmental > Aquatic > Freshwater > Lake > Sediment | place: USA: Wyoming | collected...
TTCGCCTGGCTGGGCAACTTCCGCCGCCTGGTGGTCCGCTATGAACGGCACGTCCTTAGGTACGCTTCCTTCTTCCATCTCGCGTGCTGTCTGATCCTCGTCAGGTGGTTATGAAATGGCTTCTACAGACTGACTGTGCGAACGCTAGTCTGACGCAGGTTCACCCCAGGCAGTGCGGAAACGGATACCAGATGTGTGTTTCGGGACACTACGGCTGCTCCTGTCACCGAAAGGGACCGGGCGCCCCCGGAACGGCTGCTATGTGCTGGCACTTCCCGACCTGTTGGCGGCCGCTGCCCAAGAGGAAGTGCCGAGACCGGAAGATAGACAGCGTCTAACGGTGTCCGCCAGGAGAGTGCCGATGTCGAGCACGATGAGAGCGTTCCACTTTGATCTGAAGCGCGCCATGTGGCGACGCGCCTATATGGACACGGCGGTGGAATGTCTCCGGCGTTGGGGCTTCAACACCATAGTCTGCGAGGTGGAGGACAAGCTCCGCTCTCCGCGGCACACCGCGCTGGCCCATCCCGACGCCTGGAGCCATGAGGAAGCGGCGGCCTTCGCCCACGACTGCCGCCGGAAGGGCGTCGAGGTGATCCCGCTGGTCCAATCTCTTGGTCACGCAGAGTATGTGGTGAGCCGCCCCGAGTACGCACACTTGCGGGAGGCACCTGAGATTGCCGACCAGTACGACCCCCTGTCGGAAGAGGCGCGCGCTCTGATAGTCGAGCTCTTCGATGATGCCATCCAAGCCTTCCAGCCGCGAGGGTACTTCCACATGGGCGGCGATGAGACGTGGTCGCTGGGCACGAGTAAGAGATGCGCGGCGGTGGTGCGAGAGGTCGGAGTCGGGGGCCTCTATCTCCGTCACATGATGCCGCTCTTCGAGCATGTCCAGAACCGAGGGCTGCAGCCGATCATCTGGGCGGACATGGTGCTCACGCATCCCGAGATCATCCCAGACATCCCGGATTACGTCGTGCTCATGGACTGGGACTACTGGACACGCGAGCAGCGGCCGGATTCGATACGGGTCTGGGGCCGCGAGTCGGTCGTGAGCTGGGACGAGTATGCAGAGTCCGTGTCACCGGAGTGGAAGGCGCGCTTTGGCCGCTACGCGGTGGATGAGCGGACGAGCCGGGACGGGACTTTTCGTTCCCTGTTCTATGCCGAAGCCCTCCGCGAGGCGGGGTTCGAGGTGCTGACCGCATCGGCCGCGCGCTCCATGGGCGATATGGTCGGTACGCCTGCGAACGAGATCCATTGGCCCAACGCCTTCTACTCGGCCCGGACCGGGGCGGCGAGAGCGGGCGGGAATCTCGTGACCTCCTGGGCAGTTCGGCATAACCACCCGGAGCTATCGCTGCCGGTCGCTTTCGGCGCCGCGCAGAGTGTCGAGGACGAGACCGCGTTCGACGCGGCGGCGCTGGGGCGGGCATTCACGAGGGAGCGCTATGGGGTGGAGATGCCGGAGTTCACGCGGGCGGCCTGCCAGCAGTCCGCAACGGCAATTGACCTGGGGCAAGCACACCAACTGCTGGCGGCGCGGCAGAAGCTGCAGCAGGGCCGGGACCCGGTGACGGAGGCCGTCGCCGAGATGGAGCGCACGTGCGGAAGCCGCGCGGACGCCGTCGCTCGGATCAAGACGGCCCGAGCGGGCTACCTCACCGCGGGCGCAGCCTTCCAGGCGATGCGGCCACGAGCGCGGGAGAACGCGCGGGATTTTGACTTCTGGGAGGAAGGCGGGAGGCTCAACATCTTCTATGCCGACTTTCTGCTGTCGGCCCTTGCCGGACGTCTCGATGAACAGGCCGAGGAACTCCTGGCGCGACTGTCGGCACTGCGAGAAGGAACCCGCGAGCTGTTCTTTACTACCTATGAGGCGCGCAGCGTGGAGGAGGAGCTCGACCTGAGGTACGGGTTCCACGAATGCTATCTTCGGGCCCTCGCACGGACGTAGCATGCTCGGTTACGCGGCCCTTCCGGCTACCCCGCGATGATCGCTAATGCCGCCGGCTCCAGCCCTTCCGAAGAGGCGGGCACTGTGATCTCGCCGGGCCGCCCATCACTTTGCACGAAGGCGCGCATCCGGCTTCCTTGCTGATCCTCGTGGCTGGCAGGGTCGCCCGAGCACAGGCCCCGCAGGCGCCCCGGCCCGCTTACCTCCACCTCGATCTCATGGGCGGCCGTGGGCACTGGCGTGCCATCGCCGTCGTGCACGCCGATGGTCACGAAGGTCAGGTCACGGTCATCGGTTGAGATCCGGGAGCGGTCAGCGGCGATCCGAAGCCGCACCGCCGGCCCTGCGGTGCGCACCTCGTGGCGGCAGACGACCTCGCCCGAGAAGAGGCCGCGCGCGAGCAGCGTCCCGGGCCGATAGGGCACCTGCCAGGCCAGGTGCGTCCCCGGCCGGCGCGGCTGGCGGCTCAGCGACTTGCCCCCGAACAGTAACTCCACCTCGTCACAGTTGCTGTAGCACCAGAGGGCGATCTCCTCGCCTTCCCTCCCCGGCCAGGTCCAATGCGGGAAGAGGTGGACCATCGGCGAGGCGGTCCATTCCTGTAGGTAGTAGTAGCAGGCGTCGTTTGGGAAGCGCGCCACATCGAGCACCCCGAACTGGCTTGTAACGATGGGCCACCCCGCGGTCTCGCCGAAGTAGTCAATGCCCGACCACATCGCGCCCCCCGCCACCCACTGCCGGTGAGCGAACTCCGACCACTCCGCCTCGTGACGGAGGCAGAGCTGATACTGGCTTGAGTAGCTCCCGCTCTTGTGTACGATACGTCCGTCCCCCTGCACTTCCACCGGCGCTGCCGCCGGGACGATCTCCTCGTAGATGCCGCGCGCACCGCGGCCCGATGAGTACTCGCTGATCATCAGCTTCTGCTGCGGGTAGGCCTCGTGGTCCTGCACGTAGCGCCCCATCCCCCCGCCGTTGTAGCCCATGATATCGGTAATGAGCCCGAATCCGCTCCAGTAGGGATCGCCGTTGTGCTCGCAGGCGAACGCGGTGGGGCGGCTTGGATCTTCGGCGTGCGCCACCCGGTGGAGCCGTTCGAGCTGGCTCAGCTCTCCCGGATCGTCGTCACCGGCGGTGTTGGCCAGCGACCAACAGATGATGCTGGGGTGGTTCCGGTTGCGGCGGATCAGGTCCCGGAGGGAGATCTCGTTGCCATATCCTTCCAGAGGGCGAAACTGCCCGCGCTGCACGGAAGAGCGGTTCTCCGCCCATACCAGCATGCCTAGCCGGTCACAGGCCTCCATGAGCGACGGCGCCGCATCGTTGTGAGCGGAGCGCAGCAGGTTGCAGCCCATCGCTTTCATGATCTCGACTGTCTTCGCGTTCACCCGGTCCGGCAGTGCCACCCCAATGCCGCCGCAATCGTGGTGCAGGCACATGCCGCGCAGGTGAAGGTGCCGACCGTTTAGGAAGAAGCCCCGCTCATTGGTAGACTCGAACCAGCGGATGCCGAACGAGGTATCGTAGCGGTCCATCTCCTCATCCCCTCGCAACACGGCACTGCTCACCCGGTAGAGGTGGGGGGCGTCCGGAGACCAGAGGGCCGGTCGGGAGAGCGTGAAGACCTGCACCACGTCCACAGATGAGTCTGCTGGCGCCACAACCGCTGTCTCCAGCCGGCCCGCCAGCGCCCCCTGGGGATCGAGCAGTTCCGACACCAGCACGCACTGCTGCGGCTCTGGGGTGTGGTTCAGGAGAGTAGTCCGCACCCGCACCACGGCCTGGTCGGCCGACACCTGAGGAGTGGTAACATAAGTGCCCCAGAGGGCGATGTGGATGTCACCAGTGATAGTCAATCACACGTGGCGGTAGAGGCCGGCGCCTTCATACCACCACCCTTCCTGCCGAGTCGCGTCAACTCGCACCGCTAGGCTTTGCGACCCCGGCCACTGCAAGTAGGAGGTAATGTCGTAGACGGCGCCGGTGTAGCCGGACTCATGGTTGCCAGCAAGCCGGCCGTTGATGTATAGGGAGCTGTCGCGGAAGACACCTTCGAACTCCAGGAAGACCCTCGCCCCCGGCGATAGGTCCGGCAGGTTCAGCAAGCGCCGGTACCAGCCGATCCCGCTCGGGAGGAAACCGGAGGAAGGGTGATTCTCCTCGCTGAAAGGCCCGGCGATGCTCCAATCGTGGGGCACCGACACCTCCTGCCAGGCCCGATCATCGAACTCCTTCTGCCCGGCCCCCGCGACATCACCCAGCGAGAACCGCCAGCCGGAGGCCAATCGCTCTCGAGTGCGCCCCTGCATGCCTTACCTCTCTCCCTACGGCCGGCCAGACCCGGCACCGGCACCCTCTACCATGCCGCTCCGCCTACGCCTACCGGTCTGCCCACGGTTGTAGTTCTGCTGTCTCGATCGGCCAGCATTCGCCTGGGAAATGCCGAGCGCGAACGTCGTCCCCGTAACTACTGCCTGTCGCGAGGTCGTCTGCACCTCCAGCAGCGCGAATGTGTGAACCACTAGCTCATCCGTCATCACGGCTCCCTATCCGGCTCCGCCCCCCAGCGAAAGGTGGGGATGGCATTGTTTGGCTCGGGTCGGAACGCCGCGCGAACCACACCGGAGGGCGCGTTCCGTCCCTCACCGGCATGGCGTTACGTCGTGCGGAAATGGTGGTCTCTTCCAGTGATCCCGCCGGCCACTCGCTCAACCAACGCTAGATGACGTGGCGACTTGTCCGTAATGGGGCCAGATCTGCAGTTTCGCCATCGCCTCCGTCGGGACCGCACGGCCCCTATCCAACTCCTGGAGCGAGGAGATGCGGCCCTCGCGCAGGTCTCGCAGTAGCCGCGCGGCCTCCCCGTACCGCTCGCGGAGTCCGCCGAAGCGGATCTCCAGCACTTCCAGGCCGGCCTGTTTGTTGCGGCGCAGCCACTGACGTCGGAATGAAAGCAGGAGCTGGGAGGTGAGCCGGGCCATCCGCAGTGCTTCCTTCTGCACGTTCTCCAACTGGCCGATTTTCCGGTCGAAGTAGGCCTCCTCGAGATCCACCCGGAAGCGGATCTTGGCCGCCAGATAGCGCGCCAGAAGCGCGGCGTGAGCCATGTCCACTGGCTCGGTCTGAGTCCGGAACCGGGCCAGCCGGCGCGCCAGCCGTTGATAACCGGGGAGGATGCGCTGCCAGTGACCCGGATCGGCGGCCTCTTGCGACAGCCAGTACAGGCCGATGAGGGGATCGTCCCAGAGCGCCAAGGCGGCCTCGTCAGTGCCCAGGTCGCACCCCAGAAGCACCTGATCGTAGCCGATCCCGCAAACCGCGGCGAAACGCCGACCCATGAGCGCATCGGGCTCGCCGTAGGCCTGAGCCGCGCCATAGGCCACACCTGCCAGGGCAGAATCGTACTCACAGTACGCACCATCGTCTCCCCACATGGTAAAGAAGAACTCCGTTATGCCTTCTTCCTTGCAGGCGGCAATGGAGGGAGGGACGTTCTCCTCCGTGGTCCTCCTGTCGTACCAGAGGTGTGACCACGTCCAGACGCCGGAGCCCATCACCAGGGTTGAGCCAAGCTGCCGATGCGCGCGGATCATGTCGACGTAGATTCGCTTGGAGGAGTGGTAATAGTCCCAATACACGATGTCCAAGCCGGCCGGTATGGACGCCCTTACCTTCTCGGGGATCACAACTTCCGGGTCATAGTAGTCTTTGGTCTTGCTGCCTATCCGAAAGTACATGTCAGACCAGATCATGGGCCTTACGCCCTGCTCGCGGCAGATCTCGGCGACCTTGGTCAGGTGCTCGCTAAAGATGTCAAAGGGGGGGCGATAGCCGTGCAGATCGAAATAGCGCCCCCGGCCGAGGTCCTGTGCCTCATCCATCCCGATGTGCAGGCGGCGGGAGCGGAACGCACCGGCATAGGCGGCCACCATCTTGCGAATGAGATCGTAGGTCGCCGGCTCCCCGACCAGGAGGGTATTCCCCGTGTCACTGATGGGGCCGTAGGCATCCCATTTCAGAACGCGCCGCAGATTGCTAAGAGTCTGGATGCAGCCGACCATCTCGATGCCCAGCGCGGCCGCGTAGGTATCAAGCTCCTGCAACTCCTGTCTTGAGTATGCCCCTCTCAGGAAGCCGAAGAAGGGTTCGCCCTCCACTTGATAGGTGTCCTCGGTGTAGAGCAGCACCATGTTGTAGCCAAGCAACGCGAGTCGGCGCAGCCATTTCATCAGGTATGGGACCTGCATCACCGCATTGCGGGAGCAGTCCACCATGATGCCGAGCGTGGAGAACGAGCAGACCTCTACGAACTCGCCCGTCTGCTCCGGCATCCCGGCCAGGGCCGCCGAGACGCCGCGCAACGCCTGCGTCAGTAACCCATAGGAGATGCGGATACCCGTGCCGGTGCGCGCAACCCGCAGCGGATGTTCGAGCGGCTGCTGAACGAACTCGAGTTGCGGCTCGCCGGCCCCCTCGCGGAGCGGGTATTCGGTACCGAGCACTTCGAGTGCTGTCGCAATATCGGGTGACACTTGTGCTGCAGTCCAGTAGAGCGTCTGCTTCATCGATTGGGTCTCCTTCTTCCCCGCCTGCGAGAATACCACCTCCGCCACGGGATCGCGCTGCCGGAAGCCCTTCCGCACCAAGCACAACTGCACCCCGCTCGGAGCCTTCGCCACCTGCTATTCACCTATCATCCGCTTTCCAGGCCTTCCTTCAGTGGGGGAGCCCCGTCTCCTCCCTTGTGAAGAGGGTGCTCCTCAGAAACGCCAGGATCTCTGCCATTGGGCAAGAACAAGGCTCCAGTGGGCGGCAGGCGACGCGGACATGCAGGCAGATCGCGATAGAGGGTAGTGGGAGACGATGCACTAGTGCACTTCGTATTGACACTACTGCATCAACGCGAAGGGATGATCTGGAATCCAAGGGAACGAGGCCTTTCAGATGGTAGTTCTACGTGGCTCCAACGCGAGTCGGCTAAACTTTCGCAATACAGATCGAAAAACCTCGCATCGCGGCTGCCTACCCGATCGGCTGGCGTGAAGCCGAGTCCGAAGAAGTGAACGCGAGAATAGGGTCAGGATCAGGCGGCGTAGCCGACCCACCGAGAGCAGAAGATGACCTTGGATGAAATCGCAGCAAGGGGCTCGCGGACGCTGGGGGGCGGCATCCGGCCGCCTGCGGCTCGTGAACTACAGCCAACCAGAGGCGTGACCTTCCGCGCCGTGGTGGCAGCGCTGCTAATCACCGCGGCCATCGTCTGCATCAATCCCTACACGGCGTTCATTAAGGACGTGTGGAACGTTGGCGACGGAGGTATGCTCCAGGGGCCCATCCAGGTCGCGTTTCTCTTTCTCGTCCTCAATACCGTGCTGCTTCGGTTCGCGCCCAAGCGGGCATTCTCGCGAAGCGAGCTGCTGGTGATCTACGGGATTCTCATCATCGCCTTAGCGACCGTCTACGGCAGTCAAACCGCGCTGGTGTCCTTCATCCCCTATCCCCAGTATATGGCCACCGCGGAAAACGGCTGGGCCAGCCTGATCCTGCCGCGTGTTCCCTCCTGGCTTGCGGTCAGCGACGCGCGAGTTGTGCCCTGGTTCTGGGAGGGGTTGCCTGAGGGCCAACCCTTGCCATGGGGAGCATGGCTCGTTCCTCTGCTCGCGGTCTCCAGCTTCTACTTCGCACTGATGGTCGCCACGTACTGCCTTGGGGGCCTGGTGAGTCGAGACTGGATGGAACGGCAGCGGTTGGCCTTCCCGATGGCGGAGGTGCCCCTGGTACTAGTCGGCGGTGATGCACGGCCATCATTGCACTCTCGCCTCTGGAGAAACAAAGCATTTCTGATCGGCCTCGCCATTCCGGCGGTGATCAACCTGACGCAGTGGTTGAACGGGATCTTCCCGAGCCTCCCATATCTCAATATGGCGGCGCTTGACTCCCCAGGAGCTCACTATTTCGCCGGCATGGGGCTTCCCTGGAGCGTGCTGGCGGATCTGCGAGCCAGGCTGCTCTGGAGGATCATCGGCGTTGCTTGCCTGGCGCCGGCAGAGGTTTCTCTCAGCCTCTGGCTCTTCCACATCCTCTTTCGAGGGCAGATGCTCGTCTGGGCGAGCTTCGGCGTCGTTGCGGATAGCGCCTCAGCCTCTGGTTTCGACCCCCATGTTTTCACCGGATTCATGGAGGCCGGCGGGTTCGTCGTCTTGAGCGCGATCATCCTGTATCAATCCCGCCAGGGCTTCGCGGCGGCATGGAGAGGACTGTGTGGGCTGAGAGCTCCGCAGACCGACGACCCCTACGCGCCCCTGTCTGGCCGTGGTTCGCTACTGGGGTTCATTGCGGCAAATGCGTTCATGCTCTGGTGGCTGATCGCGGCTGGCGGCTCCTGGTGGTACTTCGCGGGCGTACTCGTGTTCGTGTACATCTATGCGCTGGGGGCTGCCCGATTGATTGCGGCCGGCGGGGTGTTGTTTCTGTCTCCCGACATCAGTCTTATGGATCTCGGGGTGAGGACCGTGGGGGGAGCGACGATAGGTGCTAGGTCTCTGACGATCGACACCTATGCCCAGAGCATGTTCCTGGACGAAGCCTACTCCATGAACCAACCCATGACCCACATGCTCACCAGCTTCCGTGTGCTGCGGGCCAGCAGGACGTCGGCCCGCTATTTCGCCCTGGCGGCCGCGGCGGGGGTGGTGGTCATGCTGGGTGTGGGGCTCCCAGCTCTTCTGGAGTGGGCGCATCGCGGGGGGGCAATCCGGCTGAACAGCTGGTACTTCGGAGAGCAGGCCCACGGTGCGTTCGGTCAGCTAGATACTGCGCTGCGCAATCCCGTCCCGGCCAGCAACATCCTCCGGCTCGCCGTGTTGCTGGGCGCAGCAGTCATGCTCGGACTCACCTACATGCACATGCACTTCCTGTGGTGGCCGCTCAGCCCGATCGGCTTTGTCATCGCCAGCAGTGAGATCACCAACCGGGTGATCTGGGCGAACTTCCTGATCGGATGGCTAGCCAACACGATCATCCGGCGAGCAGGCGGGTTCCGGCTCTACCTGCAGGTCCGCCCGGCCTTCGTGGGCCTAGTGCTCGGGGACATCCTGACCAGGCTGGTGCTGCTCCTGCTGGGACTGCTATTCACCGCCCAGGTTTCCGGTGGGTAGGTCGAGGAACTCCACAGCCTCTACGCGCAAGACAGAAGTGAAGCCAGGAAAGGAGTTAGCATGAAAGCCGAATGGGTCTTGGCGGTGGCAGCAGTGCTGCTGGCGGCTTCGCCCCTGACGGGAAGAGCCGCGGGGGGTGACATCACGGCGCTGAAGCGCCTCTATCCCACCACGCCGCTCGTCGTCGTCGGCAATCCCGTCGCGGCCATCGTGGTCCCGGACGATCCGCGGCTTCAGAACATGGCGCGGCAACTTGCGGATGAGATCAGGCGGCGCAGCGGTGCCAGCCCTGAGATCCTGGCGGCAGACAAGCTCGTCTCGCGGTGGTGGGAGATCGACTTCACCGCGATCCAGGGGCGCTCGCTCATCGCCCTCGGCAATATCAACACGAACCGGCTGCTGGGTGCGCTGTGGGGTGCGGGCTACACGGACGAGGACTCGACGTACCCGGGTGACGGCGGATATGTCGTGCGCACCGTGCACGACCCGTTCGCGAAGGGCTTCAACGTCGTCGTGCTTGCTGGCTCGGATACCGACGGAGTCCGCCGGGCGGTGGATGCCTTCTGCCGGAAGCATCTCCCCGGCCCGGCTCGCGACTTGGTGCTCCGCGCTCCCATCACCGACATCCAACTCGGGAAGGAGCCGTCACCCTATGTCGGCCAGGCCTCGGGCCGACTCCCGCACACCTACCACCATCGCTGGCCTTCCGCTTTCGAGATCGAGCAGGGTCTCAGTAGCATCCTGAGCAGCGACCCAATTCCTTATACGGACCCGAACGACAGAGCCAAGGGAACGTTGGTGAATGTCACCGGTGCGCTCGCCACCATCGCCGAGGCCTATTTCCACACCGGGGACCCGGGGCTCCCGCCCCTGATGAAGCAGGTGGTGGATCGCAATCGCGCACTGCTGCAAGTGGTCCCCGGGCGAGTGGAAATGGAGGCGGCATCCTCGGAGCACATGGTCTGGTGGGACAGCGTCGAGGAGCTGCCTATCTGGACCGACCGAGACCGACTGGACGTCACCAATGCCTTCCTGCAGGACGCGCGGCAAGGGTTTGAACGTGGGGAAGCACACGACCTTGTCAAGAAGGGCTATGTGCAAGTCGTGGCCGAGAACCACGCCACGAACTCCGCCCTCAACACGTTCCGCGTCTGGAGCTACTTCGAGAAGTACTACCACCTCCCCGATACGGCTTACTGGATGAGCGTTGTCCATGCCACCTTCGCGGGTTCTCTGGCGAGCCACCAGATGCTGGAGGACTCCGCAGGCTACAATGTCTACGCCCCGGAAGACGCCGTGGTGTATGCGCTCGCCAGCCAAGACACACGGTACTTCCGACTGGGAATTGCCGCCGATCACCTGGCCTACTACCTCCAGACGAGCTACAACAACCTGGCCCTCAGCACCGGCTTTGGCGACGCCGGTATCACGCCGGTGTACCCGTGGGAGGCGCGTCTGCTCTACACCATGGGGTGGTACCTGGGCGATCCTCGGGTGATGTGGTGGCTCCGCTCCTATGTCCCGAACGAATGCGGGCAGGACACCTACCAGGACAAGGCACATGGGCGGGTCCCACTCAACCTGGGGATTCCACTGAGAGAGCCGACCGAGTGGACGGGAATGCAGGTATTCCCGATCTGGAAGCAGACGCTGGGCTGGGAGCGGGCTTCGAAGCAGGTGGTGACCTCGCCGCGAGAGCCGGTGGGACCGGAGTGGTTCACAAAGGTCGTCTTCCGGGAGGCGTGGAGCCCGAACGCCCAGTACCTCTTGCTGGATGGTGCCGGTACGTGGGACAGACACGAGGGCTACCCCCCCGGGCCAGAAGGGCACATGCACTCCGACATCAACACCATCATCAACTTCACTGATAAGGGACGCGTGTGGCTCGTCGATAATACCTACAGCGCCCGCTCGATCACTGACCATTCCGGGCTCACCATCACCCGCGGCGGCAGCTTCTCCCACGATGATCGCCCGGCTCGACTCAAGGACGCTGCCGAGGGCGCCGGCTTCGCCCTGACGCGCTCGGTGGTGGATGACTACTGTGGAGCCGATTGGGAGCGGACCATCTTCTGGTATCAGGGGCACCACTTCCTGGTACTCGACCGGGCGATCGCGAAGCAGCCTGGCGAGTACGCGGTGCGCTGCAACTATCGAACGCTAGGGAAGCCGACGGTAGGGGGCCAGACGCTTGATCTCGAGCAGCAGGGGAAGCGGTGCCGCATCACCTCCGACGGAGGGGCGGCGCTGGAGCTGCAGCCGATAGTCCCGGCTGAGGTGAAAGACTGGGAGACGCTCTATCCGTATGCGGACCCGGTGATCGGGATGCTCCAGGAGTACAAGAGTGCGGCCCTCCAGCCCGGGCAGGCGCTCTCTTTCGTCAACCTCATCCAGGCCGGGGAGAACGGCGCGAAGCTCGATACCCTCTCCCTCGTCTCGGATTCCGCCGCGCTCGTGACTGGCAGCTCCGGCATAGTATCGTACGGACTCGGGAACCCGCCCGGCGGGATCGCCGCGGCGCGGGTGTATCTGATCGGGGGGAAGGCGGCGCTGTTTGCGGGGCTGACCCGGCTGGGGAAGGATGAGGCGCCGCTGCTCACCAGCAGCGCCCCCATCAACCTCTGGATCTCTCCCACTGAGGGCGCGGGCATCGAGGCTTCGGCACCGGTCAGCATCACCTTGGCCGGCGGCAAGGTGATGCAGCTGGCGCACGGGAAGCATGCCCTGAAGCTGGACCCGGCAGCGCAACTGCTCTCCATTTCTCTGGCGGCGGCACGGCAGCAATCGGTATCTCGTCTGGAGCCGCAGAGCCTGAGCCGCGGTGTGTCCGCCACTCGCGCCCTGGAGACGAAGCGCGTCTCCCTCGGGGCGGAGGCGAACCGCATGGTGTCTGCCGACCTCAATGGTGACGGCGGCAAGGAATGGATCATCGCCGGACAGGACGGGGCGAGGGCCTATACCCAGGAGGGGAAACTGATCTGGCGCTTTGCCACCGACAAGCCCTGCCGCGCCATCGCCGCGGCGGACGTGGATGGCGACTCCAAGGTCGAGGTGGCTTTGGGCTGTGACGATGAGAAGCTCTACTTGCTGGATTCAGTCGGCCTGCTCCGCTGGTCGTTCCAGTGCAAGTCCACCTCCTATTCTCCGCCGCCCGCGGTACGGGACGTGCAGATCAGCGATGTGGACGGAGATGGGAAGCTGGAGATCCTGGTGATCGCCAGTTGGGTGCACTGCCTGGACGCGATAGGCAATGTCAAGTGGGAGAACTACTGGCGGTATGGACGAGGCGTCTACTGGGGGGCGGCTCGCCAGATAGCCGTGGACGACTATGATGGTGACGGGAAACCAGAGGTGGTGGTAGCCTACTACGATTCGTATCCTGCCGTCACTAGCTACGACGGGGCAGGCAAGGCGAAGCCGCTGGTGGCCTACATCGGCACGCCCCAGAGTCTCCTCCTGATGGATCTGGCGGGGGAGAGAAAAGGCCGGCAGATCATGATGGGCAGCGATGAGCAGCTCGAGGCGCTCCGGCCTGACAAGGCAGACAGCGAGTCGTCCAAACAGGTGAAGCGAGAGCCCCTGGACCAGGGAAGCTTCACCTACCTGGCCTCGTACCAGCCCGAGGGCGGGCAGCCCATCCTCTATGCGGCTACGGACATGGGCACCCTGATCGCCTATTGCGGGGGGAGGGCGGCGAACCAATCCGGGACCATCGGCCGGCTTTGGACGCGGGTCACCGGGGAGCAACTCACCCAACTTGCCGCAGTGGAGTCGGGACAGGTGCTGGCCGGGACGAAGACGGGCGCGGTCATCATGCTTGATGGAGAGGGCGGCGGCCCACTCGCCCACACGGCGCCGACGGGATCGCCAGTAGTCCAGCTCATGCCGGACGGCAATACCACCTTGATCGTGCACGCGGATGGAGTGGTGGAGATCATGGCGGCACAGCTGGGCCGTACGGAATCATAGACCGACATGGCCTCGGACGGGCCTGCCAGCCGGGGGATCGCAGACGACGGCCGGCTCCGGCTTCTCTGGGGGCACAGACTTGTTTCCTGACACTTCGCAGAAGTGACGTCCTGATGGCAGCGCTTGCATCACCCGAGAAAGTCTCCTGCGCCCTCCGACGCGGTGAGATTGATCGTGTCCCCATGCGATATAACGGCCGGCCCGGGGTCGATGAGGCCTTGGCGGGCTACCTCGGGGTCACCATAACCGGCAACTGGCACGAGCGGATGATGCAGGCGCTAAACATCCTCGCGCTCAGGGTTAGAGTACAAGTTCAGTCGGAGTCATATGGGAGTCGAAGGTGTATCAGTACGGAGGTGACTCCCGATGCAGCGCAAGGATTGGGTGCGGTTGACGAAGGGACAGCGCAAGGTGATCCAGCACCGGCTGCGCCGGGCGGGATCGGCAGCCGAGCGGCGACGGCTGAATGCGGTCATTGCTGTATGATGCCGGACAGAAGATGGAGGCGATTGCGGAGACGCTGGGCTGCTCGGTGGGGAGCATCAGTCTGGACCTGCAGCGCTGGCGTGCGGAATGCTTTGCCGGGTTGGCTCCCAAGCCCTGTGGGGGGAGCGAGCCGAAGGTCTCGGACGGGCAGTTCGCCGCCCTTGAGAAGTCACTGGAGGCGCCGCCCAGTGCGGTGGGGTACTGCGCCGGCACCTGGACGCTGCCGTTGATGGTGCGCTTCTTGGTGGAACAGGTGGGAGCGCCGACGCTGCATATCGGCAATGTGAGCCGGCGATTGGTGGCGCGGGGGTGGCGGCGACTGCGGCCGCGGCTGGGGATCGTGCGAGAGGATCCCCAGCGAAGGGAGAAGCTGGCCGCTATCGAGGAGGCAAAAAGGGGGCGCTGGCAGCGGACCCAGACCCCCTGATCCTGTACGAGGACGAGATGGACCTGGACTGGAATCCACGCATCACGCGGGTGTGGGCGCGCCCAGGCCGGCCCATGCGGGTGATGACGCCGGGGCAAAACAAGAAGAAGACGATGTTCGGGGCGGTGAGCGTGGCAGGCAAACTCTGCTACTGCATTCAGCCGCGCAAGCGGGCGGTGAACTTCCTCGCCTTCGTTCAGCAGTCGCTGCATCGGGTGGCGCAGGCGGGTCAGCAGGTCTTGCTGATCCTGGATCAGTATGGCATCCACACCGCAAAGGTGGTGGATCGCTTCGTGGCCCAGACGGAGGGCCGACTGCATCTGATCTGGCTGCCCTCCTACTGCCCGAATGACAACCCCCAAGAGAAGGTGTGTTCGCACCTGCAGCGGGCGGTGCTGCACAACTGCTAGCACGACTCTCTCGCCGAGCGGGAGGCGGTCACCCGTCGGCATCTGGCTCGCTTGCAGAAAACTGGTTGCCTCCATCTCTTTCAAAGTTGAGCGCGAGGATGTTTAGGCATAGACGTTCGAAACGTATCGCCTCCCTCTCCCAGGTCTTCCCCGGAACTGGAGGACGGGCGGCGGCCAGCCGCGTCGGGGCCCAGAGAGCCTGCGGACGCGCTCGGGGCACTAGAGGCTGCGCCGGGAGGCGGATCCGGCACTGAAGACGTCGATCCGGGGACCCTCCTCGAGCGAGCACAGTTCCTTGATTCGGCAGGCGACCCGCCCTGGTTGACGGTGCGCATCAGTGGGCCTTGGAGCGGCGCGGCCGATCTGGTCGGCCTGGAGCCAACACTGATTGCGATAGCCGAGGGCGACCCGGTGATGCTCCGCCTGCTCGATCGGCTTGCGGATCGTGCTAGTGGCGTGGTGGACGCAACGGCGCACGCTTTGCGTAGCCGACTGGACGGTCTACCTCGGCGACGATCTGGGAACGCAACGGGGCCCTCTCATCTCCCTGGCGATGGCGGCGCAGGTCCTGATGCCGCTGTACCGCCGCATCGGGGAACACATTCACGCCGCGGGAGCGATCTTCTGCATGCACTGCTGCGGCGCGATCCACGACCTTATCTCCCACTTCATCGACGCGGGCGTAGACGTGATGAACCCGCTTCAGCCGTGCGTGCCGGACACCTTTTGCTTGACGACTTCAGTCTCTCTCGCAGTTCGGGCAAGGAGTCCAGCAAGGTAGCCGCGTTGACGCGACGGCCGGGCTGACAGCTGTCTGGGAGAGTACACGCGTGCACTCCTTTGTTGCACGCGTGTACCGCCTATCGCTGTTTGGTTTCCGCAGGCGTTCTCCTGCGTGTCTGCGACCGGCCGGCCGTGTCATCTGCGGCATGGCCGGTGGCGTGCCGCCGGTAGTGCCCCGGAGAACAGCCATAGTAGCGCAGGAATAGCCGGTGTAGGTGGCTTGCATGAGCGAAGCCCCAATCATGGGCAACACACTTGACGGAATCAGCAGTCTCCAGGAGCTGATCGGCCGCCCGACTCAGCCTGTGGCGCACGCAGAACTCCGGGAAACTGAGGCCGGTGAAGTCACTGAAGTAGCGCGCGAAAGCGTTGCGGCTGAGACCAATCTGGCGGGCCACATCCTTTGACCGTATGAGACCATTGCTGGAGGTCACCAGCTCTACGACGGCGGTCAGGGTTCCATAGTCCGGGTTCAGGAACGGACGCGTCGAGGCGGGTGGCTGCCATCCCTTCCGCAGGGTCAGGAGCGCCCTGAGCATGGCCAAACGAAGCCACAATCCCCGGTCGGGGTCCTGGCGATCATCCTGCCTCCCGATAAGCTCCCTACCGAGTTCCCGGAAGGTAGCGCGATCATCGTTGGAGGCAGTGGGTCGGTGCTCAGGGGCGACCTTGAAAGGAAGGGTCCAGTCCGTCGGCGGATCACCGGCCCAGTTCATCTGCATAAGCACGGCCGGTAGCACCATCAGCGTGACCGCCTCGGAGGGCTTGCGAAGCGGCACGCGCGCGTGGCGTTCCCAAAGCCCGGTGAGCCAGATCTCACCGGGCCCAAGGTCGGTCATCCACCGTGAGTAGTGAAGGCGCAGTCTACCGGACAGCACAATCCCGAGTTCCAGCATGTGGTGAATGGCGTAGATGGGCCGCTCCCCCCTCGGCACAAATTCCCATCGCTCGGGGTACACGCAGAACGGCCCCCCGGATGCATCCACGTAGATCTGATCGTTTCGCTCAGCAGAACGACGCGATCTTCCGCTATCAACCATGGTCCATTGCACCTCGATGTTCCCATGCAGGAAACTGGACGCGATTATATCATTGGCGAGTGCATCCGTGCAACCCCGATCCATTGACTTCGGTGCCGCTTGGGCTAGACTAGACTATAGAGCTTGCCTGGACAGAATCACGGTCGGCGGGACATGAGATCATGGGCGGACAGGAGGTGAAAAACAGTAGAATGCCCGATCGAAGTGACTCGTGCTCAAGCGACGCGGCAGTCCACTACCTACGGAGGTTCTGATGATGAGATCTCGGAAGACAGAAGGTTTCACTCTGATTGAGTTGCTTGTCGTAATCGCGATTATCGGAATCCTGGCGGCCATGGTGTTTCCGGTCTTTGCTCGCGCCCGTGAGTCGGCCAGGAAGGCGGTGTGTCTCTCGAATGTGAAGAACATCGCCCTGGCCATCAGTATGTACTTGGGCGACAACAACGACACCTTCTGGCCGTACGACAAGGATCACGCGGCGTTGCTGGCCCTGACCGGCGATCCGAGTGCCAAGGATACGGACTGCGAGGTGACGGGAGCCAACCCGTACCTGAGGCCCGAGGTGCTCCTGGACGAGTACACGAAGAACCGCGACGTCTGGATGTGCCCGAGCGCGAAGTGGGTCGGGGGAGCGGGATTCATCGTCCCCATCGGGCGCGATGGTCTCTGGTATAACGCCTACGTCGACAACATAGGCACCAAGGGCAGCGTGTGGGGATTCGGAGCCACACCAATGAGGATCGGGCTGTGCCACGGGGATGTCTTCCCCGTCGGCTGGGGCGGTGGCATCACCGACTCCTTCGTTCAGGGAGCGACCTACGCGGCGATGATATCCCCGACGGGAAACAAGGTGTTTGTGTCAGGGATTGGCGTCCTCGGCGAATACTGGGGCCAGATGGACGGGTACAATGATTCGTTCCGCGGCAAGAAGATGTCCCAGTTCGACGACGTCTCGAATACGGTTGTAGTCACCGACGGGGTCTGGCAACGTAACTGGTCACTGGCGAACCGCGTCGCGTGGCCCGACATCTGCGGCGCCGATCTGGACTGTGTCAGGACGGCTGCCGCGGGCAACAATGCCGGCTGCTGCCTGTACGACCCGATGGATCCCGAGCACGAGTTCACGCTTGAGGAGATGAAGGACTTCGTCGGCGGCGGTCCGATGCAGAAGAAGTACACGCGCCATCTTGGCGGCAGCAACCTCGGCTTTGTCGACGGTCACGCGGCCTGGATGTCTGCGATGCAGATCGTCAGCAAGGCTGCTGACAGCGAACTGAAGGGATTCTGCTACCTAAGCCCCGGGAAGCCGGGAGCCTGCCCGTAGTCCCAGATTAGCGGCCAGTGGTTAGCCTGAGCAGAGGATTGAGTTTCTGGCCGCCAGCAGCGAGAGGTGTTGGGGCAGGCCGGATCGGACGGTCCGGCCTGCCGTGTTATTGTGAATGAGACGCTCGTACGGCATCATCGGCCCTGGCGGCGGCGATTCGAAGCAGCACACGCAGTGTGATCGGGGAGGAAACAGACAAGTGGCAGAGCAGTTGGCACTATGCGGAGGAACTCCAGTCATACCACCAGGGACGGTGCGGCCCTGGCCTCCGATCGATGACACTGATCGCAAGATGGTGCTCGACTCGTTGGAGGGAACCTCCCACGCGTTCGGTCCGAACTGCCTGGCCTTCCAGGACGAGTTCGCGGCGTGGAACGGGAACCGCTATGCGGTCACGACCAACTCCGGCACGGCCGCGCTCCACATGGGACTGGTGGCATGTGAGTGCGGATGTGGCGACGAAGTGATCGTCCCGGCCTACTCGTGGTCATCCTCCGCCACCTGCGTGATGCAGCATAACGCGATTCCAGTGTTCGTGGACATCGATTTCGACACCATGAATATTGATGTGGGTCGCATCGAGGCCGCCATCACGCCGAAAACGAAAGCGATCATAGTGGTCCACCTGAATGGGCTGCCTGTGGACATGGACAGAGTAATGGCGATCGCGGATAAGCACGGGCTAAGGGTCATCGAGGATGCCTGCCAGGCTCACGGCGCTCGGTACAAAGGGAAGAAGGTCGGCACTCTCGGGCACTGCGCCGCCTTCAGCTTCAACCAGAACAAGTGCCTGTGCTCCGGAGAGGGCGGCATGTTCGTCGCCGACGACGAGGCCATATACGAGCGCGCCAGGACGCTGTGGTCCTTCGGTGAGGAGGTCGGGCCTACGGAGCGGCGCGACTACCATGTCTACGCGATGGGGTGGATGTACCGGAACAATGACCTCACCGCGGCCTGGGGTCGCGCCCAACTCAGGAAGCTTGACCGCCATTTGCTGACGCTGCGGGAGAACGTCGAGTGCCTCAGCCGACACCTCCAGGGCGTGCCCCACCTGATACTGCCGACGGAGCCGGCAGGGTTCGAGCATAGCTGGTACAACTATACGGTTCGCTTTGACATGGAAGCGCTCGGACACGCTCACGATGCACGCCGCTTCCGGGACAGACTCATCGAGGCCCTGCAGGCCGAGGGCCTGGGCACTGGCATCTGGCAGTCCTTCATCCTACCGGCGATGACTGTGTTTCAAGCAAAGAACGCCTACGGACACGGCTGTCCGTGGACGTGCTCCCGCTCGGGGCCCGTGGACTATTCCGTTGACAGCTTCCCGGTTGCTGCCCGGCACCTGGATACGCATACCGGGCTGACCTATCCTCTACGGGCGCCCAACGGTACCGATGTCGCCGAACTCGCAGCCACAGCCATCCGCAAGGTGATGGAGAATATCGACCAGGTCGAGGCCTGTGAGCCAGTCGGCGAGGCAGCGGTCTGAAATCAGCCATGCTGCCGTATGGTTGCGCCATGGAAGGCAGCAGGAGTCTGAGGAGTGGCCTAAAGAGAACGCGTCGGTGCCGCAGAGCGGGCGCTATCCCGCAGGACGAATCCCCGGGAATCCCTTTTTGGAGGAAGCACATGATTGCAGTTGGATGGGCGATGCGAGACATGACCCCGACCCGGCCGGTCCAGCTTCGTGGCCAGATGTACCGGCGGGTGGCGCGCGAGGCGATAGATCCGCTCACGTTGACCGCGCTCGCCTTGGAGGGCGGCGAGCCGAAGGACTGCGCCATGATCATCTCCTGCGATCTGGTCGGCGTCAGCGACGAGCTTCAGCAACTCGTCAGGAAGCAGCTCGCGCCGCAGCTCCCTGAGGTCCCTCCCGAGAAGGTGGTCATGGTCGCCACTCACACGCACACGTCCCTGTTCGAAGGTCCCTCGGATGAGCGGGAGAATGACGAGATGACGCCGGCAGAGTGCGCGGCGCTGATCACCGACCGCGCAGTGGAGGCCGCCGTGGAGGCCTGGGCGCGGCGCGCGCCGCACACGCTGGGAGTGGCCTTCGAGCATGCGGTGGTAGGCCACAACCGGCGCGCCGCCTATGCCGACGGCAGCTCCCAGATGTACGGGCAGACCGACCGCAAGGATTTCGTCTGGATCGAAGGATACGAGGATCACAGCCTCGACGTGATCTTCACCTGGGATGCGTCTGGCAAGCTTACTGGAGTGGTGCTCGATATCCCTTGCCCGGCGCAGGTTGACGCGGACCTGAAAGTCGTATCGGCTGACTACTGGCACGACATCCGCGTCCAGCTGCGGACGCGGCTCGGCGACCATCTGCAGGTGCTGCCGCTCTGTGGGGTGGCCGGGGACCAGTCTCCGTGGCCTCTCATCTACCGGCGCCAGGAAGAAGAGATGCGGCGGCGGCGCGGCATCTCCGAGCGCCAGGAGATCGGCATCCGCGTGGCCGACGCCGTCATGCGGGCCGTGGCCTGCACCCGTCCGGCCACAGGCGACATCGCCTTTGCCCACGCCGTCAAACACCTCAAACTTGCCCCGCGGGAGATCTCCCGCGCCGAGCGGGATTGGGCGGAGGCCGAATACGCGCGGGCGATCCGGGAACTCGACCCTTCGTCGTGGTATCCGCAGCGGCTGAAAGCCGTGGTCGACTCATTTGACCGGCAAGAACAGGCGGAGCGTTTACCCGTGGAGGTCCACGTACTGAGAATGGGCGACGTCGCGGTGGCGACAAATCCTTTCGAGCTGTACCTGGATTACGCCCTCCGGATCAAGGCGCGCAGCCCGGCGGCGCAGACGCTTGCTGTCCAGCTGGCCTCGGGGATCGGAGGCTATCTTCCTACGGCGCGGGCGGTGGCAGGCGGTGGGTACGGTGCGGCGCCGTCCTCGACGGTGGTGGGTCCGACCGGCGGGCAGGAACTGGTCGAGGCAACTCTGGAGATGATACGAAGTCTGTTTCCATCGGAGACACAGGCACCATAGCGTTCGGGGCGGCATATGTACATCACTCGTCCGGCGCTGCATGGGCCGCCGACCGCTGTCGGCCCGGGGAAGGGCCGTGGCGGAACTCGAGGGGCAGCCTCGAAGCACACGCGACTTGGATGACGATACGTGCAAAGGATTGTCCTCATGCAGTTCGTGCAGCGCTATCCCGAGATCATGGCGCGATTCGATCGATTCTGGAACGGCCGCGAAACCGACCGGCCGGTACTCTACCTATCGGCGCCAAAGGACAACCCGGATCGCTCGATCCCTGCGCCTCCGTCGCTTGAGGACGCCACCCAGCGCGTGCTCCCCGAATACTTCGTGGCGAGGGCTCGCCACGAGCTCGCCACTACAGCCTACTTCGCAGAGGGTTTTCCCCACGTCTTCCCCAACTTCGGCCCCCTTCTGCTGCACGGCTGCATCGGCGGCGACCTGGACCTGAGCCACTCGGGCACGACCTGGTTCCCGCCATTCCTCTCGGAAGTGACACAGTTCACCTCCTTGCGCTTCGACCGCACCGGCAAATGGTGGCCCCGTCTGCTGCGCGTTGTGGAGGCGCTCTTCCAGGAGGTGGGAGACGAGATGCTCATCTCTTGCACCGACATAGGCGGCGTCGGTGACGTCGTGGCAAGCTCCGTGGGCCGGCAGATCCTCTTGGACATCGCCGAGCGCCCGGAAGCGGTAAAGGCCGCCGTGGAGCACTGCCGTACGCTCTGGCTTGAGGCCTATGAGGACCTCCAGCGCTTGATCTCGCAGCACCAGGACGTCACCACCGTCTGGTGGCCCTTCGTGTCCCGCGGCCGCGTCCACATGACCGAGTGCGACATCAGTGCTCTCATCTCGCCCCGGGCGTTCAAGCGAGTTTTTCTCGGCGACCTCGCCGCCATGTATCGGCGCCTCGATCACGGAGCCTATCATCTTGACGGCCCCGGTACCGAGTGCCATGTTCCCGCGCTCCTCGAGCAGCCCGGGTTGCACTGCATCCAATGGGTACCGGGGCCGGGGGTGAGCGCACTGGCGCATGCCGCGATGCTGCGGAGGATTCAGGAGGCGGGCGTCAGCATCACCTGCAGTGCCGCCGTCCCCGACGTCGAGGAGATGTGCCGAGTCTTCGACAAGCGCCGGCTCTTCCTCAGAGTGGGCTGTCAGAGCGAGGCGGAGGCGAAGCAGCTTCTCGACAACGTGCTGCGGTGGTGCGCGTAGCGTATCGGGAACGGCCGCAACCTGAAGGCCGAGCAGTCAGAGAGGCAAGGAGTCGGAACTGCCCGGGCCGGAATGGCAGCGGGGGAGAAGCGTTGCCACCTGGAGGCGCGGCTCGATGCGCTGGTGCGGGGTGTGGCGCCGTAGGCGAAGGCCCCCTGTGCCGTAACACTCAAGAGTGGACGAAGTTGTAACTCCCAAAGTGGACAGTAGACAAGAGAGTCCACCAGAGGAGAAAGCAAGGTGCCGTCACTCAGACAAGAAGCTCTCATCGCCGAGCGCTTCCGGATCGTCGACTGCGCGGAGCGGGAGTCGGTCACGGAAGCCCCCCGCCGCTTTGCCTGCTCCCGCACCACCGTCTATAAGCTGCTGGCCCGCTATCGTCAGGGGGGCCTGCTGGTGCTGGCCAATCGTCCCCGGGGGCCCAAGGAGGTGGCGAAACAGTGCGCGCAAGACTGACCTCGCGAGAGCGCGTCCTCCGAGCCATTGACCATCAGGACCTGGACCGCGTGCCTTGCCGCTTCGGCGCGGAAGACGACCTGCAGGCGCGGGTGCGGGAGGAACTCGGCATCTCCGATCTGCTCGATATCACCCGCCACTTCGGCGCCGACACCTTCCAGGTCGGCATCTCAACTGGGCTCCCGGACCTGACCCAGGTAGAGACGGTCGATGATCTGGACAGGCTGGAGTGGCCTGGCGCTCACACGGTGGACGTGGAGGGTTACGCACGGAAGGCCGCAGAGGCCCGTGCCACAGGATTGGCTGTGCTCGGCGGCGTGTGGGCAAGCATCTTCACTGGCCCCCGACACCGGATGGGCGAGGCGAAGTTCTTGATGGCGATGGTGGACGCCCCTGAGCTCGTGGCGAGACTCGTTGAAAGAACGGCGGACAGCTATCTAGAGGCGAATGAGGTGGCCTTCGCGCGCTGTGCAAGGAACCTGGATGTGTTCTACTTCGGGAGCGACTTCGGCACCCAACGATCCCTCTTCATCGGCGCCGAGGCGTTCCGGAGGTTCTTCAAGCCGCACATGGGGAGGCTGGCGAAGCACGCCAAGGGTTTTGGGCTAAAGGTGATGTTCCACACCTGTGGCGCGGTGAGCGAGATCATCCCCGATCTCGTTGAATGCGGGATCGACGCGCTCGATCCAGTGC